>Ga0114129_10001753_pt1 | contig 29543 bp, 27 predicted proteins | sample RhiMetdeltSRZDD1_FD_80071 | JGI IMG/M metagenome (GOLD analysis project Ga0114129, IMG submission 80071) | Populus rhizosphere microbial communities from Tennessee, USA - Rhizosphere MetaG P. deltoides SRZDD1 (version 2) (version 2) | ecosystem: Host-associated > Plants > Roots > Rhizosphere >... | reverse complement strand
CGAGCTGCTCGATCGCTCCGGCCCGGAAGGTATCGGCGGCCGCGAGCATCACCGATCGACCCGCCTCGACTTCCCGCGCCGCGAGCTTCGCGGTCGTGGTCGTCTTGCCCGACCCGTTCACGCCCACGAGAAACACGACCTCGAGAGGAACGTCGGAAGGGGGGGCGGTCCGCGGCGCTCGGGCGAGAATCCCCTCGACCTCCGCGATGAGCAGCCGTCGCAGCTCCGCGAGATCCGCCTGGGCCCCGGACCCCGCCCTCTTTCGCACCGCGTCGGTCAGAACCGCCGCCGTCTCCGCCCCGACGTCGGCCTCGACAAGCGCCTCCTCGAGCGACTCGAGAACCGACTCATCGAAGCCCAGCCCTTTCTTCACGGCATCGCCGAGCTTTTCGAGGATCTCGGTGTGGGTCATGAAGAGACCCCTGCGGATCTTGGAGAAAAAACCCGCGCGGCGAGGACGCTCCGTCTCGCTCATCGGCGGCGGATTATGAATCGGGAGGGTTCGAGCGGGACTCCGTCAGGACTTCGATTCCAGCAGAAGGCGCGCCTTCGCGCCGGTTTCGCCCGTCGGATCGAGCTCGATCGTGCGCTCGAGGTACCTCCTGCCGAGCGCCGTTTTCTTCAAAGTCACCAGCGCGAGACCCAGGCGCAGGTTCGCTTCGGCGTTCTTCGGATCGATCCGGACCGCCTCGAGATAGTCCTCGGCGGCCTGTTCCATCGACCCCCGCGACTCGCGGGCAATCCCCCGGCCGATCAGGGCAACCGACGACTTCGGATCCCGGGAAAGAGCGGTCGAGAACGCCGCCTCGGCGCCGGCGAAATCCTTCTGCCGCTGGCGGAGGCGGCCGCGGTTGATCGCGGCGTCCAGTCGGTCCTCCGCTGCGGGCGACGCTTCCGCCTTGTCGAAATCGCCTTCGGCTTCCTTGAAGCGGCCGAGCTCGAGGCTCGCCATTCCGCGATGGATCCGGTAGAGCGGCTTCTCCGAATCGAGGTCCACGGCGCGATCGAAGGAGGAGTACGCCTCCTTGTACCGACCCTGGAGGAGGAGGGACACGCCCAGGCCGTCGTGAACCTCCGCGTTCTTCGCGTCGTGCGGAAGGGCGTCGCGGTAGGCGCGCTCCGCCTCGACGGCGCGGCCGTCGCGCAGGAGGACCGCGGCCATGCGCTCGTTCAGGAGCACTTCCGCGGAGCTCGTCTTCTTGGCCGGCGAGCAGGCGGAGACGATTAGAAGAAACGCTGCGAGCGAGGTGGCGCAGCTCTCGGCGAAAATCCTCAACTGGCCTCGACTCGGCGCAGAGGCAGCGGCGCCTCCGCGGGCGGTTCCTCCCTCGCGATCGGAACGAGCTCCCCCTTCTCGTATGACTGGATCAAGGCATCCACGACGACGGGATCGAAACGGTTCCCCGCGAGGTCGCGCAGCCGCTGGAACACGAAACGCAGGTCCATCGCGCGCTGGTAAGGCCGGGTCGTCGTCATCGCGTCGAAGGTGTCCGCGACGGACACGATCCGCGCCTGGAGCGGGATGTCCTCGCCGGAGAGGCCGTCGGGATAGCCGCCGCCTTCCCAACGCTCGTGATGGTGCTTCATGCCGGGAATGACGTCATGGAGCTGGGGGATCGCCTCCATGATCGCGGCGCCCTTGGCCGGGTGAGTCTTCATGACCTCGAACTCTTCCTCGGTCAGGGCGGTGGGTTTCCGGATGATGCGATCGTCGATTCCGATCTTCCCGACGTCGTGCAGCAGAGCGGAAAGCCGGACGCGCCGGACGTCCTCGCCCGGAAGACCCATTTCCTTCGCGACGAGCGACGAGTATCGCGCGACGCGCTCCGAGTGACCGCGGGTATAGGGGTCCTTCGCGTCGATCGCCGCCGCCAGCGCGCGAATCGAGTTGATGAAGAGCTCGTGGTTTTCGCGCGCCGCGCGCTTCAGGTTGTCGACCGCGGTCGAGATCGACTCGCTCATGCGGTTGAAGTTCTCGGAAAGGTCGGCGATCTCCGCCGTGCCGGTCACCTTGACCCGCGTCCCGTACTGACCCTCGCTGACCGCCCGGGTGGACTCGGCGAGCTGGGAGATCGGCCGCGAGAGACGCCGCGCGGAAAAGAGACCGAGAAGGAGGGCGCCGAGGAGCGCCGTGGCGCTCCAGAGCACGGTGTCGCGAACCATCCGGTCGACCGAGGCGAAGGCGGCGTCGCGGTCGCGTTCGAGCAGCACGGCCCAAGCCGGTCGTCCGACGGGGGCGATGGATGCGAGCACGGCGCCGGCCGGCTGCATCTCCGATCGGGTCACGCGCGCCGGAAACCTCTGAAAGTCGGCCACGAGCGACGAAGGGTGCCGCCGCGGCGGACCGAGCGGGAACAGGACGCGACCCTGGTGATCGACGAGCGTGGCACGCACGTCGCGCCGCGACTCGTCGACGAACTCCCTCCGGATCGGCTCCCACGAGACGAGAGCCTCGACGACGCCCACCAGGCCGTCCGAATCGGGCACCGGCTCCGCGATGACCGACACGACGCCGAGCTTGGCGGCGTCGAAGGGATCGCCGGAGTAGACGGCGCCGTCGCGCGAGGACTCGAACGCGCGTCGGAACTCGAACTCGACCACCGGAGGCAGAGACGCCGGACCCGCGAAGCTCCCGATCCCCTTGCGGTTGACGCCGCGCAACGCGACGAGCGGCGTCTCACCGGAGAGCGCCCCCCGGAGGATTTCGGGCCCGTTCTGGGAGGTGAACGGGTTCTCGCCCGTGAGCTCCCGGGCCAGACGGACCGAGTTCGCCGCGTTCGCGAGCTCTTCCCGCGCCGACGCGTGGTAGGCGGCGATCCGGTCGGCGAGCGCCGAAGAAGACCGCGTCAAATACTTCTCCTCGAGAATCTCGAGGGCCCGGCGGTTGCGCCGGATCAGCGCCGCGTCGGAGACGAGCAGGGGTACCAGGGACGCGAGCACGAGCGCCCCCGACAGGAGAACGAAGAGGCGGAGCCGCCGCCGGACGGGCTGTTTTTCCAAGGCTTGTCACATTATAAGTCCGACCTTCGTCGGAACCGGATTGTTCGGAGAAGGATCGGGAACGTTCCTGACCGGTCCGGTTTCCGGATGTTCAGGGAGGGAACGATCTTCGAAGAAGTCCTCTCTGGCGGGCGAAAAACGCGATCGAACGTCACCTCGTGCACTCTCCCTGCCCGCGGCGGTGGGGCTTCTCCTCGCGGCGCTTGCGGCGATCGTCGGAGCGGTGCGCCGATGGAATACCGGCCGGCGACCCGGAACGGCCGCCCGGTTCCCGTGCGCCTCATGGTGGTCGCGTTTCGACTCCACTGAGCGAGACGAGCTCGGCGGCGTGCAGCCACTCGTCGACGGGAATCGACTCGTCGACGCGGGCCCGGCCGACCGACTCGAGAAGCACGCCGGCGAGGCCTCCCGCCGTCGCCTTCTTGTCGCGCACGAGCAGCGATCGCAGCGTCTCGCGAGATCGCACCGGCTCGGGGAAAGGCCCGAGCCGTTCGAGCACGCTGCGAACGCGCGACGCGTCCGCCTCGGAGAGCCCGGCCCGGTCGCGCGAGACGAGGAGCGCCGCGGCGATCCCCCATGCGACCGCTTCTCCGTGCCTCAAGTCCTGGAATCCGCCCGCCGCCTCGAAGGCGTGACCGAGCGTGTGACCGAAGTTGAGAATGCGCCGCGCGCCCCGGTCGAGGGGATCCGCCGTGACGATCGCCGCCTTGACCCGCGCCGCACCGAGAACGAGATCGAGGAGCGCGGTCCCGTCGCGCGCCAGGATCGCCGCGACACGGGACTCGGCCCGAGCGGAGAGATCCGCGTCCGCGATCCACGCGCCCTTGAACGCCTCGACGAGGCCGCTCCGATAGTCGCGTTCGGGCAGCGCGTCCGCCGCGGACGGATCGATGAGGACCGCGCGGGGAGGATGAAAGGCGCCGAGGAGGTTCTTCCCGAGAGGGTGGTCGACGCCGGTCTTCCCGCCGATCGCGGCGTCGGCCATCCCGGCGACCGTCGTCGGAACGGCATTCCAGGGGATCCCCCGCAGGACGATGGCGGCGGCGAACCCCACGACGTCCGTGACGACGCCGCCGCCCACGGCGACGAACGCGTCGTCGCGCCGTACGCCCGCCGCGATCGCGCGATCCGCGATCTCGCGAACGGCGTCGAGGGTCTTCGTCTTCTCGGAGTCTTCGATCTCGAGGTCCAGGATGGCGGTGCCCCCGACCGCGGCCCGCACCCGGCCGGCGGCGGAGCGCGCATTGCGAGACGAGACCACGAGCCACCGCCCGGAGGGCGAAACGAGGTATTGGCTCGAGTCGTCGAGGACCCCGCGCCCGATCCACAGGACGCTTTCGTCCGAGCCGGCGCCGATCCCGATCCGCTCGGGCGTCACGACTCGGGCGGCTGGACTGGCGGGATCCCGAGCTCGTCGAGCTGACCGGGCGCGACCGCCGACGGCGAGCCCGTCATGAGGTCGCTCCCCGACGTCGTCTTCGGGAACGCAATCACGTCGCGCAGCGACGAAGCGCCCGCCGCGATCATGCAGATCCGGTCGAGACCGAGCGCGATGCCCCCGTGCGGCGGAGCGCCGAATTTCAACGCGTCGAGCAGGAACCCGAAGCGCTCGCGTCCTTCCGCCTCGGAGATGTCGAGCGCGCGGAACACCTTCTCCTGCACGTCGGCCCGGTGGATGCGGATGGAGCCCGACGCGAGCTCCTCGCCGTCCATCACGACGTCGTATGCGCGTGCGCGGACGCGTCCCGGGTCCGAATCGAGAAGCGGAAGGTCCTCTTCCCGGGGAGAGGTGAACGGGTGGTTCATCGGAAACCACGCGCCGGTCTTCTCGTCCCGTCCGAACAGCGGAAAATCCGTCACCCAGCAGAAGGCGTGCCGCGAGAGATCGACGGCACCCGTCTCCCGCGCCGCCGCTCCGCGAAGCGCGGCGAGCGCCGCGGAGACGAGCGGCACCCGGTCGGCGACGGCGAGGAGGAGGTCGCCGTCGGCAATTTCCGCGGCCGCGAGCATCCGCTCGAGCCCGGCGTCGCCCAGCGCCTTCTTCGCCGGAGAGGTCGTCTCGCCGCCGGAACGCCTGGCCCACACGAGCCCCGACGCCCCGTGGGACCGGGCGAGCTCCGTCCATTCGTCGAGCTTTTTCCTCGAGAGCGCAGCGCCGCCCGGTACGCGGAGGCCGCGCACCGCTCCGCCCTCGGCGAGCGCCTTCTCGAACGGAGCAAAACCCGAGCCCGCGGCGCAACCGCCGAGGTCGACGAGCCGCATCTCGTAACGCAGGTCCGGCCGATCGGTGCCGTATCGTTCCATCGCCTCCGCATAGGTGAGACGCGGGAAGGGGACGGAAGCGTCGATCCCCGCCGCTCCGAAGGCGGCCGCGAGAACCGCCTCCACGACCCCGAACACGTCGTCCTCGGTCGCGAACGACATCTCGAGGTCGATCTGCGTGAATTCCGGCTGCCGGTCGGCGCGGAGATCTTCGTCGCGGAAGCACCGCGCGATCTGGAAATACCGCTCGAACCCGGAGACCATGAGGATCTGCTTGAAGAGCTGAGGCGACTGCGGCAGCGCATAGAACTTTCCACGATGGACGCGCGACGGCACGAGGTAGTCGCGCGCCCCTTCCGGCGTCGACTTCGTCAACATGGGCGTTTCGACCTCGAGAAAACCTCGTTCGTGAAGGGTCCGCCGCACGCGAAACGCGATCTCGTCGCGCAGGACGAAGTTCGACAGCATGACCGGCCGTCGCAGGTCGATGTAGCGGTACTGCAGCCGGAGCTCCTCGGTCGCGTTCGTGCGGTCTTCCGGCAGGAAGGGAGGCGTCTCGGCGCGCGCGAGGAACTCGATTCGCTTCGCGATGACCTCGATCTCGCCGGTCGGGAGGTCGGGGTTCACCTGGTCTGGCCCGCGGAGCGCCACCTCCCCCTCCACCTCGACGACGTCCTCCGCCCGGGCCTCGGAGGCGCGGGCGACGGCTTCGTCGCCGGAGCGCGCGCGCTCGAAGAGTACCTGCACGATGCCCGTACGGTCACGGACGTTCAGGAAGATGAGCTCCCCGAGGTCACGCCGACGCCCGACCCAGCCGCGCAGGAGAACCTTCCGGCCGGCGTCGGCCGCCGTGAGAAGACCCGCCGGTTGGCGCGCGGGCGTCATCGTTCTCTCGCCGCGCCGAGCCGCTCGGCGAGCTCGGAGCGCGGGAACGTATCCTGCTCTCCGGTCGCGAGGCGCTTCACGGTCACGGACCCGGCGGCGCGCTCGCGCTCCCCGACGAACACGGCGAGCATCGCGTCGCGATCGATTCCGCGGGCATCGGCCTCCTCGAACAGGCTGTTGGCCCGCGCCATCCCTTTCTTGATTCCGCGGGCCGCGAGGTCCACCTCGACGCATCCCCCCGGCAGCGCAGCTCGGATTTCCTGCGCGATGCGCGAGGCGTCGGCGAGGTCCTCGGAGCTCTGCGGGAGAACGACGACACACGGGCGACGGGGCGCGGCGAGCGGCGCCACCTGGAGAAGGCGGTCCTCTCCGATCGCGAACCCGATCGCGGGGAGCGCCGGGCCGCCCAGCGACTCGACGAGGCCGTCGTAACGTCCTCCTCCGAGCACCGCGTCCTGAGCGCCCAGGTCCGACGAGACGACCTCGAATACCGTTCTCGTGTAGTAGTCGAGCCCGCGGACGAGCGACGGCTCGTCTCGAACGGGGATTTCCGCTTTCCCGAGCAGCTCGCGAACTTCGTCGTGATGCCTCCGCGATTCCGCGTCGAGATAGTCGAGCGTCCGAGGCGCGCCCTCGAGCGCCGTGCGGACGGCCGGGTCCTTCGAGTCGAAAAGGCGGAGCGGATTGTCGGCGAGCTTCCGCCGGTCGTCTTCGCCGAACGAGTCCGCCCGGGGAGCGACGTGCGCACGAACCGCTTCTCCGAACGCCGTGCGCGTGTGGGCGGTCCCGACCGAGTTGAGCGAAACCGAGAGATCCCGGAAGCCGAGTTCCCGAAGGAACGCGAAGAGCATCTCCAGAACTTCGGCTTCGCCGGCCGGGCCCGGGACGCCGAAGAGCTCGACGCCGATCTGCGAGAACTCGCGGTAGCGTCCGGCCTGCGGGCGCTCGTACCGGAACTGCGGTCCGATGTAATAAAGGCGCAGCGGCATCGCTCCGGCAGCGAGTCCATTCTCGATGACGGCGCGCACCACTCCCGCCGTGTTCTCCGGCCGCATCGTGACCGAGCGCCCCTTGCGGTCGGCGAACGTGTACATCTCCTTGTGAACGATGTCGGTCGTCTCCCCGACCGAGCGCGCGAAGAGAGCCGTCTCTTCGAGGACCGGCGTGCGGATCTCCGCGTATCCCCACGACCGGAACGTGTCGCGCGCGATCCGTTCGACTTCCGACCACCGCTCGCTCTCCGGCGGGAGCAGGTCGCGGGTCCCTTTGACCGATCGATAACGCGGCGTCATGGAGCCGACGCCCACCGCCCGTCGACGCGGAAGTACTCCTCCTTGTATTGGAGGTAGTTCCGATGGAAGTGGGTCAGGTCTTCGACCTCGGCGTCCGAAAGTATCCGGACCTGGCGCGCGGGCGCGCCGAGCCAGAGCGTCCGGGCGGGGACCACCGTCCGGGGGGTGACGAGCGCGCCGGCGCCCACGAACGCCGACTCGCCGACCTCGGCGCCGTCGAGCACGGTCGCGCGAATCCCGATCAGCGCGCCCCGCCGGACGACTGCCCCGTGCACGATCGCGCCGTGGCCGAGCGTGACCTCTTCCTCGAGAATCGTCGGGTACTTCTCCTGCGTGACGTGGACCGCGCAGTTGTCCTGAATGTTCGAGCGGTCGCCGATGCGGATGAAGTGGCAGTCGCCGCGGACGACCGAGTTGTACCAGACCGACACGTCGTCCCCGAGGACGACGTCCCCGATGACGGCCGCGGTCTCGGCGAGATAGACCCTCGCGCCGAGTCGGGGCGCCTTTCCCGCGAATTCGCGAACGATCCCCATGAAAGCGGGCAATCTAGCACGCGAGACCCGCAGTCAGCGGGTCGCGGGCGGCCACCGGAAGACGCCGGGCCGGAGCACCACCGGCGGTTCGCGGGTCGCGTCGACGACCGTCGACACTTCACCTCCCGGAGTGATTCCGCCATCGACCAGAAAATCGAGCTCCGCGCCCAGAACGCGTGCGACGTCCTCGGGATCGGCGAGCGGAGAAGCGCCCGAACGGTTGGCGCTCGTCCCGGTCAACGGGCCCACGGCGTCGAGGAGCTCACGAACGGCCGGTACGGGCGGCATCCGGACGCCGAGCGAGGCCGAGCCGCGCGAAGCGGCCATCGGCCCGGAGAGCGGAAGGACGGCGGTCAGGGAGGCGGGCCAGAGCCGGAAGAGTCGATCGAGCAGCTCCGAACGCGCCCGGATTCCGAGAGCCTCGAGCTGTTCGCGCGACGAGAACAGGACCAGGAGAGGCTTTCCGTCGTCGCGCCCCTTGATCTCGAAGATCCGCGACACCCCGCGCTCGCTCGTCGGATCGGCTGCGAGCGCATAAAACGTCTCGGTCGGCAAAGCGGCGACGCCGCCAGCCGCGAACAGGTTTCGCACCCCCGCGAGCTCCGCGGGCGAAGCGAGCAGTTGCGCGAGCGGCAGCCGGCGCACGTCAACCGCCGACGTAGCGGTCGTACAGGCTGCGCGCGCGGCCCGGATCCTCCGTCCCGCGGACCACGCAACGGCCGTCGGAAAAGACCGTCAATGAGACGCCCTCGAGGTCGGCGTTCAGGAGCTGCGGCGAACGGCGCACGCGCGCGACCCTCGCGAGCCGTTCCTCGAGGAGGTCGAAGTCGGGCCGGTCGCGACCCGACGGCGCGACCTGGACCGAGCGGCGGCCGCAGAGCTTCACGATCTCGGACCCTTCCGACTCGAGCGCCGGGAAGCTCGTGCGCGCGCAGACCGGGCAGTCTGCGCGGGGTCCCGCTTCCTCGAAGGACCGCGCCGACCGGAAACCGTCCCGCCACACGGAGAGCGTGAGGACGCCTCTCGACGGGTCGACGCCGGTCGCGATCCGGAGCGCTTCCGTCACCGCGAGCGAGGCGACGAGCGCCGGGAGGGTCGGCACGATCCCCGCCGTGTCGCAGGTGGGCGCGGAGCCCGCCGGAGGGAGGTCCTCCAGGTAGCATCGGAGGCAGGGGGTTGCGCCCGGCATCGAGACCGTGAGAAGCCCCTGCTCGCCCAAGCAGGCCGCATAGATCGACGGGAGGTCCAGGGAGCGCGCCGCGTCGGACACGAGGAGGCGCGTCTCGAAGTTGTCCGAACCGTCGAGCACCAGGTCGTGCCCCGCGAGGACGCCGCGAGCGTTCGACGACGTCAGGTCGGCGACCACTCCGCGCGTCGCCGTATCCGGCGCGATCTCCCCGAGTCGTTTCTGGGCGGCGCTCGCCTTGGGCGCGACGGCTTCCGCGTCGGCCGCGTCGAAGAGAAGCTGGCGCGAAAGGTTGGACTCCTCGACGACGTCCCGGTCGATCACGGTCAGCCGGCCGACGCCCGCCCGCGCGGAGAGCTCCGCCGCGGCCGCGCCGACCGCGCCGACGCCGACGATCGCCATCGAGAACCGGCGGATCTTCTCCTGACCTCCCGGTCCGATCCCGGGAAAGAGCACCGACCGGGAGTGCCGGTCTTCGTCCCTCCCAGCGAGCGAGAGGGACGGCGTCGATCGTGCCGTCATGCGTTCCCCGCCTGCGCGAGGAGCTCTCGGGCGTGGCGCAGGGCGGTCTCCGGAATCTTTTCACCCGCGAGCATCCTCGCGATCTCGGCGACGCGATCCTGACCCTCGAGAAGCCGGACCGCGGCGATCGTGCGGCCGCGCCGCTCCGTCTTCTCCGCCCGAAAGTGGCGATCCGCCAGAGCGGCGATCTGGGGAACGTGCGTGACGCACAGGACCTGGTCGCGCTCCGCCAGCCGGCGGAGCTTGCGTCCCACCGATTCGGCCGTGCGCCCGCCGACACCATCGTCCACCTCGTCGAACACGAGAGTCCGACGGCGGCCGCCGCGCGCCGCGCCGACGGAATGCACGGCGAGCTGAAGACGCGAGAGCTCTCCGCCCGAAGCGATTCTTTCCAACGGCCGCTCGGGCTCTCCCGGATTCGGCTGGAAGAGAAACGACGCGCGCTCGAGACCGGTCTTCTTCGGCTCACCGTCGCCGACGGGTGAAAGAGTGATCCGGAAGCGCGCCTTCTCCAGTGCGAGCCCGCCGAGCTCCTTCTCCACCGCGGCCGAGAAGCGGGGTCCGGCGGCCGCGCGTTTCGCGGAGAGCGCCGCCGCCGCCTTGCGGAACGCTTCCCGCGCCACTCTTTCGTCGCGCTGGCGGCGGCCGAGCGCATCGTCGATGTTCGCGAGCTCGTCGCGCTCGGCACGGAGCGCCTCGAGGCGCCCGCGGGCGTCGGCGAGCGACGGACCGTACTTGCGCTTCAAGCGCGAGAGCTTCTCCAGCCTTGACTCCACCGCCGTCAGGCGTTCGGGGTCGGATTCGATGTCGGTCGCGGCGTCGCGGGCAGCGGCGGCGAGATCGGCCACGCGGCGTTTCAGGTCTTCGACCTCCTCCAGCCGGGCCGACTCGCGCGGATCGATGGCCGCAAGCTCGCCGAACGCCCTCGCCGCCTCGCCGAGACGGTCCGCCGCGGACGGCTCCCCCTCCGACAGCGCTTCGAGCGCCGTCTCCCCGGCCCGGCGGATCCGATCGGCGTGGAGGAGACGCTCGCGCTCGTACGCGAGCTCCTCTTCCTCTTTCTCACCCGGCGAAACCGCCTCGATCTCTCCCATCTCGAACTCGATCGTTTCCAGCCGCGCAGTGCGATCCCGTCCGGACGCCTCGAGCTTCGCGAGCGTTTCCCGGGCGGACGCCCACGCCTCCGCCGCCGCGGCGACGGACTGGCGCTCCGACGCGGCGCCGGCAAACGCGTCGAGGAGCTCGAGGGGCGCGTCCGGATCGACGAGCTCCTTTTCGGAGCTCTGCCCCTGGATGGACACGAGGCGCTCTCCGAGACGCACGAGAGTCCGCACCGCGGCCGGCTGGTCCTCGACGAACGCCCGGCCGCGCCCGTCGGACGCAAGCTCCCGCCGAACGAGAAGCGAGTCGCCGTCGGTCGGCAATCCGGCCTCCTCGAGCAGCTCCCGGAAGGTCCGGTCGGTATCGAATTCGCCGGCGACGACGAGACGGTCCGTTCCCTGCCGGACGAGATCCGAAGCGCCGCGGCCGCCGGCCAGGAGCGCGAGGGCATCGACGAGAATCGACTTCCCCGCGCCGGTCTCTCCGGTCAGGACCGTGAGCCCGGGCCCGAGCTCCAGGTCGAGGTCCTCGACGATCGCGAGATTCCGGATCGTGAGTCGGCGCAGCACACGCCGATTATGACCGCGAGTGGGTCTTCTTCTCTCCGATGGGCTTGGCGGGTATCCCGGCGGCGATGACGCCGGGGGCGACGGACTTCGAGGCGACCCCCATCGCGCCCACCATCGCGTCCGCGCCGATTTCCACTCCCGACAGCACGACCGCGTGGTACGTGATCCGGGCGCGTTCCCCGATCACCGTCCGACCGAGCGTCACGTCGTGGATGTCTTCCACGGCATGGGAGTGCGAGTAGATGTTTGCATAGTCGGAGATGGAGGCGTCGTCGCCGATGACGACCTCTCCGCGATCGTCAATCAACACGTTCCGGTGGATCGTGACGCCGTTGCCCACCGAGAGGTTGTAGCCGAAGGAGAACTCCACCTCGTGGAAGATCCTCACGCCCTGACCGCAACGCCGGAAGACCCGCGGCGCGAGCATCGCGCGCATTCGGGTGCCGAGACGGACGTTGCGGCCCACCGGAGAGTGGTCGAACATCTGCCAGAACCAGAGGAGCGGCTTGACGCGAGCCCACTTCTCGAGGTCGATCTCCCGGTAGTACTCCGCTTCCAGCGTGGCGTTACGCGGGTCGAAGGACGCGAGAAGAGCGCGGACGGCGAGCGGAGAACGGCGATCGCCGGCGGCCTCTTCCCAGGATGCGCCGGCTCCGAGATAGAGGCTCGTGAGCGCGTCCCGCGCGACGACGTTGCGATCGAGCGCGGAGTCGTCGAAGCGCTCGGCGAGCTCGTCGACGAAGCGCGGATAGACGTCTTCCCCCATCGGACCGAGCGGAAACTCGCGGAGGGGCATCGGGCGGCGACCCTAGCAGAGCGATTCCGGGCAGTCAAACTCGCGCCGCAGGTTGCAGATAGGGGTCAGGTCTTCACGGGACCCGGCGCTCGTCGACCGGGACCGCTCTTGCGACTTCGCGAACGCGAAGTGGCAAGTGGAGACCTGACCCCCTTTGTGGCAAGTGGAGACCTGACCCCCTTCTCGCCGAACCAGGTCTTCAGAAACTCCATCGTGAGCGCGACGCCGAAGCCGGTCGCTCCCGCCGCGTAACCCGCGTGCTCCTTCTCGAAGTGGGCGACTCCGGCGATGTCGATGTGCGCCCACGACACGCCTTTCGGAGCGAATTCCTTGAGAAAGACGGCTGCGTTGATCGTGCCGGCCGGGCGGCCGCCGGTGTTTTTCATGTCCGCCCACTCCGACCGCAGGTTCTCGCGGTAATCGTCCCACAGCGGCAGCCGCCACAGGCGCTCGCCGGTCGTCTCGCCCGCGGCCTCGAGGGCGGAGGCGAGCCGGTCGTCTCCCGTGAAGAGAGCCGCGCACTCGTGTCCGAGCGCAACCAGCACGGCGCCCGTCAGCGTCGCGTAGTCGAGGAGGACGTCGGGATGGAATCGCTCCGCGTACGTCAGAGCGTCGGCGAGAACCAGTCGCCCTTCGGCGTCCGTGTTGTCGACCTCGACCGTCTTCTCGTTACGCATCCGAAGGATGTCGCCGGGACGCGTGGCGGAGCCGCTCGGAAGGTTCTCGGTCAAGGGAGCGAGAGCGACGACCCGCACCGGCAGCCGCAGCGCTTTCGCCGCGCGGACGCACGCGAGCGCGGTCGCCGCGCCCATCATGTCGTACTTCATTTCGCCCATCGAAAGAGCGGGCTTGATGGAGATCCCGCCGGAGTCGAACGTGATTCCTTTTCCGACGATTACGGCGGTTCCGAGAGCGCCGGCCGGCCGATACTCCGAGACGACGAACGCGGGAGGCCGGACGCTTCCGGCGTTGACCGCGAGCAGTCCCGCCATCTTCTCGCCGACGATCTGTTTCTTGTCGAGGACCCGGACCGCGAGTCCGTCTCGACGGCCCGCGGCGACCGCCTCGCGCGCGAGCTCCGCCGGCCCGAGGTCGTTGGCGGGAGTATTTCCGAGGTCGCGGGCCCAGGAAACCGCGGCGGCCACGACCTCCGCCTCGCGCGCGGCAGCCGCGAGGGCGGCGACGTCGGAGCCCTCCGGCGGCACGACGACCGCGGCCGTCGCACCTCGGCTCGGGACGTTTCGATCGCGAGACTTGTAGCGCTCGAATCTGTAGTCGGCGAGCGCGAGGTGCGGCGTGAGCGCCCGGAGGGTCTTGTCGCTGACGCCGACGCCGAAGACGAGGAGCGACCGGGATCGCGAGCGCGAGGAGCTCTCGCTGACGGCGCGCTTGACGGCCCGGCGGAGCCTCGCGAGCGAAGCCGGCGCTCGCCCGAGTCCCACGAGGAGCCACGCGCCGTCGGCGGCCCCGGCTCCCGCGGTCTCCCGATCGCGCCCGCGAAACCCGGTGGCGCGCGCGGCTTCCCGAACGGAGTCGGCGAGCGGCGCCGGGATGCCGCGACCCGGGTCGGGTCCTTCGTGAACGAACGCCACGCGCCAGAGCGACCCGGATCGGACCACGGTCGAAACGACTTTCAGACGCACGAAATCACGATAGCAGCCCGACGGGTGAACAGTGAACAGCAAACAGTGAACGGTGGATCGCGTCGGCTTCCGTTCGCTGTTCTCGGATCACCGCTCACTCTCTTTGGTGCTAGTGTTGCCCGCGTGATGCCGTCCGCCGCCGTCACCGAGACACACCTGGCGGGCGCGCGCCTCTCACGGCGGGGAAAGGTCCGGGAGCTCTACGACCTCGGCGATTCGCTCCTCCTGGTGGCGAGCGACCGGATCTCCGCCTACGACTGCGTTCTCTCTCCGGGAGTCCCCGACAAGGGAAAGATCCTCACCCAGCTTTCCACGTTCTGGTTCCGGAAGTTCGACGACGTCGAGAGCCACCTCCGGGAGACCGACGTTTCGAGATTCCCCGAGTCGCTCCAGGCGGATGCCCCTCTGCTCGAAGGCCGGTCCGTCCTCGTCACGAAAGCGGACGTGATTCCGTTCGAGTGCGTCGCGCGAGGGTACCTCGCCGGCTCGGGCTGGGCGGAGTACCGGAAGACGGGAGAAGTCTGCGGGGTTCGCCTTCCGCGCGGACTCTCGGAGGCCGAGCGTCTCGCCGAACCGATCTTCACCCCGGCGACCAAGAACCCCCGTGGACACGACGAGAACGTTCCATTCTCGCGGCTCGTGAACGACCTCGGCGAAACGGAGGCGAGCGAGCTCCGGGATCTGACTCTTTCCCTGTACGAGCGGGCGCGACAATACGCCGAATCGAAGGGGCTTCTCCTCGCCGACACCAAGCTCGAATTCGGCCGCCGGAACGGGCGGATTCTGTGGATCGACGAGGCGTTCACTCCGGACTCCTCGCGATACTGGGACGCGCGCGAATGGGCGCCGGGCCGGACGCCGGTCTCCTTCGACAAGCAGTTCGTGCGCGACTGGCTCGACTCGACCGGGTGGGATCACCGGCCGCCGGCACCCCGCCTGCCCGAGGGCGTCGTGAGGACGACCCGCGAGAAATACCTGGAGGCCTATCGGGCCCTGACAGAATCCCTTCCTGAGCGCCTCTCCGTCTGAAAAAGAAGCGCCGCTCCGTCTAAAGGAGTTGTCCCCATCCGGGGACAAACCCGGGTTTTTTGGCACGACCTTTGATGGTGTTTCCCCCCGAGCCCGTTTCTTGGCTTTCAGCAAGGAGGGAAACATGCCGAAGCCTTTCAGGATCACACTTCTGGTTCTCGCTCTGGGCGTCGTTGCCGGTCTCGCGCTGGCCCAGAACGCCGACAAGAACACGGCCGGTCCCACGGCGAACACGCTTCAGTTGAAACTGACGGAGCCCGTCGAGGGCGCGACCATCACGGGGACGCAGGTCCGCGTGGGTCTCGCCTACAACATAGCGGCCTTCGGACAGGGCCAGGGGACAAAGTTCGGTGAACCGAACTTCCCGCTTCCGATCTTCGAGGTCTACCTTGACAACGATCTCAAGGCGACGTTGAAGGGCACGGAAGCGAACGTGACGTTCATCGAAAACGTTCCTCCCGGCAACCACAAGCTCGCGGTGCTCGCCAAGAACATCTCGGGCGAGGTCATCGACCGCAAGGAAGTGAACATCATCACCGTCCCGGCCGCCGCCGCGACCGCGGAGACGAAGACGCTGGTCGAGGAGCGGCCCGCGCCGCCGCCTCCGCCGCCGGCTCCGGCTCCCGTGATCGAAGCGCCCGCGCCGCCTCCGCCTCCCGCTCCGATGGAGCGTGAGACGCTGCCGAAGACCGGGTCGGCGTACCCGACGCTCGGCATGGCGGGTCTCGCTCTCGTTGCGGTCGGACTTTCGCTCGCACGAAAGGTCTCGTAGGTTTTGATGACGTGCCCGGTCCCGTTTTCGGGACCGGGCTTTTGATCCCGACGAGACATCACGAGAGCGCAACGGTGATCACGATTCTCCTGCGCCGCGTCTTCGCCGCCACAGGTTCCCTGCTGGCGGCGGCGGCTTTGATGACCGGGGCCGGCGCGCTCGAGACGCTGCGGCCCTCGCTGTCCTTCCTGCGGCCTCGCTCCCCCGCCGCTCCGCCGATGGGACGGATCTGCGCAGGCGACACGATCGCGCGGATCGCGGTCGCCCGGCTCCGCTACGAGGCCCCCGTGCGCGAGGGGGCCGACGCGGAGACGCTTGCGCATGGCCCCGGCCACGTCCCCGGGACCGCCCTGCCCGGCGAGGAGACGGGACGCAAGCACGCGGTGATCGCGATCGCGCGCGACGCCGGCGCGGATGTCGCATCCCAGCTCGTGCTGGGCGACCTCGTCCTTCTCCGTACCCCGTTCGGAGCGAGGACCTATCGCGTCGTGGCGAGAAAGACGGTCCGCGCCGAGAACCTCCGCATCGAACCGACCGACGAGCCCACCCTGACGGTGGTCGCTCCCTATCCCCCCGATTCCGTGGGTCCCGCCCCGTTGCGACTCGCCGTGCGCGCCGAGCCGGTGCCGGCGAGTGCGGAGGCCAGCGCGGCGATCAAATTGGCGACCCGCTCGATGGGACAGAGCTCGACGCTCGCGGAGACCGCCGCTTCCCGGGCGTTCGCCGAAGGCAGGTAGACCCGCTCGAAACCGAGCGCCGCCGCCTCCCGCAGGCGCGCGGCCGCCGCCGGAACCCGCCGCACCTCTCCCAGGAGCCCGATCTCGCCGAAGAAAACCGCCGAGTCCGGCAGCGCCTGACTCCGGACCGAGGACAGGAGCGCGGCCACGATCGCAAGGTCTGCCGCCGGCTCCGAGATCTCTCCCCCTCCCGCGCAGGAGACGAACACCTCGCGGGAGGAGAGCGCCACGCCGGCGCGCTCCAGGACGGCCAGGAGAAGTGAGAGCCGACCGGGGTCGACGCCGATCGCGACGCGGCGCGGAGAGCCGGCGGTCGACGGACCGACGAGCGCCTGAACTTCGAACAGAAGCGAGCGCGTTCCCTCGCGCGTCGCGGTGACGGCGCTCCCGGGGAGCCCGGAACGGCGCTCCGAGAGCAGCGCCGCCGAGGCGTTCGGGATCTCGACGAGCCCCGTCGCGGTCATCTCGTAGAGCGAGATCTCGTCGACGGGCCCGAACCGGTTCTTGGTCGCCCGCAGAATTCGGCGGGACGACGCCCTCTCGCCGTCGAGGGTGATCAGCGCGTCGACGAGGTGCTCGAGCGACTTGGGGCCGGCGAGACTGCCGTCTTTGGTGACGTGCCCGACGAGCACCACCGGGACGGAACGCTCCTTCGCGTAGCGGACGAGCGCCGCCGCGCACTCGCGCACCTGCGACACGGTGCCCGGCGCGGAAGAGAGCGTGGAATGCCGCATCGCCTGGATCGAATCGACGACGAGAGCGGACGGGCTCTCCGAGGAGGCGTCGGAGACGACCCGTTCGACGTCGGTCTCCGCGAGGACGAGCAGTTTTTCGTGTGCGACCCCGAGGCGGTCGGCGCGCAACCGGATTTGGGCCGCGGACTCTTCCCCCGCAACGTAGAGAACGGCCCCGGAGCCCTCCGCCAGCGCCCGTGCCGCCTGGAGCAGGAGCGTCGACTTCCCGATTCCGGGCTCGCCGCCGACGAGGACGACCGAGCCGGCGACCAACCCGCCGCCCAGAACCCGATCGAGCCCGGGCAGCCCCGTATCGAGCCGCGCCTCCGCGATCGTGGCGAGGTCGGAGAGCGGACGCGCGCGGGAAGGTCCGGACATAGCGGGCGCCGCCGCGGCCGCGCGGCTCTCCTCGACGTAGGAGTTCCACTCGCCGCATTCCGGACAGCGGCCCAGCCACTTCGAGGAAGTCGCGGCGCACGACTGGCACGCGAAAACGGAGGTTGCCTTCGGGCTCATGGGACAGGTGAACCGTGAAGGGTTATCAGTGAACGGTTCCGATCAGGATTGTCGCGAACGGTTCACGGTTCACCTCTTGATGGGCACCGACCCCAGCAGGTACTTGATGTCGTCGTCGCTCCAGCGAAGTCCCGCTCCGACGAAGAGCGAGTCGGCATCGCGCTTCCGGTTCAGGAAGTCGTCCCACCCGCCGGTGACGAAGACCGACGGCGAGAAGTAATAGCGGCCGGCGATCTTCGCGTGCGCCGCGAAATTGTTGGGCCGCGTGAAGTCCCACAGGTCCCCCGAAAAGCGCAGGCGGTCCTTCAGCATGAGGTAGTCGATCCCGCCTCCCCCACGGGATTCGATCAGTCCCCCGCGCGCGACGAAGTCCTTCCACCGCCACCCGAAGAGCGCCGAGATCGCGAAGTCGTCCTTGAACTCGTCGGTGTCGGTGATCGTCTGCTCGGTGTGGCCGTCGGGGAAGGTCGTTCGCTCGATCGTCGTCGAGCTCTTGCGGCGGCCGAACGGCTGGGTGACGAGCTCGACCCGGTAGAAGCGCGGCGTATCGGGGGGCTTGATGTCGACAGTGAAGTAGCCCTTTCCCTTGCCTTGCGAGACGAGACGCTCCGCGCGCAGTCCCAGGTCGAACTTCGTCCTGCCGATCGCGCCGATCGCCTTGTTCAAGCCGGCCACCCCTTCCTTGACCGCGACCAGGGCCTCGTTCAGGTTCTTGTGAGTCTCGTCGCTCTGGACGAGCTTTCCGACGGTGCCCTCGCCCTCTTTGATCCGGCCGGTGATCTCGTTCAGGTTGTCGGCGGTGGTCTCGAGCTTTTCCGAAATCTCGCGGACGTTCGAGAGGCCCTCCGTGACGTTGCCCTGATTTGACGCGACGAGGGAGTCGACGCGCGCGACGAGCTCCTTCATGGCCACCGAGAACTCGCGGAAGTTCGCGATGGTGGCGTCCACGCCGGCGCGGTTCGATTCGACCATCGCGCGGACCTGCTCGCTGATCGCCCGCATGTTCTCGACCATCGAGGCGAGGCGCTCCTCGCCCTCCGGGCCGCCGATCGACTCCTTCAAGCTGCGGGTGATCTCCTTGATGTCCACTTCGATGTCCCGGGCGAGCTTCGTGATCTCGTCGAACGAGACCGGCATGCCGCCGACGATCACCGCGTTGTCCGGGAGCGGCGGCGCGCCGAAGGGTCCGGGGACGAGCTCGACGTACTTCTCTCCGAGCAGGCCCAGGGACTCGATCGACGCCGAGGCGCCCTGCCGCAGCTCGACGTCGCGGTCGAGATCGATGTCCACGAGGGCTTTTCCTTCGACGAGCCGGATCTTCGACACGCGGCCGACGCGGACGCCCGCGACGCGAACCCCCGTCTTTTCGTTCAACCCCGCCACGTCCTTGAATTGGACCGTGACGTGCCGCGAGGGTCCCCGCCCGACGCGGAGATCTTCGATCTTCCAGATGAAGAGCGCCACGATCGCGAGAACGACCAGGAAAAATGCTCCGACCTTCGCCGCCGTGCTCATGCGCCCTCCGAGGCCGCCGATTTGATCTCCCGCTCGAACTCTACCGTGAGCGGCCCCTCGGCGCGTCCTTCGACGAACTGTCGCACCGCCGGGTTGTCGGAACGGAGGAACTCGTCCGGCGGCGCTTCGTAGAGGATGCGCCCTCCGTGCAGGAGGGCGATCCGGTCGCCGATCTTCCGAGCGCTCTCCATGTGATGCGTGATCGTCGCGATCGTCGGGTCCAGTCGTTGCTTCAGCTCCAGGATGACCTCGTCGATCACGTCGGTCATGATCGGGTCGAGACCCGTGTTCGGCTCGTCGAACAGGAGGATCTCGGGCTGGTGCGCGATCGCGCGCGCGAACCCGACGCGGCGGCGCATGCCGCCGGAGAGCTCCGACGGCGACTTGCCCTCGACGTTGGGCAGGTGGACCATGTCGAGACATTCGCGGACGCGCCGGCGCACCTCGTCGGGCGGGCGGCCCGACCGGCGCAGCGGGAAGGCGACGTTGTCGAACACGGTCATCGAGTCGAAGAGCGCGCCCTCCTGAAAGGACATCCCGAACTTCCGTCGGACCGACGTCCGCTCGGAGTCGGAGATCGCCCAGAAGTCCTGGCCATCGATGTACACCTTCCCCGAGTCCGGGCAGACGAGGCCGATCATGTGCTTCAGGAGCACGCTCTTGCCGGTCCCGGACGGGCCGACCACGACGAGAGACTCGCCTTTCGCGATCGAGAGATCGACTCCGTCCAGAACGACCTTTCCGTGAAAGGACTTCCGGAGATTCTCGACACGGATCTTGGGAACGGAACCGGAGGGGTCCGGCGCCCCGGCTCGGCGGCTCAAAACAGCAGCTTCGTCAGGAAGAAGTCCGCGAAGAGGATCGCGAGGCTGCCCGAGACGACCGCGCGGGTCGTCGAGCGTCCGACGCCCTCGGCGCCGCCTTCCGTGAAATAGCCGCGAACGCACGCGACGTTCGCGAAGATCAGCCCGAAAAACGCCGCCTTCACGATGCCCGACGTCACGTCGGAAACCTCCAGGAACTGGAAGGAGTTTTCGACGTAGGTGACCGGGTTCGCGCCGAGCAGCTGCACGGCGACGAGGTAGCCGCCGTACATCCCGACGGCGTCGCCGAGGACGACGAGGAGCGGCATCATCAGGATCGAAGCGGAGACCCGTGGGACGACGAGGTACTGCACGGGCTCCGTCCCGAGCGCCGTGAGCGCGTCGATCTGTTCGGTCACGCGCATCGTGCCGAGCTCGGCGGCCATGGAGCTTCCGACCCGCCCGGTGACCATCAGAGCGGTCAGAACGGGGGAGAGCTCCCGGCAGAGCGACAGCGCCACGACGCTCCCGACGAAGTCTTCCGCGTGGAAGCGAGCGAACCCGTTGTAGGTCTGGAGGGCCAGCACCATGCCGGTGAAGAGCGTCGTCAGAAAGACCACCGGGATCGAGTCCACGCCCACGCGGACCATCTGGCGGACGTGCTCGGCAACGTCGTACGGAGGCCTCACCGCCCACGCCGCGGCTCGGCCGAGCATCTGAAAGAACCTGCCGATCTCCTCGAGCAGCCGCAGAACCATGCGGCCGATGGCTTCGAGCAGTCTCACGGTGCGTAGACGCGGGGAACTCGCGCTCCGATGCCGCAAAGGATCTCGTAGGGGACCGTGTCGGCGGCCCGCGCGAGGTCCCAGGCGCTGACCCGCCGACCGCCGTCGGCTCCGAGGCAGACGACCCGGTCCCCGATGCGCGCGCCGAGGCCGGTCGCGTCGACGAGAGTCAGGTCCATGCTCACCGCGCCCACGACGGGCGCTTCCCTCCCCTTCATCAGGACGCGAACGCGCCCCGAGAAGGCGCGCCGGAAGCCGTCATGATAGCCGATGGGAATCACCGCGATCTCCGACCGACTCTCCGTCACATACCTTCCGCCGTATCCGAGCGGCGTTCGGGGCGGCACGACCTTCACCGTCATCACGCGAGTCTCGACGGTCATCGCGGGCACGAGCCGTTCTCCGGCCTCGCCGTTCCCCGGGGAGACTCCGTAGAGCGCGAGGCCGGGCCTTGCCCCGTCGAACGCGGCGTCGGGATGGAAGAGGACGCCGGCAGAGTTCGCCAGGTGGACGAGTCCGGGCGGGACACCGGCCGAGGAGAGAGTCGCGACTGCGGACTTCATGGCGGTCACCTGCGCCGTCGTCGCGGGCGAGGTCGGATCCTCCGCCGACGCGAGGTTGCTGAAAGTGCCGGCCACCGAGAGACCGCGGGAGCGCTTCAGGAGCTCGGCGAGCGGACCGATCTGGTCGGGGCGAAATCCGATGCGTCCCATCCCCGTGTCGAGCTTGACGTGCACGGCGAGCGGCTCGCGGGAGCCGCGGGTCGCCTCTCCGAACGCGGCCGCCTGATCGAGGTCGTAGAGCGACGGAAGGAGGCCGTACCCGCGGTGAAGACCGACGTCGGCGGGGTCCGAGTAGTTCAGGAGCAGGATCTCGCCGCGCGCGCCCGCCCGCCGGAGGGCAATCCCCTCCTCGGCGACCGCGACCGCGAAGCGATCCGCTCCCTCCCGCTCGAGGCGCCCCGCGACGGCCGCGGCCCCGTGCCCGTATGCGTCCGCCTTGACGACGCAGAAGAGGGCGCGACCCGGTCCGATCCGCTCGCGCAGGAACCGGTAATTTCCGGCGATCGCGTCGAGATCGATCGCGGCGCGCGTGGGTCTCATCGGACGCGAAGGATGTCAGAGAGGCGCGCCGGCGCAAAGCCGGGAGAATCAGAACGGCTCGAGTCCGGCCCCGGAGTAGTTGGCGAACGTCATGTGGTCCGGAAGGAACACGAGCGGAAAGTCTCCCGTCGGCCCGTTGCGCTGCTTGGCGATGATGACGTCCGCGATCCCCTTGCGTTCCGTGTCCCTGTCGTACAGCTCCTCGCGATAGAGGAAAACCACGACGTCCGAGTCCTGCTCGAGGCTTCCGCTTTCGCGCAGGTCCGCGAGCTGCGGGCGGCGCAGCTCACCGGTCCGGCGCTCCGGCTGGCGCGAGAGCTGCGACAGCGCCAGGATCGGAACCTTCAGCTCCTTGGCGAGCAGCTTCAGCCCGCGCGAGATCTGCGAGACCTCCTGGGTTCGATTGTCGAAACGGCCGTGGCCGATCATGAGCTGAAGGTAGTCGACCACGAGGAGATCGAGACCGTGCTCGCGCTTCAACCGCTGTCCCTTCGCGCGCATCTCCGGAACCGTCAGCGCCGACCCGTCGTCGATGAAGAAGCGGGCGCCGGCGACTTTCGACTGCGCGAGCACGAGCCGCGTGATCGCTTCGGTGGAGGCGAATCCGTCGCGGACTTTCTTCGCGTCGACGTCCGCTTCCGAGCAGAGGACGCGGAACCCGATCTGCTCCTTGGACATCTCGAGCGAGAAGAACCCGACCGAACGACCCTCCCGAATCGAGACGTGCTGGGCGATGTTCAGGGCGAGGGACGTCTTTCCGACCGACGGCCGCGCGGCGAGGATGATGAGATCCGTGCTCTGGAGTCCCGACGTCATCCGATCGAGCTCGATGAATCCGGTCGGCAGCCCGGAGACCGCGCCGCTCCTCTCCTTGGCTTCGTCGATGATGTCGAGGTTGTGGCGGGTAATCTCCCCGATCCGCTCGAACCCGCCGGAGACGGCGTTCTCGGCGATGTCGAAGATCTCGCCGGTTGCGTCGCCCAGGAGCCCCTGCGCGTCCTTCTCCTGCGAGAGTCCCTCGCGGACCATCCGCTGGCCGGCGCGGATGAGACGCCGCAAGGTCGACTTTTCCTTGACGATCCGTGCGTAGTGCTCGACGTTCGCGACGTCGGGAACGGCGTCGAGGAGCGACGAGAGATAGGCCGAGCCGCCGGCCTTTTCGACGGAACCGCTCCGGTCGAGATCCTCCTTGAGCGTCAGGACGTCGATCTCCGCCGAGCGTTGCGCCAGATCGATCATCGACCGGTAGATCCGCCGATGCGTATCCGGGAAGAAGTCGTCCTCTTTCAGGATCGGATAGACCGAGGCGAGAGAGGCGGAGTCGAGGAGGATCGCGCCGAGGACGGATCGCTCCGCCTCCAGGTTCTGCGGAAGTCCCTTTTCGGTCGTGATTTCTTCGAGCATCGCGGAGGACCCGGGGATTCTTGTCACCGCTCCCCAGGGTGTCAACGATTCGAACATGCTTCCACAGCCTCACGAGGACGATTCGTCTGGACAGTCGCAGCGAAAAAAAATCTTCGCCGCTTTATCCACAGCTCTATTGGAGCTTGTGGAAGGGACAGATGATGTCCGAGGCTACCAGGCGAAGGTCTTGCTGGCGGAACGCATGAGAGAGATCACGGTCGGCCACCCGACGATGTCGTCGACTTCCTTCCGGATCTTCTCGATCCGGTCGCGACGATTCACGGCGGAGGCCGAACAAGCGAGCAACCGCAGGAGACCCGTCTCGCGCGCCGCGACGAAGAGCTCGGCAGCGCTCGCGGGACGCTCTCCTCGCTCGTCGAGCCGATCGGAAGCGAGCGCCTCGAGCGCGGAGTCGAACCAGACGATCGTCACGGCGATTCCGAGTGACGTCGCCGAAGCGGCCATCGCCGCGGCCTCATAGAGAGCGTCGTCGTCGAAACGCTGGAGGAGGACGACCCACCGCTCCGGGTCCGGGCCTCCGGTCATCGCCTTCGGGCGCGGGCTCGGATCGCTTCGAGCATTTCGGCATCTCCGGCCACGCCGCCGGGGAACTTGCGCCCCTCGACCGAGCCGTGGAAGTCGCTGCCCGCGGTCGCGACGAGCCCGAGCTCACCGGCGAGGCGGCCGAAGCGCTCAACCTCCGCGAGGCCGTGATCCGGGTGGAAGACTTCGACGGCGTCCAGGCCGTGGGCCGCGAGGCCGGCGATCACGCTCTCCGCGTCGGAGTACCAGACCGAGTGCGCCAGCGAGCAGACGCCGCCGGCGCGATGGACCGCGTCGATCACGTCGGCCGCCGCCCACTTGTCGTAGGGAACGTACCAGGGGTGGTCGGTCCCCAGGAACCGATCGAACGCCTCGTCATTCGTCGCCGCGTAGCCCGCCCGGATCAGCGCGCGGGCAATGTGCGGGCGGCCCCAGACGCCGTCGCCCACGTCGGCGCGAATCGAGTCGAGGTCGATCGCGAATCCGGCCTCGACGAGCTTCTCGGCTATCCGTTCACCGCGACGGCGCCGGCCTTCCTGCCGCTCGGTCAGGTGCGCGTTGAACTCGGCGCTCGTCTCGTCGACGAAGAGCGCCAGAATGTGGACGTCGTCCTGTCCGGCGGAGTTCGCCGAGATCTCCGCGCCGGGGATGAGCTCGATCCCGAGACGGCGCGCCTCCTCGCGTGCCTCGGGTAGGCCGGCGAGGGTGTCGTGGTCGGTCAGAGCAAACGCGGACAGGCCCGCTTCGGCCATCCGGCGGGCGAGCTCCGCCGGAGAGTCGAGGCCATCGGAGACGGTCGAATGGCTGTGAAGATCGATCTGCAAAACTGTCGCGCTCACTTCCTCGGGATCTGGCCGCGCCACCGGCGCTCGGCTCGGCAAGCCAGCCTCGACCGAGCGCCTGATCCCGTGAACTGCTGCGGTTGCAGGTCCGCAGGACCTGTCTCCGCGGTGATCACAGGACGCTCCAGTGGCCGGGAAGACATCGCGCGTGATCTTACGTCGCGCGAGTTTCCTCGGGACCGGGCTCCGCCCGCGGCGACGCTATTCTTCGACTGAAAACGCGATTTTCAGATTCGCCTTGTACTCGACGATCCGGTTGTTCTCGACGCGCGCCGTCCAGTCCTGAACATCGACGCCGCGAATGCCCCTCACCGTGCGGGCGGCCTCTTCGACGCCGACGCGGACCGCGTCCTCCCACCCGTTCTTCGAGGAAACGACGAGCTCGATGATCTTCGCAACGGACATGATTCCTCCTCTTGTCGAGGGACACTGCACGATCCGTGCACGCGAACGGTCGCGTCCATAGAATCGCGACTGTGGATCGAAACGAAGTCGCCCGCGTGCTCGAAGAGATCGCCGCCATGCTCGAGCTGAAGGGGAGCGACGTGTTCAAGGTCCGCGCGTACGACGCGGGCGCGCGCGCGGTCCGCGGGTTCTCCGGAAACCTGGCCGAGGCCGTGCGAACGCGCGAGCTCCTGAAGGTCCGCGGGATCGGGAAGGGATTGTTCGGAAATATCGAGACGCTGGTGACGACGGGCTCGCTCCCTTACTACGAGGAGCTGAAATCGTCGTTCCCGCCGGGCCTGCGCGAGTGCCTGAGGATCCCGGGCTTCGGCGCCCGGAAGGCAAAGCTCCTTAACACGGCGCTCGGAATCGATTCACTGGCGGCTCTCGAGAAAGCATGTCGCGAAGGAAGGATCGCACCGGTGAAAGGGTTCGGGCCGAAGACCGAGGAACGGATTCTTCGCGGGATCGAGATGCTCCGGACGACCGCCGGGCTCCACCGCTACTCCGCGGTCCGCTGGCGCGCGGAGGAGCTCGTAGCCGCGCTGCGGAAGACGGGACTCGCATCGCGGGTGGAGATCGCCGGAAGCCTGCGGCGGCGGCAGGAGGTCGTTGGAGACATCGACCTGGTCGCGGCGTCCGCCCATCCGGCCGAGCTCGCGCGAGCGTTTCCCGACGTCGCTCCGGGGGTCGTCGAGGTCGTCGCCGCGGGCGACACGAAAGTCACGCTGCGCCTGGCGGAGGGGATCGGAGCGGATCTCCGCGTGGTCTCCGAAGCGGAGTTCCCGGCGGCCTTCCTGTATTTCACGGGGTCCAAGGAGCACAACACCGCCCTGCGCGCGCTCGCGAAGGAGCAGGGATGGAAGCTGAACGAGTACGGCCTCCGGGGCGGACGAGGCGGCGGGAAGGCGGCTTCGTGCGCGAGCGAAGAGGAAATCTATGCGCGACTCGGGCTGCAGTTCGTGCCGCCGGAGCTGCGCGAAGGGTTGGGCGAGATCGAAGCGGCGGCGCGGCGCGAAATCCCCGTCCTGGTCGGAGATGAGGACCTACGCGGTCTCGTTCACGTCCACACGACCGAGTCCGACGGCCGCGCGACGCTCGAAGAAATGCTGACGGCCACTCGCGACGCCGGCTACGAGTGGGTCGCGATCACCGATCACAGCCCGACGGCGGCTTACGCGGGCGGCCTCACCCCGGAGCGGGTGCTCCGGCAGCGTCAGGCGATCGATGCGATCCGGGATCGGTTTCCGGGCTTCCGAATCTTCCACGGAACGGAAGCGGACATCCTCGCCGACGGGTCGATCGACTTCGGCGACGAGTTCCTCGGCGTCTTCGACCTCGTCGTCGCCTCGGTGCACTCGCGTTTCGGCCTGCCGAGGGACGAGCAGACGAAGCGACTCATCCGAGCGGTCGAGAACCCGCGGGTGTCGGTGCTCGGTCACCCGACGGGGCGCCTCCTCCTGACCCGCAAGGGGATCGACGCGGACATGGAAGCCGTCCTCGCCGCGGCGTCGCGCTCCGGCTGCGCCGTCGAGATCAACGGCTCCCCGCACCGGCTCGACCTCGACTGGAGGCTCGCGGCGAGCGCCGCCGGGCGAGGCGTCACCTACTCGATCGGTCCGGACGCGCACTCGGTCCGGGAGCTCGACAACACCGGGTACGGCGTCGGGATCGCCCGCAAGGGCTGGATCACGCCGCAGGCCACGTTGAACGCGAAGACTGCGGCCGAGCTCGCCGTCTGGCTCGAGGGGCGGCGGGAGTCAAACCGGAATCGCTGAATCGGGATCCGCGCCGGAAGCCGGCATCCGGCGTGGAACCCATATTAGTAAATGAGCGTATAGTTATTTACATATGGGGAGACCGGCCCGGGTCAGCCGCGACGCGGTCCTCCGCGCGGCCCGTGAGGCCTTCGCGGAGCGCGGTTTCGACGGCACCACTCTCGCCGCCATCTCCGCCCGGGTCGGCCTCTCGCCTTCCGCTCTCCTCCGGCACGCGCCGACGAAGGAAGCTCTCTTCTCCGCGGCGATGTCGGCGCCGGTCGAGGAGCTGCCGCCCATCGAGTTCCTCGTCCATGCCGCCGGCGATGACGATCCGGCGAAGGTTCTTCGACGCCTGGCTTTCGCGGTCGTCCCGTTCCTCGAAGCGAAGCTCGGCGAGAACATCGCGCGCTGGCTCCGGGCGAAAACCGGCGACGAAGCCCGTACGATCCGCCTCCCCTTCGATCCGCGGAAGCGCCCGAGCCCGCCCGCGCGGGCCCTGGCGCTGCTCGAGGATTACTTTCGCCGGGCCTCCCGAGCGGGTCGCCTCGACGTCCGCGACGCCCGCGCGGCCGCGCTCGCGTTTCTGGGGTCGCTGAACGCCTATGTGTTCCTGCATCGCGTCATGAGAATCGCCGACCCACCCGTGCCCCTCCGCCGTTACGTGGACACCCTGCTCGAGATCTGGGTTCGCGGCGCGATCCGTCCCGCTCGCCGCGTCCGGAGGAGAAGCTCGTCGTGAAGAGACGCCTGTGGGTCGGAGTGGTCCTCGCGCTCGCCGCGGGAGGAGCCTTCTGGGCCTTCCGATCCCGGCAGCGCGACCACGACCTCCTTTTCTCGGGCACGATCGAGGCCCGCGACGTGGAGGTCGGTTCGCTCGTCGGGGGCCGGGTCTCGGAAGTTCTCGTCGCCGAGGGTCAGGCGGTGCGCGCCGGCCAGCCTCTCGTCAAGTTCGAGACGGATCTCGGCGCCCTCCAGATCCGGGAGCAGAGGGCGGTCGTCGACGAGAAGCGGGCGAACCTCGCGAAGATGCGCGCGGGCCCGCGAAGCGAGCCGCTCGCTCGCGCACGCGCGGAAGCGGAAAACGCAGAGCGGGAGCGGCGGCGGCTGAAGGCGCTCGCCGATCAGGGCGTGATCGGAAAGCAGCAGTACGACGACGCTGCGACCAAGGCACGAACCGCGCAGGAGAGCTGGCGCGAGCTCGCCCGCGGCAATCGGGCGGAGGACGTACGTGCGGCCGAGGCGGCGCTCGACGAAGCCGAGCAGCGTCTCGCGTTCCTCCTGCGCCAGAGCCAGGAGACGGTGGTCCGCGCGCCCGCGGACGGCACCGTGGAGACACTCGACCTGCGCCCGGGTGACCTCGTCGGCCCGAACCAGCCGGTGGCCCGGATCCTGGAGCCCCGGCAGATGTGGGTCCGGATCTGGGTGCCGGAGCCCCTGCTCGGCCGCGTTCACGTCGGGCAGAAGGCGACGATCACCGTCGATACGTTTCCGAAGAGAGAGTTCACCGGAAAGGTGGTCGAGATCCGCCAGCAAGGCGAGTACACGCCCCGCAACATCCAGACGCTCAAGCAGCGCATGGACCTCGTGTTCGGCGTGAAGGTGGCGATCGATCCGACGCCGGAGCTGAAGCCCGGAATGGCCGCGCAGGTCCGAATACTCGAGGGCTGACGTGTCGAGCGGCGCATCCCCCTACGGGATCGAGGTCCACGATGTCTCGCGCGACTTCGGGAAGGTCCGAGCGCTCGACAAGGTCACGCTCGCCGTTCCGCGCGGCGAGATCTACGGCCTCCTCGGGCCGAACGGGTCGGGCAAGTCGACCATGATCCGGATCCTCTGCGGGCTACTCGCTCCGACCGAGGGCTCCGCCCGCGTCGACGGCCTCGACGTCGTCGCGCAGGGGGAGGAGATCCGGCGCCGGATCGGGTACGTGCCGCAGAAGTTCTCCCTCTACGAGGACCTGACCGTCATGGAGAACCTGACCTTTTTCGCGGAGGTTTACGGGTTGGAGGGGCGGGGGCTCGAGGAGCGCCGGGCGTGGGCCATCGAGCTCACGTCGATCGGTCCGTACGTCGACCGGCTTGCCGCGCAACTCTCCGGGGGCTGGAAGCAGAGGCTCGCGCTCGCGGCGGCCCTGATGCACGAGCCGCGGGTCCTGTTCCTGGACGAGCCGACCGCCGGGATCGATCCCGTCGCTCGGCGCGAGCTCTGGAACCTCCTCTTCACGCTCGCGGCGGGAGGGGTCACTCTGCTCGTGAGCACGCACTACATGGACGAAGCGGAGAGGTGCGGACGCGTCGGGTACCTGTATCTCTCCAAGATGCTCGTCGAGGGCGACCCGAAGGACCTGACGAAGCTGCCGGAAGTGACCCCGGCCGGGACTCGCCGCGTCGCAGCGGAGTGCGAAGCGGGCGTTGCGGCGGTCATGCAGCACGCCCGCGCGCTGCCATACGTCGAGGACCTCACGATCTTCGGCAATTCACTCCACATCCTCATGCGCGCCGAGATCCCCGACGAGCGGATCTCGCGCGACCTCGAACAGGCCGCCCACGCCCCCGTCAAGGTCCGTCCGATCGACGCCTCTCTCGAGGACGTCTTCGTGCGTCTGACCGAGATCGAGCGGGCAAAGCGGGGCGAGGAGCCGGCCGAGCGCCCCGCCGAGTCCGTGGCGGTGTCCTGATGCGCGGCTTCGGTGCGGTCCTCCGGAAGGAAGCGAAGCAGATGATCCGCGACCGCGGAACGCTGCAGTTCGCGCTGATGGTACCGG
>Ga0114129_10001752_pt1 | contig 29550 bp, 28 predicted proteins | sample RhiMetdeltSRZDD1_FD_80071 | JGI IMG/M metagenome (GOLD analysis project Ga0114129, IMG submission 80071) | Populus rhizosphere microbial communities from Tennessee, USA - Rhizosphere MetaG P. deltoides SRZDD1 (version 2) (version 2) | ecosystem: Host-associated > Plants > Roots > Rhizosphere >... | reverse complement strand
GCCAGCCAGGTCGGATAGGCTGTCGATTCCCTTGGTGGCCGTAGCTCAGGTGGTTAGAGCGTCAGGTTGTGGCCCTGAAGGTCGGGGGTTCGAGTCCCCTCGGTCACCCCAGGTCAGAGCGTTGCGGCTCTGAACGAACTGCATCGAGAGTCCCGAGCGGGCAACAACCGGGCAACTAAACGCCCGCCCGCGGTTCTCCAAGCAGCGGCTGCCTCACGCCGGCGCTGCGCTACGGGTCAATCGGCGGCGAGTTCGTCCAGCCCGACTCCGAGTCTGAGTGCGAGCTGGCGCACCGTGAATATCCCCGGATTCTGCGTACGACCCTGCTCGATCGCCCGGAGCGTGTCGAGATTGACACCGGAGCGAGAAGCAAGTTCCTGCTGGCTCAGGCCCGCAGTTTGGCGCGCCTCCCTAAGTCGTGCACCAAGCTGAGCACCACGGCCATCACCGTCGAGCACGAGCCCACCGGGAAGATATACCTAGGAGTATTCTGCTACTCTGCAACATCGGGGCGGCGGTGTCGCGGATGAGGCTCCTGCCCACCCCAACTCGACGATCCACAACGGTTGGGCGTATGGCGAACACCGGGACGAGCGGAACACCGGCCAACCCAGACCCCGAACGCGTTCCACCATCGATCCAACAGCTGCCAAGCTTTATCGGCCAAACTCCTAGCCGGCTGACGCTGCAGCTCTTTGGTTGTTACGTCGTCGATCAGCGCCGACAAGCGAGAATCAGTTTCGATGTCTTCGCCCGTGCGGCTGTTCGCTCCGACGAGTGGCTGTCAAGCGTCGAGCGAGGTGCTTGTGCTCCGTCGCCCCGCGGCTTCGCAGCGCTTGAGCGCGGATTTCATTATGGCGGTGCCGATATAGATGCCATCGACCTAGGTGGAACGTATCAGCGGCTTGACGCTGAGCCATTCGGTGACTTGGCGGGGAGATTGCGAATCAAGTTCGGACTTCAAGTTCCGTCCAAGTCTGACAGTAGTTTGAGCGACCCCGATGGTATGCTTCCTCTGTTGCAAACCATCCGATTCCACGATCGACTCTTAACGATTACACCTCTCATACTACTTACTGCGCTTATTGGCGTGTTCTGGGCGGGACGGCCTTGGCGTGGGCACGGCATCGACTTAAGGAGCTTGGACTTTGGCGCAATCTCCTTCGTTGCTCTGGGCGTGATTGCCTTTGCGTCTCTCGTCATGCCTACCTTGAGCAGGCTACTGCTGCGCGCGTGTGAGAGAACGAGGTTCGGAGATGCCCGTGTACAGCATCGCGGGCTCTGGGAATACAGGTCGAAGGAACAGGTCCCTCTTCGGCGTAGTCTCGGATGGTCAGCAGAGGAAGAACTGCCCTTCCTCGTCCCAGAGTCCCGGGAAGAGTTTAGCACCGCTTGCCTGGAACTAGACTTATATGAGCGACTGATACTGGTCCTAGGCGCTGGAACCGCATTGTATCTTACTGCGGTGCTTTTCGCCCGGAATGCAAATGCTTCGATCTCGTCTTGGATCCCTTGGGCGGTTGCCGCAGGCCTGACGCTGGCGGCAACAATCGCCTCGATTGGGCGACGAGCAGGGCTTTCGAGGCGCGCTGCCGTGGTTGCTCGGGATGCCTACGGAGTAAGGTTGATATCTCCTAGTCCGTCGCCGCCGTCAGCTTCTGTTGAGGCTACCTCGGGCAACGAACCCTGAAGCTTCTGCGCTTGGCGCATCTCAATGAATGAGTCCAACTCATCTTCAGCTGGCTTACGTTTCAGAAGCTCTGCTTCTAGCTCCTCCTTTGAGATACCCGGGTTGTTGAACTCTGTCCCGAGGATCGTGCCAAAGAGGACACTAAGAATCGATCTATGGCGAAGCCGTACGCGACGGCGTGCCCTGCGTTGTTGGGTCATCACTCCTCCGAGCCCAGATCTCATGATCAACACTGTCGCAGTGATCATCGCCGCCTGAGACACAAACAGCCAGGAAAAGGTTGCCATGAGGGTTCGGAGACCTTAATCGCTCACACTTCAGATCAGACCGTCCGTAGTGCAGGCGTGATGGCCCTTGAGTTGCTCGCCGCAAATAGCGACAGCGTGGTTCAGCGACGAGCCGAGCGAAAGCCAATGCTGCCGCTGACTGCTGGCGAGGCAGGACGTGGCTGTAGATCGACAGGGTGAGGGCCGGCGAAGAGTGGCCTAGGCGCTGAGCGACGACGTGGACCGGGACGCCAGCCTTGAGCAACAGCGTTGCATGGGTGTGGCGGAGGTCGTGGAATCGGATGGTCGGAACGCTCGCCTTGCGCACAAGTCGGTCGAATCGGTTCGCCACGTGGTCAGCGTGAAGCGGCTGGCCAGACTCGTCGGTGAAGACGTAGCCCGAGTCGACGTACGCCGCCTCCCAGGCGCCCCGCTCGGCCGCCTGGGCCTTCCGCCACGCCTTGAGAGCGTTCACCGTCTCGGCGTCGAGGTCGACCACCCGGGCGCCGGCCGCCGTCTTGGTTCCCGCCCGATCGACCATCGTGTAGCCGACCCTCGTACGCCGGCTGGCGATCGAGATTGTGGCGGCCGCCAGGTCGACGTGCGACCAGCGCAGGCCCAGCAGCTCGCTCCTGCGGGCACCCGTGTGGCTGGCGAGCCGGAACAGCGGCGCCAGGCGCTCGGCCTCGACCGAGGCGAGGAACGCCGCCAGCTGGCCGGCCGACCACACCCGGATGTGGGTTGCCTCCCGACGTGGGCGATCCACGTCATCCATCACGTTGTGCGAGACGAGCTGCTGCCGGACGGCGTACTCGATCGCGCTCTTGAGCGTCGTGTAGGTGTGCTGCAACGACGTCTCGCCGAGCGGGCGGCTGGCCTTGCCACGCCGGTTCGCTCCCGGCTGACGGAGGGCGCGCAGCATCTTGGCGACGTGGCCTGGACGCAGGTCCCGCACCTTGTAGCGGCCCAGGTGCGGCTTGATTCGGTGCTCGACCACGCGGACGTACTCGCCGTAGGTGTTCGGCTCCAACGCCGGCTGCCGAACCATCAGCCACTCGTCGAGCAGCTCGGCGACCGTGATCTTGCTGGGGAGCGTTGGCCTGCCCTCCCGGGACTTCTGCAGCTCGTCCTTGAGCCAGTCCTCGGCCTCGACCCGCATGCGGAACGGCCCCTTCGATATCTGGCGACGCTCGCCCTCCACCATCACCCAGTGGTAGGCGAACCAGCGGGGGTTGCGGGCGGTCCCGCGGTTGCGTACCGCCCCGGTGCCTTTCGGGCGCCGGCGCCGCCGCTCCTTGTCGGACGTCCGCTCCTTGTCGGACGTCCGCTCCTTGTCGGTCATCTGGCTGGTCTCCTCGGTGGTGACCGGCCGGCGGGCAGGCGCTCACCGCCCGCCCGCCGGCGGCGGTCAGGCAGCGTCGCCCTGGTGGACGATCTCGACGGGCAGCGACAGCGCCTCGGCGACTCGCAGGGTGGGCCAGCGGTAGCGCTTGCCCAGGGCGAGCGGCTCGACGGGCAAGGTGCCGCGGCCCAGCTCGGCGTAGAGCCGCTCGGGTGAGCAACCCCAGAGCTGCGCGGTCTGCGCCGTCGAGAGCGTCGGCGGGTAGGGCGTTCCGGCGACGACCATGGTCACCGGACCGGGGTTGGTCGTGGGCATCTGGCTGGTTCCTCTCCTGGTGTTTGTGACGGTGTGTGGCGGGCTCGGCTTGGTTGTCAGATGGGCGAATTCGTCGTCGCGCTCGTCGCGGCCGTCGCGATGCGCCGGCCGGTGCTGGTCAGGGCGTTGCGGGCCGCGACGAGCTCGCGACGAGGGCGCGTCCTGGCTCGTCGCGTTGTCGTCGCGCCTCGTCGCGATGGGAGGCCGCGTCATGCCTGGTCACCGCCGTCTCGCGACGAGCGCGACGAGCGCGACGAGGAATCCCCGCTGTTGACAGGTCCCGGACCGCCTGCGCGCAGCGTGATGATCCGGGACTGCCCCCGCGGTGGGAACTCGACGGTGAGCCCACCGCTGGCACGCAAGGCCGGCGCCAGCCGTTTGAGTGCCCCACTGACGGCCTGTGGCGTCCGCGGCCAGCCCTGTGGCCGGTGCTCAGGCATGATCCGTGTCAGCAACTCGCTGGCGGTCCCGCTCCACACGTTCTGCCGACCCATGAGGCCGAGCACGGCGTCGGCCACAGGGTCTCCGTCGAGCACGGCTTGGGACGCCTCGGCGGCCGCGGCGTTGTAGTCGGCGAGCGTCGTCCATCCTCGGATGCGGTCGAGAGCACCGAGGATGCGGGCAAAGTCCGCCATCCGGGGCAGCTCGTCGAGGCGAACGCTGGGCAGGGCAGCCAGAACTTCAGCGGCGAGGTCGAGCAGCGCGCCGAGCACGATCGGCTGGGCGGCCTCATACTGCGCGACGATCTCGGCGTCGGGACGCCGGCGCTCGGGCGGGATGACGTCAAGTTCGATCGTCAGCAGCCGCTCGGCCAGGTCGCCGGCGAGGCGGCCGGCGTCGATCGACGTGAGGACGACGCACCGCCGGAACGTGATGATGTTGATGTCGTCGTCGGTGTGCAGCGCTCGCTCGACAATCCCGTCGCCCGTGACGGCCTTGCAGAGCGTGTCCGAGAACCACGCCGGGATCGACGACACGTTGTCGATGAACACGACCCACGACGCGGCAGCCATCGCCGCCCACGAGCGCATCTCCTTCGGGGGCGTCCGCACCGCCGCCGGCGACGAGTCGACCAGCGACATGACCAGGCGCCCGGCCGTGGTCTTGGCCGTGCCCTGCTCCCCCACCAGCGCGAGGATCGGATGCGGGATGCCCGGGAACAGGGCCGAGACGAGCCACGCCACGATGAGCCGGAACCGGGCCTCGTCGACGTTGAGCAGCTCGGCGAGCGGGGCCAGGCTTCCGCCCCGCGCAGGCACGGGCAGAGGGCCGGTGAGCGGCGTCCGACGGAACAGCACGGGCGCCCGCTCGACCACTCGCCAGCCGCCGGTGTCGACGACTACACAGCGTCCGTCAAGGCCGGCCAGGTCGAGGACCACCGAGCCCGGGCCGCCGTCAGCGATCCGGAGTGCAACGGGCTCGCGCTCGGCACTCTCGGCCCTGCCCTCAAGCACTGCGAGGGCGTCGGTGAGCGCCGCGCCGCCCGGCGCCTGGTGGTGGATGTCAAAGTAGAGGCTCGACAGCTTCGACCGCAGCCCGTCCTTGCCCCGGAGGCTCCGCACGACCGCCGGCCCGTCGTGCTCGGCGACGTACAGCCGGCCGTCGTCGCCCTGGACGAGTCGGTAGTGGGCGAGAGCGAGGGACACGAGGCGGGTCGCCTGGCTGTCGCCACGACTGTCGCCGGCCGGAGGGATGTCCTGCGGGTGGTTCACGATGTCGTCGGCGGTCAGCGGGTCCTCGAGGTCAGGATCGTCGGGACCCTGGCCGGGATCGGGACTCGGATCGGTCATCGGTGATCAGCTCCCGGGTAGGCGACGCGGGCGGGCGCCGGGTGACCGACGCGGTCGAACGGGTGTCCGGCAGCTCGGCGGGCGGCGGTACGACCGCCCCTTGTGTGCCTGGGCTTCGCACTCGGCGAGGTAGCGGTCAGCCACGTGGGCAAGCGATCGGGCGAACTCCAGGTGAAGCCCCCCGGCCGCCGGCGGGCCTCCGCCGCCGAACAACCGAGGCTCGACGACCCGTGCCCACCAGGCGACTGCCGCGACGACGGTGGTGACGCCGAGCACCGCCGCGGTCACGATGGTGCCGGCGATTACGAAGCCCAGCCGTACGGCCACGAAGGCCAGGGCCATGCGGCTGGCCAGCCGGACCAGCCGCACGAGCAGGTGACGGATGTCGGCGGACCGCAGCCGGCTCACGGCTGGCTCCGGAGTCGGGCGTCGATCGCTGAGCGGATTGTGGCGGCCACGCTGGCGGGTGTCTGGCCGCCGGCGGCCTCGCCTGCGACCTGGAGGGCGGCCTCGACGTCGCCGCGGTCAAGGATCCCTGTTGCGATGTGGCGGGCGAGGTTCCAGGCGGCTCGGTTGAGGGCGGCGTTGCGCTGGCCGACCGGGGCGTCGAGGACTCGCTGTACCTCGCCAGCGAGCGCTGCTGGGGCATAGCCCCGCCCTCTAGGTCCCTGTGCGTCCGCCGGCGGGCGGGCCGAGGCCGGCACCGGTGGGGCCAGGCGCTCGGCCAGCCAGCCGGGCAGCTCGGCCGGCTCGTGGCCGTCGATGCAGACGTAGTGGCGGCCATCGACGGCGGAGCCCTCGGCCACGACGTAGCCGCCGGCGGCGCGGGTGTCGATGTGCCAGCCGATCCGGCCGGCTGTATTGCTCCAGGGGCCTCCCCACGATGGTGCCCGGTAGTACAGGTGCAAGCCCCCGCGGGCGGTGCCCACGGTCCACGTGGACACGTGCTCGTGCTCGGTGGCGAGCGCCCGGTACACGTCCAGGCCGCTGCGGGTGCCAGGCCAGTCCGCTGGTGCTCGCTCGCAGGCCGTGGCGACGTCGAGGTCGACGACGACGAGCCCGGCGGGCCCGGTGGCGATCGCCACGTTGTCGTCGGGGTGGCGGGTCCACCAGCGGGTGATCCGCTCGGCGTCGACCGTGGCTCGCGACTCCGAGCTCGTGAAGCCGGCCTGCGGGCGCTTGGTGCCGGACTGCAGCGGGAAGACGGGCCAACCGTGGCCGGCGGCATCGAGGGCGAACGGCAGCCGGGTGGTCATGCCATGGCTCCCGACGCGCAGGTGGGGCAGCACTCGGGATGCGCGGCCTCGTCGCAGTCGCACCACCCGTGGACGGCCATGCTGCAGTGCGGCCGGTGGGGGTAGTGCTCGTCGCCGAGCGCGATGACTCGGCCACACGCGATGCAGCCGGCCAGGCCGCTCGGCAGCGTCGACGCGACGCTGGCGCATCGGCCTCGGCCGACCCCGCCGGACACCAGCCCCTCGGCCCGCAGCTCGTCGAGCGCCTGGGCCACGGTCTTGGGTCCGACCGACAACTGGCGGGCAAGGGCGTTGACACCTGGGAGCTGATCACCGGGCCGCAGCTCGCCACGGGCGATCCGGTCGCGCAGGACGTCGGCGACGTGCGCGGCAGCGGGCCGGCGGGCGCCCGCGGCTTCCTCAATCCAGGCCCAGCCCCACACCATCAGCGGGTGCAGACCCAGCCTGATCGCCCACTCGTCGGCCTGCCGGTCGCTCAAGCCACGCCGGCCGGCTGTGCGCAGCGTCGCGCCGGACAGGCCCAGCTCGCCGGCCAGGCGGGTAGGCGTCAGGCCGAAGGCATCCAAGAGCGGCTGCAGCGGCCAGCCGGCGCCGCGCAGCTCGCCGGGGGCCGTCGTGGCGGTGTCCGGGGTGCTCACCACAGCCCGCCGATCTTCGAGGCGCCCACGAGCGCTGGACCGGTCGCACCGGGCCGGGACAGGGCGGCCACGTTGGCGCGAGTGGCTGGTACGGACCGGATCGGTGTCCAGCCGTCGACGTCGTGCTCGGCGATGACGATCCGGGCGCCGGCGGGCGCGTCGACGACGGACGCCAGCATGGCCACGATCTCGCCGGCGAGCTGACCGCAGCACTCGCACTGCATGTCGACGAGGACCTCACCGCACTCGTCGCAGAGCGAGCCGGCGGCGGGGTGCCGGCGAGTGGTCCAGCGGGCCACCACGCCCGTGGTGACGACACTCATCGTCGGCCCCCGCGGTTCAGCACGTGGGCCAGGGCGTCGAGGTCCAGGCGGGCGTTGCTGTCGTCGAGGCCGGCGAGCAGGTTGGCGAGCGGGACGCGGGTGTCGATGCTGCCCAGCTCGGCGACCAGGCGCAGGATGTTGGCCTCGCTCGACGACAGCGGCGCCTGGTCGACGTAGTCGGGGATGGCCTCCCACACGATCCAGGCGACGGGGGTGGTGCCGTCGTGGTCGTAGTCGACACAGGCCGTGAGGAAGTCGACGCGGGTGAGCAGGCTCCGGTGCCCGCACAGCAGGTGGGCGGCCGCATGGCCGTCGGAGAAGTCGGCGGCCGAGGCTCGCAACAGCTCGGCGAGCTGGGCGGGGGTTAGCGTGGTCACTGGACTGGTTCCCTTCGTGGAGTTGGGCTTCTGGTTCACCGGTGGGGTCGGAGTTGGCGCTCCGGCCCCACCACTTGCTTGCTGGTGGGAGTTGGGTGAGACGGCGGCTCAGCGGTCGCCGAGCATGCGGATCAGCAGGTGTCCGGAGACGGCCAAGGCGGCAGGGCCGTAGCCGGCCAGCACCCAGCGGACGGCACGGAGCGACACGAGGGCGGGGTCGACGGCCATGACGTTGGCGGCGAGGCTGCCGGCAAGGCCGAGGGCGACGCCGGCCCAGGCGAGGGCATGGCCGGGCCGGCCGAGCTGGCGGTCGACGATCAGCGAGCACGAGGCCGCCACGACCAGGCCGTCGACGCCGAGCGGCAGCCAGCCGGCCAGGCCACCCATGCCGGCGGCACGGGCCAGGTCCCGGATGTGGGAGTAGCTGACGACTGCACACACGACCGTCACCACGACCACAGCGGCAGCCGTGGCGGCCAGCAAAGGCAGCGGCACCCCGGCCGGCTGCTTGGGTGCTGTGCCGGTCCGTGCCGGCCGCGCCGTCCCGGTTGTGCCGGTGCCGTTCGCACGCGCCGAGCGCGCCACACTGCCGCCGGGCGGCAGCGCCGGTGCCGTCGAGGGCGTGCCGCCTATTGCCGGAGCGGCAGACTCGGAGCTGCCGTTGCCGTTGTGGTCGGTTCGGGCGGCAGCGATCTGCTGGCGGCCCCAACGCTCGGAGCGGCCGTAGCGGCGGCCCAGCTCGGCACCGGTGAGGCGTTCGCCGGCTTCCCGCCAAGCCTGGCGAGCATGGGCCTGGGCCTGGGCACTGCCCAGCTCGTGCAGCTCGACGGCCGGAGCATCGGTGCCGCTGCTGGTCATGGCTGGTTCCCTTCGGTGCTACGGGCGCGGGCGTGGCGGCGACGGAGGTTCTCAGCGGCTGTGACCGGCTCGAGGTGTTCGGGTCGCACGCAGGCGGGGTGGCCGCACAGGTGGTCGAGGGTCAGGCCCGGCGGGATCGGTCCGACTACGAGCACGTAGGCGTACCGGTGAGCTTTCACGGTCCGGTGAACGCCGGGGGCGAGCGTGCGACGGAAGTGGCCGTAGCCCCAGGCATTGCGCTGACCGAGCCACAGCCAGCAGCCCTGTGGGGCACTGCGGTCGACCTTCGACCAGAACCGGTCGGCCTCGGTCTGCTCGGGCCGGAACCGGCCGGTGTCTCCGCTGCTCGCACCATGCGACCGGTAGAGGTCCCCAGGATCATTTTCCGTCTGTTCCACACTTCGTTCGGTCGCTCCGCTCCCCTCGTCCTGCCAGCCTTCGGCTGGCCCACCGTGCTCGTGGTGGTGCGTGCTCACAGCGCCTGGCCCTTCGTGCCGGGCCGGTTGCGCTCCCAACGCACCAGCGCCTCGGGCTCGTAGACCCGTGCCTGGCGCCGCTGGGCCACCGCGGGCGGGAACTCGGGATCGCGCCGAGCTGCTTGGCGCAGCGCGTCGAACTTGAGGGCGACCACGCCGCGACCGCGATCCGAGCTGGCCTCTGCCAGCGTGACGGCGGCGGGCTGGTCGATGTCGCGCACGACGGTGAGCGTGGGTGTCGCTGCGACTGTCGCGGGTGGTTCGCCCAGCGAGTCAGGCTCGGCTGCGACGTGGGACACCGCGACATCTGCGGCCGGGCGAGGCGCGCCACCCATCACCCAGTCCCGCGCCTCGTGCGGCGTCATGAACAGCACCTGCGTCTCGGTCGCAGTGCCGCCGATGCACACCTGCGCCCGCCCCGGGTGTCGGGTCGAGGGAGCGAAGGTGCACTCCGGGACCAGCATCCGCCAGGCGTTGGCCGTGTAGCGAGCCAGGATGCGTACCGCGTAGTTCTCCCGCTGCTCGCCACCGCCCATGTCCTTGGCCGAGGCCATCTGCGCCACGGCCAGGACGTGGATGCGCACCGCGCGGCCCATGAACACCACCTGGCCGAGCGCCTCGACCGCCGGCGAGCCCGGTTGGTCGCCCCGCTCCCGGTTGTTGGACCACCACTGCTTGAGCATCCGCATCGTGGCGTTCAACTCTTCGCAGATGACGACGAGCCGGGGGAAGACGGGTGCGGGGTCGTCGATGCCCACGTGGTCGAACGCCCGGTTCCGCCGCTGGCCCTCGGCGCCCAGCGCTACCAGCGCGTGATGGATCTCTTCGATGTCTCGGAAGTATCGAACGCCCGGCACGTCCCGGAGCCAGGCGTGAGAGTGCCGCTTCGCGTCGATGACCCAGCACGTCGCCCCGGGCCGCATCAGCTGGGCGGCGATCGCCCGGATCGTCGAGGACTTCCCTCCCCCGGTGCCGGCGGACAGCAGCACATGCGGGCTCTCGTCGTCGAGGTCGACGGCCACCGCACGGCCGCCGTGCGTGAGGCCGATCACCGGCGCCGAGGGCTTGGCCCGCTCGACCAGCACCCGGACGGTGGGATCAGCGAAGGGCGCTCGCTCCGGCGGACGCTGGCGGGGCCGCAGCTGGAGGTACGCGTGCTTGCCCCGGAGCACCCAGTTGTCGGACACGTCGCCGAGGGCGAGCTTGTCCCGCACGACCTGGGCAACCACCAGACGCTCTGTGGGTCGGCCGGCGAAGGTGGGCGGTAGCGAGACGATCACGCCGTGCTTGCCGTCGGCGAACGTCCGGGGCACTCGCAGGTAGGAGCCCGGGCGCTTGTCCTCGGGCCAGCCCGCCGGACCGAACAGCGCCAGGTGGAGCGGCTTCACCCAGCGCCGGCGGTGCCACCACACCACGACCATCCATGTGCCGGCAAGAAGAGCGACGCCGGCAGCGGCAGTGCCGCCGAGGCCGACGGCAGCGAGGGTCGTCGGAGCAGCGCCGGCGGGCGCACCCCGCTGGACGTAGACCAGGACGACCACCACCGCAGTGACGAGCAGCCGACCAGCACCACGGCCGAGCCGGCCGGGCAGCCCGCGGTCACCGCTGATCGCCGGCCCGGCGCCGAGTCGGGCGCCACTGGCGAAGTTCCACAGCCACCAAGCGAGCACCCGGTCCACCGGCTGACTGCGGCGCCGACCGCCTCGGCCGAACCAGCCCCACCGGAACACCCGCACGGCGCGGGCGCTCATAGCGCATCGCCGATAGACAGGCGCGTAAGGTCGGCGATCGTCACGACGGGTTTCCTCCGTTGTGGCCAGGTCCCGGGGTGTTCCAGCACCGCCGGGACCACTTGATTTGCTTGCAAGCAAGACCGTACGTCCTGCCCTTGCCCAGGCGCAAGGGGTACCGTCGGGCGGTGGACCTGATGAGCACGGTCGAGATCGCCGAGCTGCTCGGCATCACCCGCCAGCGCGTGGACCAGCTCTCCCGCACCGACCAGTTCCCGGAGCCGGCGGCCGAGCTGGCGGTCGGCCGGGTCTGGGCCAAGGCCGATGTCGTTGCCTGGGCCGAGAAGACCGGCCGCCTCCCAGCGGGCTCCGCGGAGTGAGGTCATCGACGACATGCCGCGGACTCAACCGCCCAACCGCCCTGTGCCGGCAGTGTGAGCGCCGGTCACTCATGAGTCACTGCTGATCACAAGTCAGGAATGCTGATTGCGATGCGCGAGCCGCACCCAGCCGAGTACTCGCCCGCCGAAGTGTTCATCGCCGAGCTGAAGCACTGGCGCGACGTCCGAGGCCTCTCGCAGTCTGCGCTCGCCCGCCTGGTCAGCTACGACCCGTCCTATGTATCCAAGGTCGAGACCGCCCAGCAGCGGCCGTCCGACACCTTCGCCGCCGCCGCCGACGAGGTCCTGCGGACTGGTGGAGCTCTCAAGCGCAGCTTCTACGAGCTGGAGCAGTGGTGGCGCCGCACCGGACCCGCGCCCGCCAAGGGAACGAGCGCGCCGCCCACCGAGCCACACCCCGCCGGCCTGGTCGTCGAGCACGACGAGGCCGACCTGCGGTACGACGGCTCGACCTACCACCCGTTCCAGCGTCGCAAGATCCGCAACGTCGGCGACACGCCCGTCACGCAGTACCTGGTGCGGATCTCTGTCGACAGCCACCCAGGCGATCCGGAGCGATCAAACCTGCTTTACCGGGAGCGGCCACTCACATGGGACGAGCTGCAGTTCCGGGCGGTGCATGACGGCAAGCATCCGATGACCTGGAACGTCCGCTACGACCGGGATGCATTCAAGGAGCTGTGGCTGTGCTTCGAAAACGAACACGGCCACTTCCCGCTCTACCCCGGGGAGACCGCGTGGATCGCGTACGACTACCAGGTCAGCGACGAGAAGTGGGGCAAGTGGTACCAGCGGGCGGTCCGGCTCCCGACCAAACACCTGGCCGTGCGACTGGCCTTCCCGTCGGAGCTTGAGCCGATGGTCTGGGGCATCGAGACCTCGCTGACGGCGGAGGCTCTACCACTCCGCACGGCGATCGAGCACACCCAGGAGGACGGCAACGACGTGTTCACGTGGTCGACGGACGATCCGCCGCTACACACCCGCTACCGGCTTGAGTGGACCTTCGGCCAGCAACCGGCCTCGGCGACCGTCCCCCCCAGCGAAGCCATGGCGGCGCTCGGCATCGTCCAGGAGGGCGACCCCATCCTCCGCGAGGTCGCCCGACCATTCGACCTACCAGCCGAGGCCGAGGACGCCCGCCGTGTGATCGGCTTTCTGGCGTCCGCGATGGAACGCGTGGAGAAGGTCCACACCTTCGGCAAGGGCATGGGCATCGCCGCTCCACAGATCGGCATCGGCCGGGCCGCCGCCCTCGTCCGGGCACCCGACGGCGAAACGATCACGCTCATCAATCCCAAGGTCATCGAAGAGACGCCCGGCGACGAGCAATACGAAGGCTGCCTCAGCTTCTTCGACGTGCGCGGCGTGGTGAACCGTCCGCTCACCCTCCACGTCGAGCACCAGGAGATAGAAGGGCACCGCCACATAACGATCTTCGATCGAGGCGCTGCACGGCTGGTCGCCCACGAGATCGACCACCTTCACGGCGTGCTGTACACCGACCGGATGGCACCGGAACTATCGACGATCCCAGTCAGCGAGTACCGGCAAGGTGGCCAACGCTGGCGCTACTGACGGCTGTGCTGCAAATGACACCCTGGCCCAAGCAGCTCTCCTCAATCAAGCGGCGCCGGTAAGGCCAGCGCCGGCCTGCAGCCGTCCCCAGGAGGGCGCCGGCTTCGTCCGAACGCGACGTCGGCGGTGTCGGCTGGGCGCCAAGACTCCGGTAAGTTGCGATGTCCGCCAGGAGGTACGTCAGGTGCCATGATGGGTCGATGGCGGGCACCATCAACGTTCGCCCAGCTGATCTCTGGCGAGTCGGCGGGGCGATTGCACTGGGCGTGGTCGGCAATTTTGTCTACGACGCCATCAATGGCGACTGGTTCGACACTGAGTATCTGGGCGCAACTATCTTATACGTGATCACTTGCATCGCGGCAACGCTCCTAATGATCAACGTCCTCAGGTCGGTTTCCAGATACGACGACGTGATCGCATCCGAGCATCCCTTCGGTGAATCCTCAGTTTGGAGGTTCCTCAATACGCTGGTCGGATCCATTCTACTCGGTGCACTCACTGCCAGCGTTGTTGCAATCGTTGCCACACTTCCTCTTCTGCCCAGTCGGACTCTGCAGCCGGTTCCGATCGTGCCGCCATTCTCGAACTATGAGGTAGGCGTAATTGGAGCCTTCACTGTCCTTTCAATTCTCGTGACACGGCGTCAGGTTGACTGGATAGCACTCGCTGGATTTGCTATCTCATATAGCCTTGTAGCGAGTTCTGTCCTTAAGCTGATCGAGCCGGATCAACAGTCCCTCGCAATGACCCTGCCCAGTTATGCGTTGATTTGCATCTTACTTGTCGTGGTGTCGCTTCTAGCACAGAGTCGCATCTTGCGTCTCTTTCGTGAACTGACAAGGCAGCGCTGACCTGTGAGCGTGCGTACGCTTCAAACCCAGCGTCCGGGACACAGGTTCGAAGTCGAAGCACACGGCCAGCCTCTCGTCGCCGAACTCCAAAGTTTGATCGAGAGGATGCTCCCGTTGCCGCCAATCGGGCGAGTACTCGGTGCGGCTGTCACCATCGCGATTGCGCCGATCGTCGTATCGTTACCACTAACTGTCCTCCAGCGGACTAGCGATGCCGAGTCCGCAGGATGGATAGCCCTCTTCTCAGTGGTGACCGTTGGGGTCCTTCTCCTTACCCGTTACGAATGGGCAAATCTACTGAACCTTAACAATGACATTGATGTCTTCCTAAACACACCGGAAAACCGAGCTCACGCCATTAGGTACGTAGCTCGATATGGTTCCAGAACTCCCCAGTTGGTCTCGGTAGGCATAGGTATCTTATTGGCAACAGGCTCGCTCTTCTTACTGGACATGAGAGACCTACTTCCAACGCAAACATCGGCGGCAAGCTATGCTGTTGTGGCCTTAGCAGGCGGGCTGCTTACTTGCACTGTATATGGAGGAATCTTTGCGGCTCTAATGATTCGGCTGATGTTCAGATTGACCGACGTCGAGACTCCGAGAATCATTCCAGCTGCATCACCTGCAGTTAGAGGTCTGACGTACCTATTCGTCACCTCAGCTGTAGGGGCTGCGCTGCTTTTTGGGATCATATCATTTCCGCTCTCCTACGTTGCGTGGCAAAGCGACTTCAATCGCGATGTGCTCGTTGTCTTAGGCGTCTTATATGTTGGTGGACTAACCTGGTTCGCCTTCGGAGTCGGATTGCCACAGTATTGGTTAAGTAGAATAGTCAGTAGAGAACGCAACGACACGATCATCGAGATCCAATCCGAGATTTGGCGCCTAAGTCGATCAACTGAATCGAACGACATTGAGCGCTTGGCGACGTTGCTCGACCTACTAGATACAGTAATGGCTTCACCGACGTCGACCATATCGCGCCTCACACGGTTTGGCAGTGCATTAGCTGTAGCTGTCGCTCCAATACTCATCGCCGAGGTGGTCCGGAATCTGTCGACGTGACGCTGGCGTTAGGAACCCGGACGACGAAGTTGGACTGGCGGTTGTGGGTGAAGCTGCTCCAGATCAGGCTCGGCCACCCCCGGAACACCGCAGACCCGTCCCCCACCGTGCGGCTGTCGAGGCCCAATCCGGTGATGGTGGTGAACAGCCAGCGCCTGGCCCTTGGGCGGCCCCTCTCAGTTGAGGGCGACAGCGGACCCCATCAGAGACCGTGGCCAAACGAATGTCCATCTCAGTCGACGATTGTGCCCGCACGCAGGTCAGGGATGCCGCATGCGCGTCCACTCACGCCACCGAGGGTGGCCCTCCCAGGTTGTGCCCTGAAGGTCGGGAGTTCGAGTCCCCTCGGTCACCCCAGGTCAGAGCGAAGTTGGGCGCCCTCTGGGCCGTGCTGGAGGGGCATTCCTTGTTGCCCGTTGTTGCCTGCCGTCCCAAGGACCCGGGGGACGGCCGTCGTCTGGCGCGAGTTGAGCAGCCCACTAGCGCGGCGAGTGCGGGCGGACCGCAGCCACGAGGGCAGCGATGGGACTCGGGTTGTGAGCGCCAAAAGGAGTCACTGCCACCCACTTGGGACAAAGCAGGGGTGTTGCTCCAGGAATCGGTGGAATTCTTCCTCGGCCGGCGATCGTTCTAGGAGCGTGGCCCATTCGGAGATGAGGTAGCTCTCACACTCATCCCATGACTAGGCCGCAACGCCGCCTCGCCATCTCGTGTGTCTTATCCACAGTGACTCGTCTTTGCTTGAGATTCAGGAGGCCCTCGAACGACGTTCATTGAGCATTGCCCAGAGCCCCCAACTCATTAAGCCCCACGATCCAGTCTGGTTCGGTGTAACGGCACGACCTTCGTTGTCCGTACGGATCCAGCGTAAGCATGCCTCCTTTACCTCACCGTTCACCGTAAGCCGAACGTCCAGCTTCGCGACAGCCGCCGCCTCGTGGTTGACACCATCAACCGTAAACGAGGAGAGTTCGCTGTCCTTGAACTCTGCGTTTACCATGCCGGCGGTCTTGTTGGTCGTTGACTCTCCGACGAGCGGGCAGATGAGGCTAGCCATCCGGCCATAGTTCTTTAGCTGCCACCACTTCAGGTAGTCATTGGTGAAGGCAACGACGGGGTCGGCCGCGAACTCTGGATCTTCAGGGGTGAGAGACGTAGGCTTCCAAGCCTCTAGAGCCTTCTTTGCCCTTGCGTTCTCCGCTATCAACTGAAGCGTGTCGCCCCAGGTCGGAGGCTGCTCAGGAGGCACGTCCCGCTTGTGGCGGCTCGCCGCCCAGTCTGCAACCGCGAACAGGCGGTTCCATGCCTTGCTGGCGACGACGTCGTTGTCGTAGTTGACGACCATCCCATGCTCGATGCCGTGTCGGTAGAGCTCGAGGGCCTCGTCGGTGACGATCTTCTTGAACGTCTTGGTGAAGGTCTTGTGCGCGTGGGCGAGTCCCATGTGGTGACCAACCACGCTGTCCCACGCTGCCAGCTCGGCGGCATCACGGGCGTGCAGTCCACGTCGCCGTTCGGGCTCGAAGTCGTTGACGAACCCGTCCATCACACTGAGCAGGAGCTGGACGGCGGAGTAGTACCTGCCCTCCAGGAAGTCGACCTTGGCGCGTTCGATCAGATGCATCCGGACCCGCAGCTCGGGGAACCGGTGCAGCGACATGACCAGGAATTGCAGAGTCTCCGGAAGTTTGTAGCTCGCGATAAGCGAGCGTTCGGCCTCGTCGACGGGCAGATCGACCAACGCCTTCATAGACGCAACGCTGAGCCGCTCGTGGAAGACCCAGTTCCGAGGACCGAGCAGCGCGTAGAAGTTGTCCACCAGCTCCGTGATCTCCTGCAGCTGCCGCTCGACGTCGAGCAACTTCTGGCGCTGGTCACGGGCGATCACTCTCGTGATGAGTTTCGCCGCCTGCAACTGCCGGCGCATCTCGACCACGGAGGGCAGGTCGCCGGCTGAGCCGTACGGCCCACACGTTCGGTTGGGCGAGTTCATGGCCACTCCTCGTTGAGCTGGCCCATGATCCGCTCGCCGCCGTCTCACCGCAACCAGATTCACCGAGCCACCGACCAGCGGGCACCTGGGAAACCGCCGGGCACGCCGACCGTAGGAACCGAAGGTTAATGGCCCCGGACGCGGCACCTAACAGTGAGACGCTAGGAGCGTGGCACCGGAGCCCGATCCTCGGTGGCAGCACTTCGTCGGCGGCGTATCGCCGTCCGGCGTCCTTCTGCCGGTCTCAGTCGAACTGCTCCAGCATCGAGCCAACGAACTGGCCGACCTCGCTCGTGATGTCGATGGTGGCCCGACAGAACTCCTCGCCACGGCGAGGACCCTCCTTGTGCAGTCGTGGTTCGAGTATGACCTGCTGGTGCAGGCCTGCCTCGTCTCTCTCCAGGCCGTCGAAGCTGCCGTCCGGCGGCACTACCCCGGCAAGGACAAGGTGCCGTTCAAGAAGCTGGTCAACCGAGCCGAGGAAGACGGCCGTCTGACCACCGAGGGAGCTCAGATCCTGAGGGATGCTGGGGTTCGGCTTAGGAACAACCTCTCCCACCCATCTGACCAGGTGAGATATACCCTCGGTATGGCGTTCCCCGTACTCAGGACGAGCCACCTGCTGGTCGCCGAGCTGGCAAGGACCGCCATCGCCACGCAGTGACCACGGCGCTGATGCCCGCCTGAGCCGAAGACCGGCTGGGCGGGCGGGCCGTCGTGTGCAAGCTCTTACTGCCTACCTGTTCGGGCCGTTGGCGCACCCGCGCGATCGTTGAACATGTGCCGGGCAACAGCGGGGCACCTACGGCCCCGTCGAGATCCTCGACTGAACATGGGCCCGCATGGCGGTCCGAATCGACAACCCCCAGGTCACCACCAGCCGCCGTCGGTCCATTAGATCGTCCGAGTGTGACCGCTCCCAGGTTGTGGCCCTGAAGGTCGGGGGTTCGAGTCCCCTCGGTCACCCCAGGTCAGAGCGTTGCGGCTGTGACGGGACTACACCGAGAGTCCCGAGCGGGCAACATCGGGCAACAAGCCCAGCCCGCTCGGGGTTCTCACCGGACGCCCGAGTCCCCACCACACGATGGCGAGTACCCGTACTGCCCGGCGTGACGACCGTCCGGCGCCGCCGCATCGGGATGCGCTTTCAGATCTGCCGGGTCGTTCACGATGCCAGGAATGGAATTGGCGGTAGCTCGAACTCCTTGAGCCCTGAGACAGAGCGTATGACGTTCCCGAGGTCAGCAAGGGCTGCGCCATCGCCTGGGGCGTCCGGTCGACCGCGGCAACCGCGTGACGTCCGCAGACGCCCAATCGACGATCAACGCCGATCGCCCAGACAGTCCGCCGGCCCTCGACTCTGTTCCGGCTCCGAGGCACGCCAGCGCGCCCGCGAGCCGATTCGTTGGCGATGGCAATCGACCACACCGTTCGCTCGGCCCTTGGGCTCGTTTGGTCGCCTCCCGAGTGCCGTGGCTTTCGTGGACTAGGCCCCGGAGGCTTGAACGACCGGGTTGCGCCGGTGGGCCGCTCGGTAGCCGATGAGCAACGCAGTGTTGGCGGCGAACAGCCAGAGGCCGAGCAGCACGACCGCTGCCAGGGCATCGGACGCGTACCGGTGCTCGAAGTTGGCGCCGAGCCGCAGGTAGGCAACGTACGTGACGGAGAGCACCGAGATGCTGGCCGCGGCGATGACCGCGCCCTGGCTCGTTGAGCGCCAGTCGAGCGGAGTGCGTGGGAACACCCTGTAGATGAGGCCGACGGTCACGAAGGTGGCGCCGAAGCCGTATACGAGGGCCGCCGCGAGCCCAACGACGAGCTCAACCGGCGTGTCCCCGAGCGCGGTGGCACCCGCATAGCTCGCGACGAGGCTGGCCAGCACGAGTACGGGCGCGAAGCAGACGAGGAGCAGCGCCGCGCCGCGGCGCCGGACGCCCGTGGCGTCGCGGTCGCCCGCCAGACGGTCGAGAACTCGTACCAACGCAGACCCGTAGGCGGTCGCTGGCCACAGGGCGGCAACCACAGCCACCAGACCAAGCCTGGTGCCAAGATCGGCGACCCGCTCGAGCGCCCGGTCGGCGCCGAGTGCCTGCGGGCTGAGGCGGGCGAGCTCTGCGGCAGCGTGATCGATCTGCGCCGGACCGACCACAAGGCTTGTGATCCACAGGGCGACCACAACGAGAGGGGCTACGGAGATGAGCCCGTAGAACGCGAGTGCAGCCGAATAGAGGAAGAGGTCCTCGGCGCGCGCGGTCGCCACGGCGCGGCGAGTCCGGCGGATCATGTCTGGCAGGGCAGGGGCCCGTGAGGTGGAACCTATGGGTGCTCCTCTCGTCGCCAGCTACCACTATCGCGGGGCCGCTGCACGCGACCCCGGGACGGTCGGGGAACCGGCGTCGCACGGCTCGTTGAGATCAGTCACGCACCGCAGCGATCGGCCGGCTGGCGGTGCAGCACCTGTGACCGGCCAGGCGCCGATGCGCTCACGATCGGGCCGTCGACGTGCGTCGCCGCAACGGACCCCGATAACTCCGCGAGTCTGCCGAACATTTCGGACGGACCACGTCTGCGTGGCGGTCGAGGCCACCGAGCCGGCGCGCTTCATTGGTGACCAGGTGACACGGATGCCCGCCACTTTCCCGGTGGCGAGCACCCGCCCGAGTGCGTTGTCGTTGGGTCGACCTAGTCAGCGAACACGTCGCGGCTGTGCTGGACGAAGAATGTGTGGTCGTGCCCCTTGTTGGGATCCTCCGCGTTGTACTTCGCGCTCGTCGGCGATCCATCGGGGAGATGCTCTTCGGAGTAGATCGCACCCACAGGACAGACATCGGGCTGGTAGCACGCAGTGCAAGACGTGCATTCCTCGAGATTCACGTACAGGATGCTGTCCCCGAAGACTTCGATCGCAACGGGATCTGCGGCGTATGTGGTTTCGATGGTGCCGCTGCCCGCTTCGTCCTCGGAGAACAGCACGTTCTGCTTCGGATCGAACTCGTAGATGCACTGCACAGGGCAGACATCGACGCAGGCTCGATCCTTCACGTCGATGCAGGCTTCGGTGATGATCGCGAGACCGGCCATGGGTCGGCTCCTCATACTTCGTCGTTGTGTCGCAGTTGTCCCAGGAACGACGCTCGGTGCCAGGTGCACAAGCATCCCGAACGTCGGATCCGAGCGCATCTGCGAGGTGGCCGACGGCACCGCGTGCCCGATCGACCGTCAAGGATCAGGTGAACCGATTGTCAAGCATCAAGCGGAGTCGGACATCGATGCTCTGATGGATCTAACGATTTCGGCTCTGGGGTCGAGTTCGGCCTTCGGCGCGGGGACTCGACGATGTAGCCGAGATCGCAGAGGCCTAGCACGTAGCGTGCAGGCCGCGATGGATTGCGCACCGTCATCGTGCCGCCCCGTGTTTCAAGCAACAACTTGCCCCGCAGGATGGCGACGATGGTGGTGGAGTCCATGAACTGGACTTCGCTGAGGTCGAGGACCAGATCGGTGTCATCGACGGCAGCAGCTGTGGCGATCGCAGCTGAGATTGAGTGAGCCGTCGTGAGATCATGCTCGCCGCACAGCGAGACGACGGTCGTGTCGGCATCCCGGCTGGCGGACGGCAGGAGCACGATTGGCGGCATGACCGTCGCCGGGGTGGTGGTCTGGGTCATCGACCCTCCCTGGTCGGGGTCGTTTCGACGACGCGTTACCAGGGTCCAGAGCACCGGCCGGCGGGCCGAAAGAACAGGCCCGGCAGGAGGGAAACGTCCTCATGCTGTGGACACAGTACCGCGGTCCGGTGCTGTGAGCCGAGAAGGAATCCTCTCGACCAGGCATGGTCATGCGATTGACACAAACAGGCTTCGCAGCAGGCTTGGCCGCGCTTGTATTCCCGTTCTTCTAGGTTGCGCTTGCCAGAATGTAGCGTCCGGCCTGCAGCTCGCCGTGTGGAGCGAGCAGCCGCGCAGTGGGGAAGCCCACCGTCGAATCACGCCTTCCGACCTGCTCCCCGGATGTCTCGGGCGAACGCCGACGGACTCCCCCCGGAGGGTGTTGCAAGGGCAAGATCCGGGATGCACAGGTCGCATAGCCACGGCCGGGCAACCAGCGGGCACCTACGCCCTCCTCGGCGGCCGCCGCCACGCCCGGGTAGACACGTGCCGCCAGGCCGCCCGTTCGCAGCTCAGACGTTGTGTCCCACGGGCGGCGGCGGTCCCCGCCGCCGGTATGTCCCAGGTTGTGGCCCTGAAGGTCGGGGGTTCGAGTCCCCTCGGTCACCCCAAGTGAGCAGGCGTTTTGCGGTCGCGATGACTCCGCCGGCGGGTTCCCGGGCAACTATGCCGACAACCTGCCCCGGCCCTCGGCAGGACGGGCACAGCGGCGTCACGCCTGGCGGAGCCGACAACCCCGGCTTCCGTCAAGCACCGGCCAACGCCAGGCCAGGCCTGTCCTTGAGCTCTGGATCACGAGCGGGTGACATCACTGTGATCCAGAACTCGTCATGTGGTGCGCCGCTCCGGCCCGTCGTCGCCGCTCGATCGCCTCGTCGGCGCCATCACACCGCCCGGTCGTGCCCGCCGCGGACGGTAGGACGGGCGGGAGCACCGGGGACGGTGAAAGGGGCATTTCGCGTCGTGCCTGTCAGGTCTGCCCGACGGTCGTGACTCGCTGCCTGGAGCATGTCGACGCCTACGGAATGCTGATCAACGTTTCGCAATCGGTAGGAAAACGGTCCCCCCAATACAGTCGGTCCGAGCCTGGCCCACCGTCGGCGACGTCGGTTCCGTCGTTGCACTCGAAGATGTCGTCGCCGGCCTCGCCGAACAACTCGTCGGACTCACCCCCGCCGGTCAGATAGTCGTCACCCTCCCCGCCGTAGAACCGCGCCCGGCCCTTTCCGATCAATATGTCGTCGCCGGCGCCACCGCTCGCGACGTCGGGCCCAGTCTCGGGATCGGAAGGGTGCGCCGTTGTCAGTCATGACCCGCTCGATGAACACGCGGTGGGCCGTGAACCAGGCCACGGCGCGGGCGAGGAAGCCGGTGCTGGTCGGGCCGCGTTCGTCATCGAGGATCTCGACGTAGGCGAGCCGGGTGGCGTGATCGACACGGACATGGACCAACTTTTGGAGCCAGTCCGTTCACTGCAGACGGCGGCCCACGCTGCGGCCGCGACCGTCCGTCGATCCTCCACGACGCGCTGAGAGAGCAGGCGTCCACCAGCAGGGGTCAGTCGAGCGTTACGTTTGCCGACCCGAGGAACAACCTGCCTAGGAACCACGCCTATCGGTCACGCCGCGGCCCGTGGCCATCCAGTGAAGCTGCTGCCCGCTACTCTGGCCACGCCGGAGGACCGTCGCGGGACCGGCCGAGCGAGGGGGCGCCATGAGGCGTCGATCGGGTGACGCGAGCCAGCGTCGGGTTGGAAGGCGCTTCGCCGGGGCCGCGGTGGGTGCGGTGATCGCTGCAGCTCTCGTCGCCGTCGTCGACTCCGAGGCGGGGGCGATCGGCTTCACGGACCCCGCGGACTTCCCCGTTGGCGGTTCGCCGACGTCGATCGTGGTTGGCGACCTCGACGGGGACACCGACCTCGACGCCGCGCTGGCCGATCGCTCGAACGACGTCGTGTCCGTCATCGCCAACCAGGGAGACGGCAGCTACGGGCCGGCGGTGAGCTACGGCGTCGGCGACACACCGACCGACCTCGCGGTCGGCGATCTGGATGGAGACGGCGATCTCGATCTCGCCACATCCAATGTCGCCGACGACGACGTGTCCGTGCTGGAGAACAGTGGTGACGGCACCTTCGCCGCAGCCACCGGCTATCCGGCCGGTGATTTCGCCGAGTCCGTGGCCATGGGTGACCTCGACCTCGACGGCGATGTCGATCTCGCCACCACCAACGCCAACCTGGTGGATGGCACGATCTCTGTGCTCGCGAACGATGGGACCGGGACCTTCGCGGCGCCGGTCGAGTACGACGCCGGCGACGGTCCGACCTCAGCGGTCGTCGGTGACCTCGATGACGACGGGGACCCCGACCTGGCCGTCATCGACCGCTTCACCGCCACCCTCTGGGTGCTGTCGAACGACGGTACCGGTGCGTTCGCGGTGACCAGCAGCGCCCCAACGGGTGCCGATCCTCGCTCGCTCGTCGGAGCAGACGTCGACGGCGACGGCGATCTCGACATGGCCATGATCGACAACAACCGCATCAGCGCCTCGGTGCTGCTCAACGACGGCGCCGGCGCGTTCACCCCCGGTGCCACCTACTTCGTCAGCTTGTTCGCCGCCGCCACGGTCGGGGCGGGCGATCTGGATGCGGACGGAGACACCGATCTGGTGGCCACAAGCGGCTCTACCCCGACGGCCATCCTGGTCCTGGCCAACGATGGGACAGGCGTGTTCACGCGGTCAGTCGAGCTCCCGGCCGGGACCGGGCCAAAATCCCTGGCAGCCGCTGATCCAGCTGACCTCGACGGCGATGACGACCTCGACCTGCTGATCGCCGATGAGACCCACGGGCGCGCCCTGGTGTATCGGAACGGAGGCGCGGGCTTCTCGGCCGCTGCCAACTACGGAGCCGACTCTGCCAGTTCCGTGGCGATCGGCGATCTCGACACCGACGGCGATGCCGATCTCGTGACCACCCACTTCCTGACCGACGAGGTCGCGGTGCTTGCGAACGAGGGGGACGGGACCTTCGCCGCGGCCGGGGCCTACTCGGTCGGTGACTACCCGCAGGCCGTGGCCGTCGGCGACCTCGACGGCGACGATGACCTCGACGTCGTCACGGCCAACAACGTGGGCGGCACTCTGACCGTTCTCGAGAATGGCGGCGACGGCACCTTCACATTCGCGGCGGAGTACCCCATCGGCGACAACCCACAGCAGGTCGCCCTCGCAGACCTCGATGGCGACCGCGACCTCGACGTCGTCGTCCCCCACGCGCCGGATCTCGTGACGGTGCTCCGAAACACCGGCAAGGGGAAGTTCGGCAAACCCAGGCACTACCCAGCGGGCGGCGCCCCGTTCGACGTTGCCGTGGGTGACGTCGACGGCGACGGCGACGACGACGTGGCCGTTCCCACCTTCGAGGGCAACGTGGCCATCCTCTTCAACGAGCACCGCGGAAGGCTCGCCGAGCCCACTCTCTACCCGGCCGGAAGCGCGACGTTCAACATCGCCCTGGGGGATCTCGACGGTGACGACGACCTCGATGTCGTGACGTCCGCCCAGCAGCTGACGGTCATGCGCAACGACGGGGACGGCACCTTCGCCTCCGACGTCGACCTCTACGCACCCGCAGCAGACGTGGCGGTCGGCGACCTCGACGGCGACGGTGACCTGGATCTGCTCGGCGCCCGTGCCGCAGGCGTCGTCGCGGAGTTTCGCAACGCTGGTGATGGCACCTTCGCCGCCCCGATCACCTACGGAGTCGGTCCAAGCGGTCTTACGCCGTTCCAGGTTGCGCTCGACGACCTCAACGGCGACGGCGCCCTGGACGTCGCCGTGGCCAACCTCAACGGTCAGGGCGTCTCCATCCTGCTCAATGAGCGGAGCGGTGCGTGAGGACCCACCCCGTAGAACGCCGACGCCCAAGCGCGACTAAGGCCTTCGTCGTGACTTAGCTTGATTTCTGAACTAGAGCCCCACGAAACGGCTTGTGCCACGGTTGTGTCTGCTAAGAGAAGGCCGGAGAAGTCCAATAGCGTCGCCCGCAGCCTCTGCAGATAATTACGGGCTGAGCCCATCGAAGGGATAAGCCAACTCTGCCAGCGCGGTGACGAGCGTTGTCGCAGCATGCAGTCCGCCACGCACGGCGCACTCTCTGGAACGAACCGTGCTGGCCCTCTGAAAAGAATATGGGATCGAGCTGTGCTGAATGTATGCGCAATACATCGCTCAGAACAACCTTTGGAAACTTTGGAGGTCGCGCAGATCCGCTGGAGCAGCTCCCAGCAGAACCCTCCTGCGGCGCGGTTGCTCGGTCTCGTGTCCCTTTGTCTCCTTCTCGGACACTCAATTCACCTTTAGCTCACCGGATCCGAGTTGCCTCGTGCTCCGGTCAGACCAGTAACCAGGTGCCCGGGCGAGCCGCCCTCGGCCAAGGCACGACAACAAATCCGCATCGTCGCTCCGAATCACAGCCGCTTCCTTACTGCGATCGACCACGACCAGGAGGACGGCCGGGACACGTTTGCCTGGTCGACTAGCGAGCCGCTGCCGCGCGCTACCGACCTGAGTGGACATTCCGCCAGGAACCATGGGCCGACGGCGCTGGACCAAATTGCCCAGCGAGGCGATGCGGGTGCTTGGCATCGTGCAGACGACCTTCTCGGCGCTGGCGGACCCCGACTCGGGCAACCACGAGGCAACTACGCCCCTGTAGGCGGTCTCCGGCGAACGACACCCTTCCTCGGTGCGATACAGGACGGACCGCAGGCACACGATGCGGTCGGCGGTCGGGTCGTGCCGGCTGGGGTGGCTGCTCCCAGGTTGTGGCCCTGAAGGTCGGGAGTTCGAGTCCCCTCGGTCACCCCAAGTGAGCAGGGCGTTTGCCGAAACGGATGCACCTAGAGCCGCAGTCCGGGCAACTATCGGCAACTATGCCCACCCGCTCGGCGCTCCGGTCGCTTGTGTCCGAGCCGCATTGACCGTCCGGCGGAGCGCGTGGCCGCGCGTCGGCGTGTCGTGAGTGGACATTGGACGAGGCTGGGAGCCCAGGAACCATCGCTATCGCGCGCCACGAGTGGGCAGCAGCGCTGCCACCACATGACTCGATCTCGCTGACGAGGACGAGCCCGAGAGATGGTTTGGCAGGGAGGAGTGCCCAAGATCGTGACGAGCTGCTTCGGGCCAGGCTCCGGCTATTGCTTGGCCATGGCGACGCGGAGGCGCTCCTCGGGGTCGATGAAGTGGTCGTGGTCGTCGTCGCCGAGGTCGATTTGCACCCACTTGATCTTGCCGGTGAAGCGGCTGGTCTGGGGGGTGTACGCGGGTGTGACGGTCGTGCCCGACTCGTAGCCGATGTCGGTGGTTTCGTCGGCGGAGAACACCATCGGCTGGGTGGCGCCCACCCGTCCCGTGCCCACGGCCTGGCCGTCGTAGTAGAGGGTCACGTCGCCGCCCTTGGCCAACCCGCCGCCGTCATAGGCGAACTCCATGCGGACCTGGTGGGTCCCTGCCGGGATCGGCTCAGTGGCTTCGGTGGCGAACTCCTGGATGCCGAGCACGTTGTAGGCGAACCTCGCCCGGCCGTCCTGGACGTGGATGCACCATCCCCCGAACCGGCCGCCCTGGGCGATGATCACGCCGCTCGCGCCGGCACCGTCGCTGGGGATGTCGACCTCCGCGGTGACCGAGAACGACTTGTTCTTGATGCTGACCACGCTGTTCTCGGACAGGCGCCCCATGCCGGGGAAGAACAGCTGCGAGTTACCCCGGATGAGGGTGGGCCGCCCGGCCATGCCGGGGTCCAACCGCTCGGCCGTGCGGTCGTCGAGAGGGAGAACATTGTACTTCGTGGCCTCGATCAGCCAGAGCCGCTGCAACATGACCAGCTTGTCGGGCATCTCGGCGGCCAGGTCGTTCGCCTGGCTGTAGTCGTTCTCGCCGTCGTAGAGCTCCCACAGGTCGGCGTCGAACGCCGGTATCACCCCGCCCACCATCACCCAGGGCGTGCGGTGCTTGGTCACCGCACTCCAGCCCTTGTAGTAGATGCCGCGGTTGCCGAACATCTCGAAGTACTGCAGGTCGTGGCGCTCCGGCGCCCCGGCGTCGCCGAAGGTGTAGAGCATGCTCGTGCCCTCCATGGGCGACTGCTGCACGCCGTTGACCATCGTCGGCTCGGGGAGCCCCGCGGCTTCGAGAATCGTAGGGGCGACGTCGATCACATGCGTGAACTGCGAGCGCAGCCCGCCCGTGTCCGTGATCCCGGCCGGCCAGTGCACGACGGTGCCGTTGCGGGTGCCGCCCCAGTGGGAGGCGACCTGCTTGGTCCACTGGAATGGCGTGTCCATCGCCCACGCCCAGCCGACCGAGTAGTGGTTGTACGACTCGGGCGACCCGAACTCGTCCATCTTGCTGAGCATGAACTCGGGGGTCTCGAGCGCCGCCATCCCGTTGAAGTTCGCCAACTCGTTGAAGGCGCCGTTCATGGTGCCCTCAGCGGACGCACCGTTGTCACCGATGATGTAGTACACGATCGTGTCATCGAGGACCCCCAGGTCGTCGATCGTGTCGATCAGCCGGCCGACATGTTGGTCGACGTGCTCGAGGAACCCGGCGTACACCTCCATCTCCCGCGCCAGGACCGGCTTGAGCTCATCGGGCATGTCGTTCCACGCGGTGATCTCGGAGTGGCGGGCGGTCAGCTCTGCGTCGGCCGGGATGACCCCGAGCTCCTTCTGCCGGGCGAACGTGCGCTCGCGCTGCACGTCCCATCCGTCGTCGAACTCACCCGCGTAGCGGTCCGCCCACTCCTTGGCCACGTGGTGCGGCGCGTGCGTCGCACCCGGCGCGAAGTAGACGAAGAACGGCTTGTCGGGCATCAGCGCCTTCTGCTGGCGCACCCAGCTGCAGGCCCGGTCCGCCAGGTCCTCGGTCAGGTGGTACCCCTCCTCCGGCGTCGCCGGCGGCTCGACCGGGGTCGTGCCCTCGTACAGGGCGGGATCCCACTGGTTGTTCTCCCCGCCGATGAAGCCGTAGAAGGTCTCGAAGCCGCCACCGCCCGACGGCCACGCGTCGAACGGGCCCATCGGAGAGCTCTGCCACACGGGCACCTCGTGGCACTTGCCGAACTGGGCCGTCGAGTACCCGTTCAGCTTCAGGGTCATCGCCAGCGGCGCCTTCGTGTTGGGCCGCACCGAGCTGTTGCCCGGAGCCGACGTCGCCGTCTCGGTGATGCTGCCCATCGCCACCGAGTGGTGGTTGCGACCGGTGAGCAGCGCCTGGCGCGTCGGGGCGCACAACGCGGTCGTGTGGAACCGGTTGTACTTCAGGCCGCCCGCCGCCAGCCGCTCGGCCGTCGGCGTCCGGCACGGGCCGCCGAACGCACTCGAGGCCCCGAACCCCACGTCGTCCAGCAGCACGATCAGGACGTTCGGTGCACCCTCCGGCGGCAGCAGCGGCTCGATCGGCGGGAACGAGGTCTCCGGATCCTTGGCGTCGTAGGTCGTCAGCCCGAACCCGGTACGGTCCGGGATCGGCAACATCGCTCGGGCGTGCCGGTCGGCAGAGTTCGTCATCTCGGACTCCAATGCTGGATAGGGCTGGCATCCGCCAACCTGACGAACAGGGCCCTCGCTTGCATCACCCACCCGGAATGAAGACTCCCCACGCAGGATCGGTCCGACGCCGGTTCCATCGCGCGGAGGCCGGGAGCTGGAAGCTGGTCGCCATCGACCGGGTCGCCGCCCGAGCTCGATGGCGAAGTAACGGGCAACATTCCGGCACCTACGCCCTTGCCTGTCGCCTTCGGCGAGCGTGGGTCGACCCCAGCCGCGACTTGGACCTGTCGCAGGTCGGACCCGGTGCCCCATGGTCGGCTGCGGTTGCGATCGACTACCGCTCCCAGGTTGTGGCCCTGAAGGTCGGGGGTTCGAGTCCCCTCGGGCACCCCAGGTGAGCAGGGCGTTTGTCGAAACGGACTGCACCTAGCGCGCAGTCCGGGCAACTATCGGCAACTATGCCCACGCGCTCGGCGCTCTCGGTGTCTTGTGTCCGAGCCGCATCGACCGGCCGGTCGGAGCGCGTGGCAGCGCGTCGGCGTGTGGTGAGTCGGACATTGAACGGGGCTGGGAACTTACGGGCCATCGCGATCGCACGCCACGAGTGGGCAGCAGCGCTGCCACCACATGATTCGGCATCGTGCAACACCGTGAGATGACGACCCCAGATGCGACAGCGAGCGTCGCCACTGGGGTAGGCATGGTGGCGATACCCACGACCGACGGAGTACCCGATGAGCCGCCACATCCAGGTCACCTTCGACGCACACGACCCAGGCGTGCTGTCGTCCTTCTGGCGGGACGTGCTGGGCTATGTCCACCCTGGCCCGCCCGGCGTCGCACTGCCGGAGGGCACCGATCCGCTGGCCGCGTGGGACGACTTCCTCGCCCGCGCCGGCGTACCCGAGGATCAGCGCAACACGCGATCGGCCCTCGAGGATCCCGACGGGGACGGCCCACGGCTGTTCTTCCAGCAGGTGCCGGAGGACAAGGTCGCCAAGAACCGTGTCCACCTCGACGTCCGGGCGGCTCCCGGGCTGCAGGGGGACGAGCGGATGGCCGCCCTGGAGGCCGAGTGCGCCCGGCTCGTCGCCCTCGGCGCGACCCGGGTGCATCGCTTCGAGCCCGAGCCCCCGATGAGCGCCGGGCACATCGTCATGTCCGATCCGGAGGGCAACGAGTTCTGCTTGGACTGACCGCGCGGTCGGGGCATGCCGGGCGTTACGCCGGCGCACACAGCGGCCCTGACTGTCGGCCCATCAACCCCCGGGACCGCGGTCAGAGAACTCGTCTACGCAGCAACCTGTCTCTCTGACGGAGCGAGAGGAAGCCCGCAGACTGCGATTCGCCAACGGCACGTCGGCCCCG
>Ga0114129_10001751_pt1 | contig 29559 bp, 25 predicted proteins | sample RhiMetdeltSRZDD1_FD_80071 | JGI IMG/M metagenome (GOLD analysis project Ga0114129, IMG submission 80071) | Populus rhizosphere microbial communities from Tennessee, USA - Rhizosphere MetaG P. deltoides SRZDD1 (version 2) (version 2) | ecosystem: Host-associated > Plants > Roots > Rhizosphere >... | reverse complement strand
GCCGAGCGCCGTGACCTTTACGCGACGCCGTTCGGCAAACGTTGCCGGATCCAGAAAGCGCAACGTGTCGGTGCCGTCGCTCATGATCAAGCCGTTCGAGTCCCGGGTCAGTCCCCAGCCTTCACCGTTGTATCGGTATGTGCGCTTCGGCTCGAACGTCTGGCGGTCGTAGACGAATGCGAGACCGGATTGCCAGGTCAGTTGGAAGAGCTCCGACTTCCACACGGTGATGCCTTCGCCGAAATGGTCGTTTGCCAGCGCCCGCTGCTGCAACACTTCGCCCGTTTCGAACTTCACCTTGCGGATCGTGGACTGGCCGTTCAGGCCCGTGCCTTCGTAGAGGAAGCCGTCAAGGTACTGAAGGCCTTGCGTGAAGGCGCGGCGATCGTGTGGATACGTTTTGACGACGGTGTAGGTGTAGTTCGGCAGCGTGCCCTTATTGGTTTGCTGCGCGCCGAGAGCGGAAGAGACCGCCACGAGTGCAGCTGCAGCAACCTGACGAGCCATGATTGATTATGGTCTGTGTAGGCTCGCAGGCGCCATCACGATATGTTCGAACACCACACCATCTTCTTGCTCAGTCCCACTCTTCCTGAGGATCACGTCGCCTGGGAGCGCTTTCGGATACATCGGCGTGTTCGATTCGCCACCTTTGCGCGGCGATGTCGTGAGATAGATGTCCTGCACCAGGCCAGCGTCGATCAGCTCTGCCGCCAGATGCCGTCCACCGATCGCCGAGATACGCTCGATGCCAAGCGCACGAATCTGCTCGAACGCTTCAGGTAATTGCTCGGCCGAATTCATCACCACGCTTGCGATCCACGGCCGCGCCGCCAACCCCGATGCCATTTGCGCGGCTCCGCTCGGGACCGTGACCACGACGACCCGGACCTCCGGGACGTTGAACAGCATCACGCGGTCCAATTCGAGGGCGCGCAATGTGGCGACGATTTGTACCGGATGCCGCGGTTTCCCGAGCGACGCGCGCAACCCGACCAACTCCGGACGCCACACCGACAACACCTGGCCGCCGTCACGAATCGTTCCGGCGCCGGCGAGAATGGCATCGGCCGCAACTCGCGACAGCCCCTCGTAGATCAGGTGCTGGTCCGTCTTCCCTCCCCCAAGCGTCGACGGGTCGGCCGCGCCGGTGTTGCCGTCGTGTGATTGCACGAACACGAGACTGCACGCGGGCCGATGCGGATCCGGCGGTGGCGACAGATAGAACGCGCCGTCGAAGAGATGCGACGTCCACTCGCTGCCGATAGCGATCAGCGAAGAGTCGGCGTGGTTGAGTTCAGTTCGATAAGGGGGAAGAAGCGCCGCGAGCGCTGCCTTCGTCTTTCGCGCCGCAAAAAGCTCGTACTCGTCGTGCCAGTTCAAAACACCTTGGCGGACGGTACTGGCCACCAGCGCACCTGCACCTTGCCGATGATGTAGCGCTTCGGGACGAATCCCCAGTTCCGGCTATCGGAGCTGTTGTTGCGGTGATCGCCCATCACGAAGTAATAGCCTTCGGGGATCACCTGAGGGCCGTACTCGTCGTGGCTCCGGTACTCCTGCGGCACGAAATCATCGGGCAGCGGGATGTCGTTCACGTAGACCTGGCCGTCGACGATGCGGACGGTGTCCTGCTCTTCGGCGATCACGCGCTTCACGAACGACTTCTCGGGGTTGACGGGGTAGTAGAGCATCACGATGTCGCCGCGCCGCGGCTCGCTGATCCGATAGACCAGCTTGTTGACGATGAGCCGATCCTGATCTTCGAGGGTCGGCGCCATGCTCTGGCCCTCGACGCGCGCCACCTGAAAACCAAACGTGACGATGAGGACGGCGTAGACGGCAGCCGAGAGCAGCGTCTTGACCCACGCGACGAGCTCTTCCTGCACTTGCGCGAGACGGATCCCGGGGCTCGTGAGGCGGAGGTCGGGCGTCGGCTCGATGGCAATCTCCATCGGCGTCGCCGCTTCCGCGCGATAGGCGTCGACGTCTCGCGCCACGAACGGGTCGACGTCCCGCGGGACGAACGGATCCACGTCTCGCGAGACGACCGTTACAGTTTCAGGTCGTCCTTCAGCCGGCGCGTCTGCGCGCGGCTGACCGGGATCTCCGTCGACTTCCCGTCTTTCATCCTCAGGATGTAGTTCCGGCTGAACCAAGGGACGATCTCCTTGATCTTGTTGATGTTGACCAGGTGCGAGCGGTGCACGCGCCGGAACACGTCGGGGTCGAGCCGCGCTTGCAGCTCATCGAGCGTCCGGTAGTTGCACGTGCCCGCATGCTGATCGGTGACGATCGTAATCGTATCTTCGACGAGCGACGCGTAGACAATTTCTTCCGAACGAACGAGCATGAACCGTTCGCCGACCTTAATGGCGAGCCGGTCGCGCCGGCTCTGGCGGTCGGCAACCAATTGGACGATCTTTTCGAGTTGATCGTTGCTCACGGCCGGCAGCCCTGCGGACGGCCCGCCGCCCTCGTCCATCCGGTCGAACGAAATCCGGCGGCGCGCCCGTTGCAGCGCGACTTCGAGCCGAGCCGGATCGACCGGCTTGAGCAGGTAATCGACCGCGTTGACCTCGAAGGCCTCGATCGCGCGCTGATCGTAGGCGGTCACGAAAATAATCTGCGACGGTGGTCCGGAATCGAGCATGCGCCGCGCGACCTCGAAGCCGGTGAGCCCCGGCATCTGCACGTCCAGGAAGACCAGATCCGGCTGCAGCCGACCGATCGTCGCCAGCGCCTCGACTCCATTCCCCGCGTGCCCGATCACATCCACGCCGCCAACCTGCCCGAGCAGGTAGCCGAGCTCATCACGCGCGAGCTGCTCGTCGTCGACGAGGATTGCGCGGAGCTCCATGCTCAGTCGAGCTCCGCATCAGCGCAGAGCCCTTTGTGTTCCTTGCCTGCCAACCCGATCATGCCGTGATGCGCTCCGGCAGCGTCAGCACTGGAATCTCGACGCTGGCAACGGTTCCCTGTCCTTCGGCGCTCGTCAATTTCAGCTGACAACCCGCCCCGTAGATCGTGCGCAGCCGCTCGTTCACGTTGTTCAACCCGATCCCGCCCGCGAAGGGGTGCTCCAGGCGTTCTTCGCTCATGCCGAGGCCGTCGTCGTGTACTTCGATCAGCGCGTGGCCGTTGGTGAGCGCCGTCTTTATCGTAATCCGGCCTCCGCCCACCTTGCGCGACAATCCGTGCTTGATCGAATTCTCGACCAGCGGCTGCAGAATCATGCTCGGCACGATGACATCGAGCGTGTCGTCGCTGATCTGTTTCTCGACATTGAGCTGCGATCCGAAACGCACGGTCTCGATGTCGAGGTACTCGTCGATCGATTCGAGCTCTTCGCGCAGCGTCACGAAGTGATCGGTGCTGCGCATGAGCCGCCGCAACAGGCCCGACAGTTTCGTGATCAGCATCCGCGCGGTTTCGGGCTGCGTGCGGATCAGCGACGAAATCGAGGTCAGCGTGTTGAAGAGGAAATGCGGATTGATCTGACTCGCCAGCGCTTCGATTTTCGCCGCGAGCAACAGCTTCTCCTGCTCCTGCAGCCGGTGCTCGATCCGCGCGTTGTTCCAGATCTTGATCGGCGTGGCGACGGCCAGAATCGTCGCCAGGAGAATGGTGGCCCCAGTCCACCACGCGTCGGTCGGCGCGAGATAGAACAGCCGGCTGTGCTCGCTCCAGCGCCCGCCCACTCCCTGCCGGAGCAGTTCGAGCGACACCGGAGCCAGCAGCAGCACAACCTGCCAGTCAATCTCGAGTGTGCGCATCATCTGCCAGGCGCGGCGATGCAGACCCGTGAAGACAAACGGCGAGAAGTGCCAGATCGATTCCTTCGGGCACAGCTCCCGGAGACCGCCGCCGGCAAATCCGCAACCGACGGCAAAGAACGGGGCGCCCCATTCGCCGCCGGCGAACGCCGGCAGACCGACTATCAGCCCCACTATCGCCCCGGCGTACGGCCCCGCGATCAGTCCCGCCAGAAACGCGCCTTCGAGGGTGAGATCCGCGGCTTTGTAGTTCAGGAGCAGGCGTGAGGCAACGCCGGCAGCCAGCGGCACGCCGAGCGCGAGGACGAAGGTCAGGCGGTCGGGCCAGTCGCGGCGCTCGAAGATGAGGATGTGCCGGAACCGCCGGTAGCGGACCAGCATCGTCGCCAAAGCCGCCATCACGGCGAGCTTGACGACGAGTGTGGTGAGCAAGATCTGCTCAGCCGAGAACTGGGGGTCCGGCACGTTCAACTAAGTCCTTCGTGGGCTTTCACTTCGCAGTTTTCGCTTCCTCCCGATCTTATCGGGCGGGTAAACTGAGAGCAATGGCCGTCATCCGCCCGCTCCTGATCGGCTTCGCGACCACGCTCAAGTACCTGTTCAGGAAGCCGATCACCGTCAATTACCCCGAGGAAAAGTTCCCGATGTTCCCCAAATACCGGGGGAAACAGGTGTTGATGCGCGACGAGCACGGTCTGGAGAAATGCGTGGCGTGCGGCCTCTGCTCGGTCGCGTGTCCGGCCGACGCCATCTATCTCGAAGCGGCTGAGAACGACGGCACCGTGATGGCCGGGCCTCGTTACGCGTCGGTCTATCAGATTCACAAAACGCGCTGCATTTTCTGCGGCTACTGCGAAGAGGCGTGTCCAGTCGGCGCCATCTTCATGGGCAAAGACTACGAGCTCGCGGTCTACAGCAAGGACGATTTCGTCTGGGACAAGGAGGACCTCCTCGTGCCCGCTGCGGTCAGGCCGGGCACTTCGTCGGCAGTAGGGATTAGGGATTAGGGATTAGGGATGCAGTAGGGATTAGGGATTGGGGATTAGGGATTAGGAGTGGGGGATTAGTCGTTGTGACGCGGCTCCCCGCCAATCCCTAATCACGAATCCCCAACCCTGCTCCCTACGCTGATGCAGATCGGCGCTCTCGGCGACATTCACGGCGCGTTCGATACGGTCGAGGAACTGATGACGCGGCACCCCGACGTGCCGCTCTGGGTACAGGTCGGCGACATTGCGAGCAACGAAGGGACGTACTTCACGCCGTCACGGCCGCTCTACTGGATCAAAGGCAACAACGAGGACTTCGACGTAGTCGCCGCGTCCATTGGCGGACATCCGCCCGCCCCGACGTTGCACTATCTGTCAAACGGCGGACCGCATCAGGTGGGCCCGTGGCGCGTCGCCGCGCTCGGCGGGACATTTGCGCCGAGCTGGTATCACACGCCGGCGGCGGCATTGCCGCCGTCGCGCGGGCGGCGCGGCAGCGCGTCGCTCAAGCTGGGCAAGAGCCGCGACGACAAGCGCCGGCATTTCGTGCGCGAAGAAGTGTACGCGTGCAAAGCGCTCAACGGGATCGATCTCTTCATGACGCACGAAGCACCGCGACCGTTCTACCCGGCGGGACGACGGATCGATGCGGGCAAGACGGTCATCAACGAAGTGATCGCGTCGATGCGCCCGCGGCTGCATCTCTTCGGCCATCATCACGAGTTCACCGACTCGGTGCGCCAGGGCGTCCGCTCGATCGGCCTCGATATCGTCACGAAGTCGTATCTGCTGATCGATGCGGAGACATTTCGCTGTGAGCGACTGGACACTTGAGATCGGGTAATCTGGTAATTTGGTAATCTGGTAATCGGATTGAGGAAGTGGTGAATCAGATCCGGTCGCTCAATCCAATTACCCGATTACCCAATTCCCCAATTACCAGATTCCCAAACGATGAAGCCCTTTCTCGACGTCCTTGAACAGCGTGTCCTGGTCTGCGACGGCGCCATGGGCACGATGCTCTATTCGAAGGGCGTGTTCATCAACAAGAGCTTCGACTCGTTGAACACGGCGCAGCCCGATCTGGTCATCGGCGTGCATCAGGAGTACGTGCGCGCCGGCGCGGACGTCATCGAAACGAACACGTTCGGCGCCAACCGCATCAAGCTCGGGCCGTTCGGGCTGGCGGGATCGCTTCACGAGATCAACGTCGCCGGTGCGCGACTGGCGCGGCGCGCGGCCGGAGACCAGGCGTACGTGGCGGGCGCGATCGGTCCGCTCGGGATCCGCATCGAGCCGTGGGGCAAGACCGGCGTCGATGAAGCGCGCGATTACTTCGGCGAGCAGGCGAAGGCGCTCCTCGAGGGCGGCGTGGATCTGTTCGTCCTCGAGACCTTCCGCGATCTGAACGAGATGGGCGCGGCGATCGATGCCGTGCGCGCCTTGTCGGACCTGCCGATCGTCGCGCAGATGACCACCGAAGAGGACGGCAGCACGCTCGACGGGACACCGCCCGAACGCTTTGCACCCGAGCTCGAGCGGCGCGGCGCGACGGTGATCGGCGTCAATTGTGCGGTCGGTCCGGGGCCGATGCTCGAGACGATCGAACGGATGGAAGCGGTGACGAGACGGCGGCTGTCGGCACAGCCCAACGCCGGCAAGCCGCGCGACGTCGAGGGACGCAACATTTATTTATGCTCGCCGGAGTACATGGCGTCGTACGCCAAACGCTTCATCCTCCACAACGTCCGCGTGGTGGGGGGCTGCTGCGGGACGACGCCCGAGCACATCCGGCAGATGAAAGCGGCCGTCCGCGGCCTCGCGCCCGGCGCAGCCGGTCCGGCACGCGACGCCGTAACCCGCCGCCCCGCCGCGATCACCGCGCCGCCGGTGCCGCGCGAGAAGAAGTCGCGTCTCGCACAGGAAATGGCGCGTGGCGCCTTCATCATTGCGGCCGAGCTGTTGCCGCCGCGAGGCTTCGAGGCGGGACCAGCCATCGCGCGCGCGCGCGAGCTGAAGCGTTACGGCGTCGACGTCGTCAACATCCCCGACGGACACCGCGCCGGCGCGCGGCTGAGCGCGCTGTCGCTCGCCGTCCTGATCGAGCAGCAGGCCGGCATCGAGACGCTGCTTCACTACTCCTGCCGCGATCGCAACCTGCCCGGGATCCAGTCCGATCTGCTCGGCGCGCACGCGATGGGACTGCGCAACGTGCTCCTGATCACGGGCGATCCCGGACGCGTCGGCGACTACCCCGATGCCACTGCCGTGTTCGACGTCGATTCGATCGGGCTGACCAACGTGGTCTCACGGCTCAACCATGGCTGCGACGTCGGCGGCCAGGCGATCGGCGCGCCCACCGGCTTTCACATCGGTGTGTCGGTGAATCCGGCGGCGACGAATCCCGACGAGGAGCTTCGCCGCTTCGAGTACAAGGTGGAGGCCGGCGCGGAATTCGTGCTCACGCGCCCGGTGTTCGACCTGGCGAACTTCGAACGATTTCTGAAGCGCATCGCGGGCGCAAAGCTTCCGATCGTCGCCGGCGTGTTTCCGTTCGACAGCCTCCGGAATGCGGAATTCATGGCCAACGAGGTGCCGGGCGTGCACGTGCCCGACGCGCTGATGGAACGGATGAGGCGCGCGGACGGGGTCGATGCGGCGGCGGCGGAAGGCGTCGCGATCGCACGGGAGATCGCCGCCGTCCTACGCCAGATTGTGCAGGGAATACAAGTTTCAACCGCGTCGGGAACCGTCGAGGCCGCCCTCGCAGTCGTCGATGGACTTCGTTGAGCGTCCGGATGTATAGTCGGTTCCACTTCCCCCGGAGCGCGGGCGGACGGTTGAATTAGCCCGTAACTCATTGAGCGCGTAGCAGCATCCAACGAGGCTACTGATGGCTTTATTCGACTCGCACCGTCCGCCAGAAACTGATGAGGTCATTGGTTCCGACGCCGCCACGCGCGCGCTGTCGGTCACGGCGGTCGAAACCGATTTTGTTGCTCGCGTCTACAAGAACCTCGCGTGGTGGTACGACTACTTCTTCGGCCCGACGCTTCATGCGGGCCGGCTCCAGGCGATTCAGCGACTCGGCATCAAGCCCGGCGATCGCGTGCTCGAAGTCGGCGTCGGCACCGGCATCAACCTCGGACTGTATCCGCGCGACTGCGCCGTCACCGGCATTGATTTGTCGGCGTCGATGCTGGAAAAAGCGCGCGAGCGCGTGGAGGACAAGGAGCTCGAGCACGTCCGTCTCCTCGAGATGGACGCGGCGGACCTGAAATTCGCCAACAACACGTTCGACATCGTCTACGCGCCGTACGTGATCAGCGTCGTTCCCGATCCGGTCGCGGTCGTCCGTGAAATGTGCCGCGTGTGCCGCCCCGGCGGCCGCATCGTTCTCCTGAATCATTTCCGCAGCTCGAATCCGATCGGCGCGCGCCTCGAGCGCATCATCTCGCCGCTCACCGTGCACATCGGCTTCCGGTCTGATCTTGATTTACCGGCGTTTCTGGTGCAGGCGAACCTCAAACCGATCTCGATCGATAAGGTGAACGTCCCGAAGATCTGGTCGCTCGTCACTTGCCTCAAGGAATGAACCAGAGCCGGCCCTGGCTGGTCCTCGTCCTCGCGCTGTTCTGCCTTCCGCTGTTCGTCGATCTCGGCCGTCTTGACGTCGGCACTGACGAAGCCATTTATTCCTTCGCCGTCGATCGCATCCTCGAAACCGGAAACTGGATCGAGCCCAAGAGCATTCCCAACGAAGACTGGGCGTTTCTCGAAAAGCCGCCGCTGAAGTTCTGGATCGTCGCCGCGCCGATCGCGGCCGGCATCCTGCCACACGACGAATTCGGGATCCGGTTCTGGGACGCGGCGTTCGGTGGGCTGGCGTTCGTCTACGTCTTCGCGATCGGCTGCCTGCTTGCCGGTCCGGTGTGCGGCGCCGTCGCGGCGCTGATCCTCTTCTCGCACTGGCCGCTCGTGTTCGATCACGGTCTCAGGTCGAACAACATGGAGTCGGCGCTGTTGCTGTCGTACTGCGGCGGGATTTATCACTTGTTACGATGGGGCAGAACGCCCGACCTGCTCGTCCGCCGTAGCTTGAGCGAAGGCGGAAAGGTCGGGCCTACGTACCACTCTCGCCAGGATCGCCAGCCGTACGTAGGCCCGACCTTCAGGTCGGGCGCATACCGGCATGCGACCGCATTCGCGCTGTATTTCGTGCTGGGGTTCATGACGAAATTCGTCGCGGCGATCTTCCTGCCGTTCGTGGCGGCTCTCGCCGTGCTCGTCGTGCGCGACTACCGCAGCAGATTTCAACGCGATTGGCGAATCTGGACCTGGTGCGCCGGGCTCACGCTCGCGTTGTGCGCGCCGTGGTTCATCTGGGCGCACTTGAAGTACGGCGCCTTTTTCTGGCAGACCATTCTGTCCGAGGCGGTCTACCGGCGATTCACGACGTTCCTCAATCCGGTCCACGTGCAACCCTGGTACTACTATTTCGTGACGATGTGGGAACGGTTTGGCGATTCGGGCATCAACTACCTGCTGCTCGCCGGCATCGTCGTCCTGACGATCCAGACGATCCGCCGTCGTTGGAGCGAAGGGTTCGTCGTCCTGCTCTGGCTCCTCGTGCCCATGCTGCTGATTTCACTGGGGACGTCGAAGCTCTATCACTACGCCTATCCGTTTCTCCCTCCGGCCGCGCTCGCCGCCGGTTATCTCGCGGCGCTCGTCCTGATGCTGGCGCCGGTGCCGCTCGCGCGCGCTCTCGAAGGCGCGTACGACGCTGCCGTCAGCCGCGTGCCGGCGCTTCTGGCGATCTTCAAGCGGCCGCGCTTTCGCAGCGCGATGATGCTCATCGCGGCGGCTGCAGTGGTCGTCGGACTCGTGAGCCTGATCTACGGTCCGATCCGGCTGACGGTGGGCCGCACCGTCCTTTTCAGGAGCTCAGGTGTCATACGTCCGCTTGGGATTGTCGTGCTGTTCGGCACCATGGCCGCCGCTGGCCATCGCGTGAGCCGCTTGGTTGTGATGCTGCTGGTTCTCGCTGTGCTGCCCCTTCAGGCCTATCGCGATGCGTGGACGCGAATCGCGGTCGACGAACATCCAATGCGGTCGGCCAGCGAATGCCTGGCGCGTCTCGAATCGCGGATGCCAGCCGCGCCCGGCCTGTACGTCGATGTGCCGGGCGAGTACATCAGCCATCCTCTGTACTATTATTTCCGTCGCGTGCGACCATGGACGAGCGCGAAGGAATCGGATCCGGCGGCGATGGCCCGCTACCTCGACGATCCCGCCGAACAGCGTCCGATGCTCGTGTGGGACAAGACCTATCGGACATTCATGAACGCCAGAGCCACGGTTGAATCGGGCCCTCCGGCTTCGCCACCGCTGGTGGCGTTTCCTGACGTCGTGCTTCTCCTGCCGGGACGATACGCTGCGTGCAACGTCGAAGTGTCGCGCCTGCCGCAGCGCTGAGCGACAAGAAACCGATGGATCTCGCTGAGGCAAGGGTCAGAGGACACGAAGCCATCACCCGGCACCCATGGGAGCTGGCGCGCATCGAAGTCATCCGTTCTCTGATTCATCGGCACGTTCGACTCGAACAGCACGCAAGCGTGGTCGACATCGGCTGCGGCGACACGTTCGTCGTCGAGCAGCTTGCCGCCGATCACCCGGACGCGCTGTTCTACGCGATCGACACCGCATTCACCGATGAGCTGATCGCGCTCTACCGCCGGCGCCTGAACAATCCGCGCATTCTGCCGTTTTCCTCGCTCGAGGCCATCACGCCGCCGCCGTCCGGGCCGGTGTCGCTGGTGCTGCTGATGGACGTCCTCGAGCACATCGACGACGACCGAGGTTTTCTCGCCGCCCTGCGGGGACGGTCGTACATCGGTCCCGAGACACGCTTCCTCATCACGGTGCCGGCCTATCAGTCGCTGTTCTGCTCGCACGACGCATTTCTCGGCCACCACCGGCGGTATTCGAATCAGCTGCTGCGCAGACTGCTCGACGCATCGGGGCTGCGCGTCGTCGAGATCGGCTACTTTTTTTCGAGCCTGCTGCCGGTGCGGGTCCTGCAGGTCTTCAAGGAGCGCGCCCTCGACGGGAAACCGGTTGAGGATCGCACGGGGCTCACGACGTGGAGCGGCGGCAGCGTGCAGGCCGCGATCTTGCGCAGTGCGCTCGTCCTCGACTGGCGCGTGTCGCGGCTGCTGCACGCGATCGGGATCCGTCTGGCCGGACTCTCGAACTACGCGATATGCGCGACGTCTGCCTGATCGTTCCCTGCTTCAACGAAGAGAAGCGGCTGCAAGGCGATCGCATTACCGGCTTCGTCGGCGCGCACCCCGCGGTCCGCGTCTGCTTTGTCGACGATGGCAGCAGCGATGGCACGGTGGGGCTGCTGGAAACGCTTCGGGCGAGGCAGCCCGATCGCATTCTCATTCGCCGTCTCGAACGCAACAGCGGGAAAGCCGAAGCGGTGCGTCAAGGCGTTCTGCACGTGTCGTCGTCGCAGTCGCCGGCGTTCATCGGCTATTGGGATGCGGATCTCTCGACGCCGTTGTCGGAGCTCGATCGAATGCTTGCCGCATTCGACAACGCGCCGCAGTACCGGCTGGCAATCGGATCGCGCATCAAGCGACTCGGTTCGAACATCGAGCGCAACGAGGCGCGTCATTACCTCGGCCGGATTTTTTCGACGCTGGCGAGCCGGCTGCTGGATCTGCCGGTGTACGACTCGCAGTGCGGTGCGAAAGTATTCCGCGCCGATCTGGCGGCCGTCCTGTTCGGCGACCCGTTCATCACCCGCTGGATTTTCGACGTGGAGGTGCTGGCGCGGCTGCGGAATCACATCGGACGCGACGGCGTGCTGAACACGGTGATCGAAGTGCCGCTCACCGAGTGGCGGGAGGTCGGCGGCTCGAAGCTGCGGTTGGCGCAGATGGTCAAGGTGCCGCTGGAGCTCTTGCGGATTCGTGCGCGCTACAACCAGCGGAACAGGGCTTAGGGATTGGGGATTAGGATTCGGGTTTCAGGGTCGCATTTGCGAATTCCTAATCCCTAATCCCTAATCCCCAATCCCCAATCCCCTCGAGATCGCTGACAGTCACTCCTCCCGGATGGTCACACACAACCCTTCTGCCTCTGCGAGCAGCGTCTCGCCGTTGGTCATGCGGGCGCGGCAGGTGATCTTCCGTCCTTCGACGTTGATCAGCCGCGATTCAATCGTTGCGTCGGTGCCGAGCGGCACGGCGCTCCTGAAGTCCACGGTCAGCCGGGCGACCAGCACGCGGTGACCGAGCATCCACGCGACGGCGCCGATCGACTCGTCGAGTGCTGAGGCGACGGCGCCCCCATGGGACAGGCCGGGCGGCCCTTCGGTGCCCGGGCCGAACCAGACCCTGGCGCGCAGCACCGGCTCGTCGCCGCGGCGGAAGTACGCGACCCGCAGACGATCGCCGTCGGGGTTGTCCGAGACGAACGAGCGCTTGGTATGAATGCGCGGAAACGGATCGATCGGCGTCCAGTCTGGCGGAACATCAGGTTGTGGTGCGGCCATTTCTCAGGATCTCTGCGGCTGCGACGTCAGCGCCATCCGTTGCCGGCTTGTGCGGAGGCGCCGGCTGCGCGAGCAGCGCGTCGACGGCGGCGGCCCACCGGCCGGCCAGCAGATCTTCCTGCGGAATGAAGCGGCACCGCAACATCCCCGGCATGTCTGCCACCATCACGTCGTGCTCGACGAACCGGCCGCGCGCCGTGTAGAGCAGCGCGGTGTCGTTCGCAATGCATTCGGACACAATCCCGTAGCCTGGCTTACTGACGACCACGTCGGCGGCAGCGACGAGATCTGGATAAGGAATGTCACGCGCCACGATCGCTTCCCTGAGGCCGGGTTCGGAATACTCGTGGCCAGTGACGATCAGCGTGAACGAATTCGCGCGCGCGATGTCGTCGTATGCCAATCGCAGGCCGTATCCGCCAAAGGACGCCAGCACCACGACGGCTTTCTCGTCGATGCCGAGGGCGCGTCTGGTGATCGTCTTCGATCGCGTGGCCTGCCGAGCGATCAGCGGGATATCGGTCGTGACGCTCGTCATCGGCTCGAAGCCGCCATGCAGCGGAAGCCGGAGCGCCTTTGTCGCACATGCGTACGCGTTCCTGATCTTTCCCAGCACACCGGGCGCGAGACGATCGAATTGCGGATACGCGCCGTAGATCCAATCCCAGGTGAAGTTACTCACGGCAATCGACGGCACGCCGGCGCGATCCGCCGCGGCGAACGCCAGCGGCGGCACATCGCCGACGACCACGTCGGCGCCGATCCTCGTGAGCAGCGCCGCTTCCGCGTTCGCGCGCTCGTCGAAGGTGGCATAGAACGACGCCGCGCGCCTGGCCGTCTCGTCCTCGTCGAGTCGCAGGCTGTCGATCTGCACCATGCCGGTGTCCACTTCCGCAGTCTGAAGCTCAATTGCGCCGGCCGCTGATGTCTCGAAAAACCACGGCGCCGCGGAGGTCCGAACCGCGATTCGTGTCTCCGGCCGGCGTCGCCGAATCGATGTGATGACTTCGAGATCTCGCGACGCGTGGCCGAGGCCATGGCCGGAGATGTAGAAGAAAACGACCACAGAGGAACTCTGAGATTTAAGATTTAAGAATTAAGATTTAAGATTGGATTGTAGATTTAAGATTGGATTGGAGATTTAGGATTGGCGGTCGTCGCAGCCGGCAGCGCGATCTTCAACGCGTCTTCCAGCGTTTCCACCGGGACAAATCGCATCCCGTTTCTTACTTCCGGCGCGAGCTCCGCGAGGTCCGGTTCGTTGCGCGCTGGCAGGATGAACGTCTTGATGCCGTGACGCCGCGCGGCCAGCGCTTTCTCGCGGATGCCGCCGACCGGCAGCACGAGGCCGCTCAGCGTGATCTCGCCCGTCATCGCCACTTCCGGCCTGACAATCTGATTCCGCAGCGCCGACACGATCGCCGTCGCCATCGTCACGCCCGCCGACGGCCCGTCCTTGGGAATCGCGCCGGCGGGCACGTGCACGTGCAGATCGTGCGTGTCGAGAAATTCCGGCGGCACTTGCAGTTCTCGGGCCGCCGCGCGAATGTGGCTGACGGCCGCACGCGCCGACTCCTGCATGACGTTTCCGAGCTGGCCGGTGAGGATCAGATTGTGGTGACCTGACGGCAGCAGGCTGGCCTCGACGAAGAGCACGTCGCCGCCGGTTTCGGTCCACGCCACGCCGGTCGCGACGCCCGGGCGTGAGACGCGGAACGTCAGCTCGGAGTGAACACGGGCCGGACCGAGATATTCAGGCACGTCGGCCGCTCGAACAACCGTTGGGCCAGGTAGGCCAGGCGGGCCTGACAGCTCGGGTGAGTCGCTTGTTTTACTCTGGGATCCGGCTTTAGCCGGATTCGTCGCCGCCGCCGCGCTCACCACACGCGCGGCAATCTTTCGCGCGACCGTCCCAATCTGACGCTCGAGGCTCCGCACGCCGGCTTCTCGTGTGTATTCGGCGACGATCCGCTGCAGCGCATCGTCCTCGAACGCGGCGGTCTCGGCCGTGAGACCGTTTTCCTCGAGCTGGCGCGGCACGAGATACCGCCGTGCGATGTGCATCTTTTCTTCTTCGCTGTACCCCGCCAACGAGATGATCTCCATCCGGTCGAGGAGCGCCGGATGCACCGTGCCGAGCTGATTCGACGTGGCGATGAACAGCACCCTGGACAGATCGATGTTGATCTCGAGGTAGTGATCCCGGAACGAGTGGTTTTGCGCCGGGTCGAGCACCTCGAGGAGCGCAGCCGCCGGATCGCCCTGGAACCCTGCGCTGATCTTGTCGATCTCGTCGAGCATGAACACCGGGTTCATCGCTCCTGCCTGCTTCAGCGCCTGCACGATACGACCGGGAATGGCGCCGATGTACGTCCGCCGGTGACCGCGGATTTCAGCCTCGTCGCGGACGCCGCCGAGCGAGATCCGCACGAAGTTCCGGTTCATCGCGCGCGCGATCGACTGGCCGAGCGACGTCTTGCCGACGCCGGGCGGTCCGACGAAGCACAGAATCGGACCCTTCAGCGACAGCGCGCCGGTTTTCTGCGACTTGAGCTTCTGCACCGCCAGGTACTCGACGATGCGCTCTTTCACTTTGTCGAGGTCGTAGTGATCGTCATCGAGCACCTGCCGCGCGGCCACCGGATCGAGTCGATCCTCGGTCGTGATCGACCACGGCACATCCAGCACCCAGTCGATGTAGGTCCGGATCATCTGGTATTCGGGTGAGGCCGGGGTCATCCGCTCGAGGCGATCGATTTCACGGTTCGCCACGGCGAGCACCGGTTCCGGCAGCTTCGCCGCCGCCACTCGCTTGCGCAGCTCCTGCGCCTCCGGCTTTTCGCCTTCCCCGAGCTCGTCCTGGATGGCCTTGAGCTGCTGCCGCAGGAAGTACTGCCGCTGCGCGTCGCTCATTTCGGCCTGCGCTTCGGTTTCGATCTTGTTCTTGAGCTCGAGGAGCGCAATCTCCCGGTTGAGGACCGTGGCGACGGACTGAAGCTTTGCGAGCAGGCTGTCGCTCTCCAGTATGTTCTGCTTCTCTTCAACCTTGATATCGAGCAGGCTCGACAGCAGATAGACGAGCCGCAGCGGGTCTTCGATGCCGGCGACGAGGCTCCGCAATTCCTGTGACAGCCCGCTCGTTACCGACAGCGCGCGATCGATCAATTCGTAGAGGCGCCTGACGTAGGCGTCGACTTCGATGGTGCGTTCGACCGGCTCCGGGGCGGGGTTGACCGTCGCGCGCAGCAAGCTGCCGGAACGCGCGACGAGGTTCGCCCGCGCCCGCGTCAATCCCTCGACGATGACGTGGACGCCGCCGCCGGAGGGTATTTTCGCCATCTGACGGATCGCGGCAATCGTCCCGACCGTCTTGAGATCGGAAGGCTCCGGCTCGTCTCGCTCGATCGACTGCCACGTGAGAAACAACAGGCGGTCGGACGCGAGCGCGCGGTTCACCGCCTCGACCGAGAGGGGGCGCGACACCGCGAGCGGCTGAAGCGTGAGCGGAAACACGACCGTCTCGCGCAGCGCGAGCGTCGGCAGTTCGCTGGGGTAGGTGCGTGGCTGATCGTCGGGCGCCATACAGCAAGAATAGTATGATCAGATCGTGGCACTCGACGAACGCGACTTCTTCAACAACCGGAACGAAACGCGCACCGACAAGCTCACCTGCCCGCGGTGCCGGCGCACCAACGAATACCAGATGCGCTGGGTCGTGCGGACGCGCAAGGATCGGATACCGCCCGGCGCCGACGAGCGCGACCGCGCGCTCTTCGCCAAGCTCCGCGATTACATGATCCGCGTGGACGATTCAGTGACCTGCCGGAGCTGTGGAAAGAAATTCGACATCCCGTCGCAGCATTCGATGGTGTTTCTCCAACAGGGCATGTCGCCTGAGATTTGAGGATTTAAGGATCTGAGGATTTGAGGATGTATCTGAAGATCCTCAAATCAATCCTTAAATCCTCAGATCCTTAGATCCTCAAATTCTCAGTACACGTAGGGTATCAGTCGCCAGCGTACGATGCGTTTGTAGCGTTCGTAACTCGCGCCGAATTGTTCTTCAAGCGACCGCTCCTCCCACGGAATGGCAATCGCCAGGTAGATCGAGCTGATGACTGCAAACGTCAGGCGATCGCCGGTCATGTGCGCCTGCCCGAACACGATCAGAATCCAGCCGAGATAGACCGGATGGCGGACGAGGCGGTATGGGCCTCCGGCTTGCAGATCACCGCCGCGGCCGGCGTTGCGGATGCCCGCCAACTCGAGCGGGTCAATCGCTTTCACAGACAAGACGATGAGCAGCAAGCCAGCCAGCTGAACCGCAATGTTGATCGCTGCGAGCCACCCGCCGATGTGATACAGATCGCCGCCGATCGGTTGCCACGCGCCGCAGACGACGATCAACAGCGCGCTGGCGGTCCACACGTACGTGGATCGCAGGAGCCGATCCGGAACGAGCCGCGACACCGCGGCTTTCATCGAAGGGCGAGCGAGCAGACTGTGGTGCAGCGCGAACATCGTGAAGAGGAGCGCGTCGATGAAGAGCGGCCGCCAGCCGGCGAACGTCAGGTCGCGTGCGAGCGCGACTTCGTACCACCAGGCGCTATACGCCAGCGCCGTGACGAACAGCGCACCGCCGATCCACACGAATGCCCGATCGAATGGCGTCATTGAATCGTCTGGTCACTGAGTCGGTGATCGGATCGAGCGCCGATCCACCGACTCAATGATCCAACGACCAGATACTATTAGGTTTTCCCATGACTCACTCCGACCGCGTCGTCATCTCCGGTATCGGCGTCGTCTCGCCCTTCGGCGTCGGCCGCGATCGTTTCTGGGAATGTGTCAGCCGCGGCTGCAGCGGCACGCGCGCCATCGCCGATTTCGACACGACCGGTTTCGCCAGCCGTGTGGCTGCCCCGGTTCCTGCGCTCACCGCAGAGGACGTGCCGCGGATGAGGGGGGATGAGGAGGGCGACGAGCGGCACCGAGCGGACCCGAAACGCTACTCGCGCGCGGCGCTCATCGGGGTCATCGCCGCGCGCGAAGCCTGGATGGATGCAGGCCTCGGGATTGGCGAGCGGGGCGCCGGCGTCGTGATCGGCAGCGGCGGCGGCGGGATTGACGTCGGCGAACGGCAGTATTACGACTTCTTCGTCGAGCATGGCAGGAAGGTGACGCCGTACGCGATCCCGATTTCGATCGTCGGCATGATGTCGAGCGAGATCTCGATCTCGCTCCGGCTCCGCGGCGTGAGCCACGTCCTCTCGTGCGGCTGCACGAGCTCGACGGACGCGCTCGGTTATGCGGCGTCGCTCATCCGATCGGGTGACGCCGACGTGCTGCTGTCGGGCGGCGCCGACGCCTGCGTCATTCCCGGCATGATGTTCGGCTTTTCGCGGATGCGCGTGCTCTCGACCGCGTTCAACGATCGGCCGTCGCTGGCGTCGCGCCCCTTCGACCGCGCGCGCGACGGTTTCGTGCTCGGCGAAGGCGCGTGGATGGTCGTCGTGGAGCGTGAAGCGCGCGCACGGGCGCGCGGCGCCACCGTGTATGCGTCGATCGACGGTTATGGCTCGACCTGCGATGCGTATCACCGAGTGCAGATGGCGCCCGACGGCGAGGAGATCGTCCGCGCGATGTCGCTCGCGATCGAGCGCTCCGGGCACTCGCGCGAGTCATTCGGCTACGTCAGCTATCACGGGACTTCGACGGTCCTGAACGACGCTGTCGAGTCGCGGTGCGTGCGCCAGGTGTTTGGCGGTCACGCGGAACGCCTCGCCGGATCCTCGGTGAAGTCGATGGTCGGCCACCCGCAAGGCGCCAGCGGCGCCGCCGGCATCGTCACGGCAGCGCTGGCGATGCGGAAACAGTTTCTGCCGCCGACGATCAACCAGAGCGATCCCGATCCGTCGTGCGATCTGGACTACGTGGCGAACCAGGGGCGTGGAGCGTCGGTCGAAGCCGCGCTGTGCAACTGCCTCGGGTTTGGCTCCAAGAACAGTGCGATCGTGCTTGGCCGTGCATGATGTCCTGATAGTTGGGGCGGGTCCGGCGGGCGCGGTCGCGTCCATCGTGCTCGCACGAGCCGGCGTGCGCGTCCGTCTCCTCGATCGAGCGACGTTTCCCCGCGACAAGCTGTGCGGCGACACGCTGAACCCGGGAACGTTGGCGATTCTCGGGCGTCTCGGGCTGTCGTCGGCGATCGAACCGCAGGCGCTGCGCATCGGCGGCATGCTGGTCACTAGTGACGTGTCCACCGGAGCCTCGGCCAAGGCGGACGCAGGTGCCGCGGTGGAGGGCCGTTATCCGAACGGGGTGTACGGCTTGTCGATCGGCCGACGCGAGCTCGACGCGGCTCTGCTCGATCAGGCAGTGAGGGCTGGCGTGTCGTTCGAGCCGGCAGTCGCCGTTCGCGAGGCGATTGTCACCGGGCAGCGCGGAACGCGTTGTGTGACCGGGGTGAGGGTTGGCACGAATGGGTTCAGCCGCGCCATTGACTCGAGAGTCGTGATCGGCGCCGACGGACGGCGATCGACGCTTGCGTTCGGCCTCGGGCTGGCGGCGCATCCGTCAAGGCCTCGGCGCTGGGCGATCGGCGCGTACTTCGAGTCCTCGCTCGGCGGTGTGCCGGTCGGCGAGATGCACCTCCGGCGTGGTCGGTATATTGGCGTGGCCCCACTTCCCGGAGGGGTGGCGAACGTCTGCCTGGTGAAGCCTTCGGGCCCCGCTGACGCGGATCTCCAGAATCCTGAGATCGCTCTTCGACGTGAAATCGCGGCCGAGCCGCTGCTGCGCGATCGGTTCGAGCATGCGCGCCTGGTCCGTCCGCCGATCGTGCTTGGGCCGGTCGCGACCGACGCGATCGGTGGTGCGATCGACGGATTGATTCTCGCAGGCGATGCCGCCGGCTTCATCGATCCCATGACCGGTGACGGCCTGCGCTTCGCGGTCCGCGGTGGCGAGCTCGCCGCACACGCTGCGCTCGATGCCCTCGAGCATGGATGGGCCGGCATTCACGCGCGGCTGGCGGACGCGAGGCGTCGGGAGTTTGTCCGTAAGTTTCGATTCAACCGAACGCTCCGCCGGTCGGTTGCGTGGCCGCCAGCCCTTCGACTCGCAGAATACGTCGCACGAATGTCTCCGGCGGTTGTTCGCGCGATCATCAACTACGCCGGAGACATTGCCGTTGCGGAATCTCTGTTGAACCCGCCGGCGGCGATCGCTCAAGACGTACCCGAACGGATCGCCCGAACGAACTCGTGACATCAGAGAGTGGGCATTGTCATCGCCTTCATCGTGACGGTTTCGTTCCTGCTCGTCGAAGCGGCTCGCTCCGCGCGGAACGAGCGGTCGCAGATGGCGCGCGGTGGGGTCGAACCGTCGGGCGACGTATATAAGATGATGCGAATGGCGTATCCCGGCGCGTTTCTGGCGATGTTTGTCGAGGGTTTTCTCGAGGGCGGACCGCCGCCGCCGCTGTTGATTGCCGGTGTCCTGATATTCATTTCGGCAAAGGCACTCAAGTGGTGGGCAATCGGCGCGCTCGGTCCCGCGTGGACGTTTCGCGTGATCGTCGTACCGGGCGCGGAGCTCGTCACCAGCGGTCCGTATCGATGGCTTCGTCATCCGAACTACGTCGCGGTTGCCGGTGAGCTCATCGGCATCGCGCTCGTGTGCGGCGCGCGCATCACCGGACCGATCGCGTTCGTGGTGTTCTCGCTGCTGATGCTGCGGCGGATCGCCGTCGAGAACCGCGCGCTCGATGCTATACTCCGGCGCGGCTGACCACTTCGCCTCGCATGCCGGCCGCCTCACCTCCGCGCTGGGCGCGTGTCGTCGATCTCATCTGTCTCGCGCTCCTCTTACTGGCCTTCATCATCTGGTGGTTCGGTGGTTTCAGGATGCGCGTCGCCGGAGTGCGCATCGCGCTCACCTCGCCGTTCCGCACGCTGGCGTGGGCCGTTGCCCTGGCCCTCGTCCGGCAGCTGCTGTCGCCGGCGATCCCGATCTACCGTGATGCGCCGCCGCGGCTGCTCGCGGTCATGCGTACGGAAGCCGCGCGATCAGCGGCGATCGTGCTGATCGCCACGCGCCTGTCGGTGTTGACGGTCGGATGCTTCGGGCTCTTCGCGATCGGGTACCGCGAGGGTGGTGCACCGTGGAAACTGATCGAAACCAATGAGTTCGTCAACCTCCAGGCGCGCTGGGACACCGGGTGGTACCTCGGCATTGCCACCGACGGCTACACGTACGATCCGAATCTGTCGCCGGACAAGCAACAAAACATTGTGTTCTTTCCGGCGTTCCCGCTGCTGATGCGCGTGGCGGGCCGACTGCTCGGCGGATCGTCGCCCGCGTTCCTGCTGGGCGGCACCCTCGTCGCGCTGGCGGCATTTTTTGGTGCGCTCGTCTACCTGTATCGTCTCGCGCGAGAGCTGCTCGATGAGGACGCGACGGCGTGGTGGGCGCTGTGGATGCTGGCCGCGTTTCCGTTCGCCGTGTTCTTCAGCGCCGTCTACACCGAGTCGGTCTTTCTCCTCGGTGCCGTTGGCGCGTTCTATCACTTCCGGCGCGGTGAGTTCGTGCGGGCCGGCGTCTGGGGACTCCTCGTCGGTCTGTCGCGGCCGCCCGGCTGCTTCGTGTCCGTGCCGCTCGCAGTGCTGGCCATCTCGCCGTGGCTGCCGGCGTGGCTCGCGGGCGGACCACGGTCGATCGAACGCGCTCGCGCCGACTTCCGATCGCTCGGCGCGTCCATTGCCGCGGCCGCAATGCCGGGCGTCGGAATGCTTCTCTATTCCGCTTACGTGTGGAGGCTCACGGGGCATCCGCTCGCGTGGCTGGAAGGGCACGCGGCGTGGGGCCGCGAGTACAACGGTCTCGGCGTGCTGGTGACGACCCGCTACGAATGGCTGTCGCAGGGCGGCGTGTACGCCTACGCGTCGCAGTTTCCGATCGACATCCTGAACGTTCTGGCAACGGTCTTCATCCTTGCGACCGTGTGGCCTGTCGCCCGTCGTCTCGGCCTCGCGTACGCCGTCTTCATCTTGATCAATATCATTCCGCCGCTCATGGCCGGCGGATTCCTGTCGGCGGGCAGGTTTGCGTCGGTGTTGTTTCCCGGATTCGTGTGGTGCGCCAGCGCCGTGCCCGAGCGTCATCGCGTCGCGTGGGTCGCGATCTTCATGGCGGTGCAGGCCCTCAATTCGATCCTCTTTTACACCTGGCGTCCCCTCTACTGACTTCGCTGGAAGTGCGGCTCACTTTCGCTTGAGGTGCGGCTCGCTTCGGGAAGTGCGGCTTCCTGACGCCTGAAGTGCTGGTCATTAACTGACGCCGGAAGTGCGGATGCTGAAGGTGCGCGCCCGGCCTGAAGGTCTGGCCAACGTACTTTCTCGCCCGAGCTAAAGCTCGGGCCTACGTACTAAAGCTCGGGCCTACGTACGAACGCGCCACTACTCGCCCGAGCTAAAGCTCGGGCCTACACGGTCGGGCCTACGTACGAATGCGCCGCCGCGCAAGGACATGTCACACCGAGGGGCCAAGATAGCGCCATATAATGAGCCGTATGACGAGCCGCTTACCGCCGGGTCTCCGGTCGAAGCGCGGGATGTATGCCGCCGGCCTCGCGGTCGTTCTCGTACTGTTAGCGCTCATCCCGGTCCTCATCGCGCAAGCCCGCCGGCCCGCAGCGCTTCCTCCAGGTCTGCAGTCGGCCAGCAAGGCACTCCTCGAGGGGCGGTTCGATGAGGTGCCCGGGCTCGTTGCCTCTCTCGATCAGCAGGATCCCCGTGTCGTCACGCTGAAGGCGCGCGCGCTCATCGCGCGGGGCAGCTATCAGGAAGCCGAAACCGCGCTGCGTCCCGCTGCCCAGCGCGCGCCCACGAGCGACGCCGCGCTCGAGCTCGGGCTGCTCCTGCAGACGCTCGGCCGCACCGAGGCCAATGGGCTGCTCGAGCGTGTGGCAAGCGCGTACCTGTCGAACGATCCGCTGGAGCTGGCGCGCGCGGCCCGCGCGCTGCGAGCGCTCGGCCGGATGTACGACGCCAACGACGTGTACCGCGCGGCGTCGAACGCGCTTCCCAAGGATCCCGCGGTGAACACCGCGTGGGGCGATCTGTTTCTCCAGACCAACAAATTCGACGAGGCGATGAAGTCGTACCAAGACGTCCTTCAGGAGGACGCCAAGTACGGTCCGGCGCTGCTCGGCGCCGCGCAGGCGCTCGAAAACGAAAACCCGCCGCAGGCGACGGCGCTCGCGCAGAAAGCGCTCGAGGTGAACCCCTCGGACGTCGCGGCCATGGTGTTCCTGGCCGGCGAAGCGATCGACGCCGGCAAGCGCGACGATGCCCGGAAATTGCTGGAGAAGGCGCTGAGCGTCAACCCATCGAGCCTCGAGACGCACGCGCACCTGGCCGCGCTCAACTTCGTCGAGGACAAGAAGACCGATTACGACGCGGAAGTCGCCAAAGTGCTGGCGATTGCGCCACGTTACAGCGACGTCTACCGCGTGACGAGCGATGTGGCGGCTCACAACTACCGGTTCGACGAGGCGGTTGCGCTCGCGCGTCAGGCGCTCGAGCTCCGTCCGGGCGAGCCGTACGCGCTGGCGAGCCTCGGCCTCCACCAGCTCCGCACCGGCGACGAGCCGGCCGCGCGCCAGGCGCTCGAGGCGGCCTTCAAGGTCAACGGGTTCGATCCCGTCACGTTGAACCTCCTGCGGATGATGGACACGCTCGACAAGTTCGTCACCGTGCAGGACGGCGACGTCATCCTGCGGATGGACAAGGACGAGGCGCCGCTGCTCCAGGAATACGTGCTGTCGCTGGCTCACAACGCGCTGAACACGCTGTCGAAGCGGTACAACTTCAAGCCGCAGGGACCAATTCTGATCGAAGTGTTCCCGAAACACGACGACTTCGCTGTGCGCACCGCGGGGCTGCCCGGCATGATCGGTGCGCTCGGCGTCTGCTTCGGCCGTGTGGTGACGATGGATTCGCCGCGGGCGCGTCCGGGGGAATTCCAGTGGGAAGCCACGCTGTGGCACGAGCTCGCGCACGTCATCACGATCCAGATGTCGAATCAGCGCGTGCCGCGCTGGATCACCGAAGGCATCTCGGTGTACGAGGAGGAGCTGGCCCGGCCCGAGTGGCGCCGCAATCAGGATCTGGTGTTCGCCAGCATGCTGAACGCCGGCGAAGTGATCAAACTGAAGGATTTGAACGCGGCCTTTCAGAACCCGAAGCTGATCTCGATGGCGTACTTCCAGGGCGCGCTGGTCGTCGACTTCCTGATCAAGAAGTTCGGCGATGAGGGTTTGCACTCGCTCCTGCGCTGGTACGGCAAGGGACTCGAAATGGACGCGGCGCTGAAAGCCGCGCTCAACACCGACTTCGAATCGTTGCAGGGCGACTTCGACAAAGCGATCGACGCGCGCTTCGGCGCCCTGCGGGCTGCTCTCAAGGCGCCACCCGATGCCGAGCTCCTCAAGATGCCGGTTGAAGGGCTGATCGCGCTGGCCCAGAAAAATCCAGGCAGCTATCCGGTTCACCTCGTGCTCGGCAGCCGGCTGCTCGATGCAGGGAGAGAAGACGAAGCGCTGAAGGCGCTCGAGCGAGCGGCGGAACTCGTGTCCGTGGCCACGGGCGAAGACAACCCGAATCTGCTGATCGCCCAGATCGCCATCAAGAAGAAGGACAACGCCCGGGCGATCACGGCGCTGCAGGCCGTGCTGAACTCGGACTACGACAACGTCGCGGCCGCCCGCCTGCTCGCAAGAGTCATGAAGGACGCGAAGGTCACCGATCCGGCGCGCACCGGCCCGGTGTACCAGCGTATCGTCGCCGTCGATCCGTTCGATGCCGAGGCTCACGCCGCGCTCGGCCGGATCTCGCTGGACCGCAACGACGCCGAGACTGCGATTCGTGAGTTCAAGGCGGTGATCGCGCTCAAGCCCGTCGATCTCGCGGCGGCGTACACGGACCTGGCCGAGAGTTATCTGAGGGGCGGCCGACGTCCTGAGGCCCGGAAGCAGACGCTGGCGGCGCTCGAGATCGCGCCGAGCTACGAACGCGCGCAGGATCTGCTGCTGAAAATCTCCGAGGCACGGCCGTGAACTGGAGGGTCCGCCTGAAGGCGGAGCAAGAGGTCCGCCTGAAGGCGGAGCAAGAGGTCCGCCTCAAGGCGGAGCAAGAGGTCCGCCTAAAGGCGGACACTACGTACTCGGCGGTGCTCGTCGTCGCGGCTGCGGCGTTGATGACGCTCGTGCCGGTGCTGCAGCCATCGGTCGATGCACAGCTGCCCGACACGGCCGACAATCGCTTCGCCGGTCTGCAGTGGCGCTTCGTGCGTATCAAATATCACTACTCGGTCGAGAACACGTCCATCTCGCAGGACTTTTACGGCGAGCCGTGGTACATCGATGCGCCCGCGGCGGAGCAGAACCTCTCGCGCCGCCTGAAGACCGCAACCGCGATACAGGTCGAAGATCCGATTGTGTTGTCGCTCGACGACCCGCGGCTCTTCAGCTATCCGTGGATTTACTTCGTCGAGCCGGGCAACCTGAAGATGACCGACAGCGACGTGTCGACGCTGCGGGAATTTCTGCTGCGCGGCGGAACGGCGACATTCGACGATTTCCACGGGCCGCTCGAGTGGGACAACCTGGTCTCCGAGATGAAGCGGGTGTTCCCCGATCGCGAGATCGTCGACTTCCCCAAGGACCATCCGGTCTACAGTTGCTTCTATCGCCTGGACGGGCACCCGCAGGTTGCCGGCCTCGGGTCGTTCATGGCCGGCCGCAGCTGGGAAAAAGGCGGCTACGTCGCGCATCTCCGGACGATTTTCGACGACAACGGCCGGCCGATGCTGTTCATCAACTGGAACACCGACATGGGTGACGGCTGGGAGTGGTCGAACGCCGAGGATTACCCCGGCTACATCAAGTTCACGTCGGCCGCGTACCGCATGGGCATCAACGAGATCGTCTACGCGCTCACGCATTAACGCCCGGAAGGTTCCGCCGCCCGACCTGAAGGTCGGGTCTACTAACGCCCGACCTGAAGGTCGGGCCTACGTACGGGCGCGACGACCATTTGCCGTACGTAGGCCCGAGCTTTAGCTCGGGCGAAAACGATTCAGGAGTCTCCTTGGACACATCAGATGCGCCGACCGTCAGCGCCGAGCGCGTGGCTGAAGGACGCGAGCGGATCCTCACCGAGCTCCGCAAGGTCATCGTCGGACAGGACGAGGTCGTCGAGCAGGTGCTGACCGCGCTCTTCACCGGCGGGCACTGCCTGATCACGGGCGTCCCGGGGCTGGCGAAAACGCTTCTGATCAAAACCATCGCGGAGATCCTCGATCTCACGTTCAAGCGGATCCAGTTCACGCCGGATCTGATGCCGTCCGACATCACCGGCACCGAGATCCTCGACGAAGAAAACGGTCACCGCCAGCTGCGGTTCGTGAAGGGACCGATCTTCGGCCAGATCATCCTCGCCGACGAGATCAACCGCACGCCGCCGAAGACGCAGGCCGCGCTCCTCGAAGCGATGCAGGAGTATCACGTCACCGCGGCGGGCCGGACCTACCCGCTCGAACAGCCGTTCTTTGTGCTCGCCACGCAGAACCCGATCGAGCTCGAGGGCACGTACCCGCTGCCCGAAGCGCAGCTCGATCGCTTCATGTTCAACATCGTCATCAACTACCTCACCGAAGACGATGAGGTGAAGGTGGTGACGCAGACGACCGGCACGAAACGCGTGAACTTGGTTCGTGTGCTCACCGGTCCCGATATCCTGCAGTTCCAGGAGTTGACGCGGCAGGTGGTGATCGCGGAGGAAGTGGCGCGCTATGCCGTGCGCCTCGTCGACGCGTCACGGCCCGGACGGCCGGCCGCCGCCGACTTCGTCGAAAAGTGGGTGAAGTGGGGCGCGGGTCTGCGCGGCTCGCAGGCGCTGGTGCGCGGCGCGAAGGCACGTGCGCTGATGCACGGCCGCTATCACGTGTCGATCAAGGACATCCAGGCGCTGTCGAAGCCGATTCTCCGCCACCGGGTGATGACGAACTTCTACGCCGAGTCGGAGCGCATCGGCCCCGACGCGATCATCGACCGTCTGCTCGAAACCGTTCCAGTACCCAAGAGCGGAATGTAAGCCATGCAGTCGGGGGCGCGCGAGCGGCAGTTCCTCGACCCCGCGGTCGTGGCGCGTCTCGGAACGCTCGAGCTCAAGGCGCGCACGATCGTCGAAGGATTTCTCTCGGGGCTCCATCGCAGTCCGTTCAAGGGCTTCAGCGTCGAGTTTGCCGAGTATCGCCAGTACATGCCCGGCGACGATCTGTCGACGATTGACTGGAAGGTCTACGCGCGCAGCGATCGTCACTACGTCAAGAAATTCGAAGAGGAGACGAACCTCGACTGCCACCTGATGGTCGACATCAGCGCGTCGATGGGCTATGGCTCGCGCGGGATCACCAAGTACGAGTACGCGTCGTGCCTGGCGGCCGCGCTCGGCTATCTCATGAACCGGCAGCGCGACGCCTGCGGCCTGACGGCGTTCGACGACAAGATCGTGTCGATGCTGCCGGCCAGCGCGCGTCCCGGGCACCTGCGCGCGCTGCTGGTCACGCTGTCGCGGCTCGAGCTGGGGCGCGAGACGAACGTCTCGAAACCGCTCCATCAGCTGGCCGATTCGCTGACGAAACGCGGCATGGTGGTGCTCATCTCCGATCTCATCGACGAGCCCGATCGCGTGATTCGCGGGCTGAAGCACTTCCAGTTCCGGGGCACGGACGTGATCGTGTTCCACATCCTCGATCCCGACGAGATCGAGTTCCCGTTCGACCGCGCGACACGGTTCGAGGATCTCGAGTCGGAAGAGGAGGTCATGGCGGTGCCGTCGGTCGTGCGGCCGCATTACCTGAAGGCGATCGGCGAGCTGATCGATCACTACAAGCGTGAGCTCGGCAGCTGCGGGATCGATTACCACCTGTTCAGCACGAAAGAGCCGCTCGAGCTCGCACTGCTGGCCTATCTCTCGACGCGGGCCAGAGCGTTATGAGTTTCCTGTCGCCGCTCTTTCTGATCGGCGCTGCGGCCGCGGCCATTCCGATCGTGCTGCATCTACTCAGACGCGAGCCGGAGCAGCGTGTGAAGTTCGCGGTGGTGAGGCTGCTGCGCCGGGCGCCCGTCGAGCACACCGAGCGTCGGCACCTGCGCGAGCTGCTGCTGCTCGCGCTGCGCGTCGCAGCGCTGGCGCTGCTCGCGATGGCGTTTGCACGACCGTTCCTGGCGTCGAGCGCCGCTGCCGGAACGTCCGGCGTCACGATCGTCGCGCTCGACAGGTCGCTCAGCCTGTCGGCGCCGGGACAGTTCGAGCGCGCCCGGCAGCTCGCAAAAGACGCGGTCGCGCGCGCGCCTGCCGGTGATGCCGTCGGCGTCATCACGTTCGCCGAGGATGTGCACGTCGCGGCTGCGCCGTCGGGCGACCGCGCGCTCGCCGTCTCGGCAATCGAGAGCGCGACGGCGGGATTTGCCGCCGCGCGCTATCGCACGGCGCTCAATCAGGCGTCGGAAATGCTCGACGGCCGGCGCGGCACGATTGTCGTCGTCACCGATCTGCAGGAAAACGGCTGGGACGCCGGCGACCGCGCGCTCGTGCCCGAATCGGCACGAATCGAGCTTGCCGACGTCGGCGAGCCGCCCGCCAATCTCGCGATTACCGCCGTGCGATCGGCCAGCAACCGCATCGTCGCAACGGTTCGCAACGCCGGACCGAAGGCGCGCGACGCGCGCGTGCACCTCGTCGTCGACGATCGGCCGGGCGGGGATGGCGCCGCCACGATTGGGCCGAATCAATCGGCGGAGGTGGTGCTCCCGGGAGCGCGTGGAGTGACGGCGTCTGTCACGGTCGACGATCCAACGGGCGTGGCCGGCGACAACGCGCGGTACCTGGTGCTCGACAACGCCAGCAGGCCGTCAGTTCTTCTCGTGACGGCAAGCGGCGACGTGTCCCGCGAGGCGTTTTTCGCACAACACGCGCTCGTCGCGGCCGGCCGAGAGGGCCCGGCCTACGATGTCGTGGGCATCGGCGCCGCGCAGCTCGCGACGTGGGACGGGGCGGCGCTTACGCGCCACACGGCGGTCGTGATCATGTCGACACGTGGTCTCGAGCGACATGGACGCGAACTGCTCGCCGAGTACGTCAGACAAGGCGGCGGCATTGTCGTGGCCGTGGGCCCGGAAGTCGATGGCGACGTGGCGGCGGAGATGCTGGGTGGATTGATCACGATCGCGCCGCCGCCGCGGGAGAGCGCGCCGCGCACGTCGGTTCGCGCCCTGGCCCCGGCCGATGTTCGTCATCCGCTGTTTCAGGTGTTCGGCGCAGGCAGCTCGTCGCTCAGCCTCGTGACGTTCAACCGGATCGCGATCGTCAGCAGCCGCGATTGCCACACGCTGGCGCGGTTCACGACCGGCGAGAACGCCGTGATGGAGTGCGAGCAGGGTGCAGGCCGCACGTTGGTCCTGGCCTCCGATCTCGACAACGGCTGGAATGATTTTCCGCGACACGCCACGTTCGTGCCGTTCATGCAGGAAGCCGTGCGCTACGTCTCGGGCGGCCGCGCTCGGGGTAGTGAGTACCTGGTCGGTGATGCGCCGGCCGGATTGCCCGCGCGGCCGGGCGTCTTTGCCTTGCCGCCCGCGTCGGGCGAGCGTCCCCGCCGAGTGGCGATCAACGTGGATCCAGCGGAGTCGGATCCGGGTCGATTGACGCCGGTCGAGTTCGAGGCGGCGGTCACGCGGCTTCAGGACACGGCGCGGGCGGAAGGGCGGGTTCAGGACCGGCAGCAGGAAGAGCGGCAACACCTCTGGCAGTACATACTTGGAGTCATGCTTGCTGTGATGGTGGTCGAGAGCGTTATCGCGGCGCGAACCGCGTGAAACAGGGACGAATCACGACACAGGGCGGGTCTTCTTTTTACTCCTGGCCCCAGCCGGGTCCATACGACCCGGCCTACACTGTGTTGAGTCACTCCCGAGCTTATGCAGACCGAGCAGTCCCAGATTCGTGAGCTTCTCGACCGCGTGCGATCGCGGTGGCGGCGGCTGACGCTCGCCCGATCGGCGGTCCGGGCGACGCTTGCGGCGGCGCTCGTGCTGGGCCTGGCGTTGGCTTTGACGCTCTGGACCTCGCGCGCGCCAACGGCGCTCGCGGTCCTCGGCATC
>Ga0114129_10001750_pt1 | contig 29566 bp, 9 predicted proteins | sample RhiMetdeltSRZDD1_FD_80071 | JGI IMG/M metagenome (GOLD analysis project Ga0114129, IMG submission 80071) | Populus rhizosphere microbial communities from Tennessee, USA - Rhizosphere MetaG P. deltoides SRZDD1 (version 2) (version 2) | ecosystem: Host-associated > Plants > Roots > Rhizosphere >... | reverse complement strand
TCCGGGCGGTTGTAGTGGCCGGTGACGTCGAGCGCCATGCTCTCCTCGGCGATCCGGCCGAGGTCGAGATCGGCCACCAGGATCTCCTCGCGGTCGAAGACCGGCCCCGCCAGGATCGCACCGTCGGGCCCGATGATGCACGAGCCGCCGGAGCACACCAGGCCATCCGGGTTCTCACGCACGCCCGGGGGCAGCTCGAGGTCGGCGGGCAGGTCGCCCGCCCTGGTGATGAGGCCCGCGGCGAGGACGAAGCAGCGCCCCTCGAAGGCGTAGTGGCGGCTGGCGACCTGGTACATGTCGCGCACCGTCGGCCAGCAGGCGACGTGGATCTCCTCGGCCGACTCGTGCATCGCCTGGCGCGCCAGGGGCATCCAGTGCTCCCAGCAGATGAGCGACCCGACCCGGCCGATCGGGGTCGCGACCGCCTCGAGGTCGCCTCCATCCCCCGGTCCCCAGACCAGCCGCTCGGCGTGCGTCGGCACGAGCTTCCGGTGCCGCGACAGGATCGATCCATCCGGCCCGATGACCAGGTTCGTGTTGTACAGGGTGCCGTGCCCCGGCCCGCCGGCCACGCGCTCGTGGACGCCGATGACTATCACAACGCCGTGCTCGCGCGCCGCGGCCCCCAGGCGATCGGTCTCGGGGCCGGGGATGATCGCGCTGTTCTCGACCAGGCGTGCGTACGCCTTCTTAGCCGGGGGATGGTCCCAGTAGGCCGATCCCGGGCAGAGGTCGAGCCAGGCGGGATAGCCCGGCAGCCAGGTTTCGCCGAAGGCCACGAGCCGCGCGCCGAGGCCGGCGGCCTCGCCGACCAGCCGGACCGCCTTGTCGACCGACTTCTCCAGATCGAGGAAAACGGGGGCAGCCTGGACTATTGCGACCCGGGCTTTTCGTTCCGTCATGTGGTCTCTCTCTCCGCGCGTGGCAATCGGGACCGAGGGGGCCCGTCGATGATAGGCCAGCGGCGCCCGTTCTGTCGAAGGGCGCCCCTCGAAATCCGGCCCATCATATGAAATCTGGTTGAACTGTCCTGCTTTTGGTCGTATAAGTATCTGCGTCGAGGGGGTACCGTGAGTCTCTTCAAGGCCAATTCGAGCATGCTCCGCCGCGGCGCCCTTGCCGCGCGCGCCATGGTCTCCCCCGCGACCTGTTGCTGCTGTTGTTGTTGTCGGCCGACACGGCCGACCGGCGGCAGCGGGCCTGGAGGGTCCGAAGAGTAACCAGATGAAATAGCAGGCCCTCCAGGAATCAGGAGGAAATCCTAAACCCACTGCCACCGGCGGTGGGTTTTTTGTTTTTCCGGCACTTTTTTCCGGGCCGCTCATCGGGCCCACGACACGGGAGGGGTTGGTGGACGTGATTCAGACGGTCGCCGAGATAGACCCAGCCGAGCTGCAGCATCAGTCGAGCGTATTCGAATCGCAGACCCCCCAGGACGTGGTGCGCTGGGGCGTCGAGAAGTTCCGCGGCGGCCTCACCCTGGCCTGCTCGTTCGGAGCCGAAGACGTCGCCCTGGTGGACATGGTCGCCCGGATCGATCCGTCGGTCACGGTCTTCTACCTGGACACCGACTACCTCTTTCCCGAGACGTTCGAGGTGCGGGACCGCATCGTCGCCCGGTACGGCGTCCGCACCGTGGCGGTGAAGCCTCTCCTGACCATCGAGGAGCAGTCGGCCGCGCACGGGCCGGACCTGTTCGCGCGGCAGCCCGACGTGTGCTGCAAGATCCGCAAGGTCGAGCCGCTGCGCCGCCACCTCGGCGGGTTCCAGGCCTGGATCACCGGCATCCGCCGCGACCAGGCGCCGACCCGGGCCAACGCGGGCCTGGTCGAGTGGGACAAGATGTTCAACCTCGTCAAGCTGAACCCCCTGGCGCGCTGGAAGTCCGAGGACGTCTGGGCGTACATCCGGACCCACGACGTGCCGTACAACGCGCTGCACGACAGGGACTACCCGTCCATCGGCTGCTATCCGTGCACCCGGCAGGTCAAGCCGGGCGAGGACCCGCGCGCGGGCCGCTGGGCGAATTTCTCGAAGAAGGAGTGCGGGCTGCACACGGAGACCGGTCCGGCCCAGTGACTCCGGGAGGCTGCGATGCCTATCGATGAAGCCGTCAAGACGCACGCTCCGGCGCGCCGTTTCGCGTCGGAGAAGGACCTCGAGGAGTTCGTCACGACCCTCGAAGCGTATGAGAAGGGGGAGATCGGCCCGGACGAGTTCCGGACCTTCCGCCTGACGCGCGGCATCTACGGCCAGAGGCAGGACGACGTCCAGATGATCCGCGTCAAGGTCCCGCAGGGGATCCTGAGCGGGGACCAGCTGCGGGCGCTGGCGGTCGTGGCGCGCGACTACTCGCGCGGCTTCGGGCACGTCACGACCCGGCAGAACCTCCAGTTCCACTTCGTGAAGATGGACGTCGTGCCGAAGGCGATGGAGGCCCTCGAAGCGGCCGGGCTGACCACGCGCGAGGCCTGCGGCAACACGGTGCGCAACATCACCGGCTGCCCGATGGCCGGCGTCTGCCAGGACGAGCCGTTCGACATCACTCCGTATGGCGAGGCCCTGACCCGCTTCTTCCTGCGCAATCCGATCTGCCAGGCGCTGCCGCGCAAGTTCAAGATCGCGCTGTCCGGCTGCCCGACCGACTGCGCCCTGGGGGCGATGCACGACATCGGCATCATCGCGCGCACGCGCGAGACGGACGGCCGGCGCGAGATCGGCTTCAAGGTGGTCATCGGCGGCGGGCTGGCCGTGTCGCCGCAGAACGCCTGGGTGCTGCACGAGTTCCTGCCGCCCGAGAGGCTCCTGCCTGTGTGCGAGGCGGTGGTGCGCGTCTTCGACCGCACCGGCAACCGCAAGAACAAGGGGCAGGCCCGCCTGAAGTACGCCATCCGCAAGCTCGGCTTCGAGGCGTTCAGGGCCGAGATCGACAAGGAGCTCGCGGCGCTTCCGGCCACGCGTGACCCCGAGGCCGGCCGGTACGTCCACGTCGAGGACTCCCGCCCGGACCGGCCCGGGACGCGGGCCGACCTGCACGACGTCATCACCCATTCCGGCACGCCCGCCTTCCGCACCTGGGCGGCGAGCAACGCGCGGCCGCAGCGCCAGCGGGGCTACTCGATGGCCTTCGTGACCCTGCCGCGCGGCGACATCACGGCCGAGCAGCTCGAGGCGATCGCCGCGATCGCCGAGACCCGCGGCAGCGGCTCGGTCCGGACCGCGCAGGACCAGAACATCCTGCTGCGCTTCGTGAAGAGCGAGGAGCTCCCCGCGGTGTACCGCGAGCTCGAGCGGATCGGTCTCGGGCTCGGAAACGCCGGCCGCCTGCTCGACCCGACGTCGTGCCCCGGCGCCGAATCGTGCAAGATCGCCGTGACCGGCTCGCGCGAGCTGGCCCAGGCGGTCAAGGAGTCGCTGACCGCGGCGGCCGGCAACGGCGGGCGGGAGCTGGTCGAGGCCGCCTCCGACCTGCGCATCAAGATCAGCGGCTGCCCGAACTCCTGCGGCCAGCACCACATCGCCGGCATCGGGTTCCACGGGGCCGCGAAGCACGTCGGCGCGCGCGGCGTGCCGGCCTACCAGATGCTCCTGGGCGGCGGCATCGACGGCGACGGGGCGCACTTCGGGCGGCGCTCGGTCAAGATCCCCGCCCGCCGCGTCCCCGAGGCCCTCACCCGCCTCCTGACGTTGTTCCGCGACGAGCGCGCGCCGGACGAGACCGCCCTGGCCTTCTTCCGGCGCGTCGACCTGGCCCGCGTCGACACGGCCCTCGCCGACCTCGCCACGTTCACCGAAGCGGATCTCGGCGAGGACGACTACAAGGACCTCGGCTCCGACCAGCCGTTCGAACTCGAAGTCGGCGAAGGAGAGTGCGCCACCTAACCTGCGACATGCGCTAATCTGGGCCCGTGAGGCACCTGCCGGACCCCGAGCGCTGGCGGCTGATTGCGCCCCTCCTGCAGGAGGCCCTCGACCTGCCGCCCGACCGGCGCGCGGCCTTCCTGGACCGTGCCTGCGGCGGGGACGCCGGCCTCCGACGGGAGATCGAGGACCTGCTGCGCGCCGATACGGAGGCCGGGGCCTTCCTGGGGGCCCCTGTCGATCTCTCCGCCGTCGTCCCCGCCGACGGCGACGACACGGAGGACCGGCCCGCCCCGCCCGCGGGCGCCACGATCGGCCCCTACCGCGTGGTGCGCGAGATCGGCCGCGGCGGCATGGGGGTGGTCTACGAGGCCGAGCAGCAGCGGCCGCGCCGCGCCGTGGCGCTCAAGGTCATCCTCGGAAGCGGGCACGTGGACGCCGAGGCGGTCCGCATGTTCCGGCGCGAGACCGACAGCCTGGCGCGGCTCAAGCATCCGTCGATCGCGGCGATCTACGAGTCCGGCTCCACCGACGAAGGGCAGCATTACTTCGCCATGGAGCTGGTCCAGGGGCGCACCCTGTCCGAGTACCTGGAAGAGCAGGGCGCCGCGCGGTCGCGCCGGGATCTCCGCCGGCTCCTCGCGCTGTTCCGGAAGATCTGCGCCGCCGTGGCCTACGCGCACCAGCGCGGGGTCATCCATCTGGACCTCAAGCCCTCGAACATCCTCGTCCTGCCGCGGGCGGGCGGTCCCGAGGCCGCGTCCGGCAACGGAGATCCCGCCGCGCCCGACATCAAGGTGCTCGATTTCGGCCTGGCCCGGATCACCGATCCGGAGGCGCAGTCCGCGACCGCGGTCACCGCCTTCGGGCGCATCCAGGGGACGCTCCCCTACATGAGCCCGGAGCAGATCCGCGGGCGGCGCGACGAGGTGGACGTCAGGACCGACGTCTACGCCCTGGGCGTCATCCTGTACCGGATGCTGGCCGGGCGCCTTCCCCATGACGTCGAAGGGAAGGATCTCCCCGAGGCGGCGCGGATCATCTGCGAGCAGGCCCCGCGGCCGCCTCGCCCGCCCCAGGGGCGCTCATCGATCGATCGCGACCTTTCGATCATCGCGCTCAAGGCGCTCGAGAAGGACCCGGGCCGGCGCTACGCGGGGGTCACGGCGCTCGACGAGGACATCGCGCGCCACCTCGACGGCCGCCCGATCCTCGCCCGCTCGCCGAGCGCCGTCTACCAGATCAGCAAGATGGTGGCCCGGAACAAGATTCCCTTCGGCGCCGCCGCCGCCCTCCTGATCCTGCTCGTGGCGTTCGCCGCCGCGATGACGCTGCAGGCGCGGCGCATCGCTCTGGAGCGCGACCGGGCCAACCGCGAGGCGACGACCGCGAGGCGCGTCTCGGAATTCCTCACCAAGCTGTTCGAGGTGTCCCAGCCGAACGAGGCCCGGGGCAATTCGATCACCGCCCGCGAAATCCTGGACAGGGGCGTCGAGAAGATCGGCGACGACCTGGCGGATGAGCCCGAGGTGCAGGCCCGCCTGATGCAGACCATGGCAAACGTCTACGGGAGCCTGGGACTGTACAAGAGCGCCATCCCGATCCTCGAAAAGTCGATCGACATGCAACGCCGCACCCTGGGGGAGGACCACCTGGACACCCTCACGTCGATGGCGGATCTGGGGTTCTGGTACGGCATCCAGGGGCGCGCCTCGGACGCGGAAAAGATCTGGAAGCGGATCCTCGACGCCCGGCTCCCCCTTCTGGGGGAGGAGCACGCCGACACGCTCGAGGCTCTGTACTATCTCGCCAACGCCCTCCAGGACCAGAAGCGCTACGACGAGGAGGAGCCGATCCGGCTGCGCTCGCTCGCGATCCGGCGCCGCGTGTCCGGTGAGAATCGGCCGGATACGCTGATGGGCCAGATCAGCCTGGCGATCTGCTACGACCATCAGGGCCGTTTCGCGGAGGCCGAGCCGCTCTATCTCGGGACGATCGAGACGCTCCGCAGCGTGCTGGGGCCCGACCATCCTCACACCCTCGGGAGCATGCGCCACCTCGCCGGCATGTACAGGAGCCAGCGACGCTATCCGGAGGCGGAGCGATGGCTACGGGACACGGTCGACCGCGAACGCCGCGCCCTGGGGGCGGATGGCCCGCAGACCCTCACCGCGGCGAACGATCTCGCCGGACTGTTCGCCGAGCTGGGCCGGTACGCCGAGGCCGAGGCGCTCTACCGGGACACCCTCGACCGGCGGCGCCGCGTGATGGGCGAGGATCATCCCGACACGGCCGAGACTCTCTGCGGGCTGGGGCGCCTCTTCGCCCTCCGCGGGGACCGCGCCGCGGCTCTCGACTGGCTCGGGAAGGCCATCGCCCACGGCTACTCCCAGGCGGATGCCCTGGCGGGGCAACCCGATCTCCAGGTGCTGCGCGGCGATCCGGCCTTCGACGGGCTCCTGGCCCGGGTCCGGAAGAACGCGGCCGGCCTTGACGCCGGCCCGGACAACAGGTAGAAACGCGGCGCACCGTCAACCGAGGAGCCCCCGATGCGTCGCGCGCCGTCCCACCGCTTCGTTTCCCTGATCGTCGCCGTTCCCGTCATCTTTCTGCTGGGATTCCTGGCTCTCGTCCTGTCCCAGGGATCGCCCGGAGCTGCCGAGCGGGACGAGACGACGCGCCTGCTGCGCTTCCCGACGCTGTCGCGCGATGCCATCGCCTTCGCCTATGCCGGCGACATCTGGAGCGTGCCGCGCTCGGGCGGCATGGCCCGGCAGATCACCTCGGACCCGGGGATCGAGATGTTCCCCCGCTACTCCCCCGACGGGACCCTGATCGCCTTCACCGGGCAATACGACGGCAACCGGGACGTCTACGTGGTGTCCGCCTGGGGGGGCGAGCCGCGGCGCCTGACGTTCTGGGCCGACACCGGTCACCCCAGCGAGCGGTCCGGGCCGAACAACATGGTGATCGGCTGGACGCCCGACGGGAAGCGCATCCTGTTCCGATCGCGACACAAGGCCTGGGAGAGTCGCGCCGGGCGGCTGTACACGATCGGGCTCGACGGCGGCCTGCCGGAGCCGCTGCCGATGCCCGAGGGGGGGCTCGCCGCCTTCTCCCCCGACGGCCGGCGGATCGTCTACAACCGGATCTGGCTCAACTTCCGCACCTGGAAGCGCTATCGCGGGGGGATGACCCCGAACCTCTGGATCTACGACCTGTCCGCCAACCGGCTCGACAAGCTGACGGAGAACGACAGCAGCTCGACCGAGCCGGCCTGGATCGGCGACCGGATCGTCTTCACCTCCGACCGCGACCGGACCTCCAACCTCTTCTCCGTCGATCCGGCGTCGCGGCAGGTCACGAAGCTGACCGACCACAAGGAGTACGACGTCCGCTGGGCCAGCGGCGGTCCGGGGGGGGTCGTCTACGAGAACGGCGGAGACATCTATGTGTACGACCTCGCCGCCGCGCGCTCGTCGAAGGTCGCGATCCGCGTGCCGTCCGAGCGGCCGGCGGCGCGCCCCTCGTTCGTCGCGCTCGCCGACAAGATCACCGAGTTCAGCCTGTCGCCCGACGGCAAGCGGGGCCTGTTCGTGGCGCGCGGCGAGGTCCTGACCGTCCCCGCCGAGAAGGGGAACACGCGCAACCTGACCAACTCGTCCGGGGCGCACGATCGGGGGGCCTCGTGGTCTCCCGATGGCAAGTGGATCGCCTACCTGTCGGACCGGACGGGCGAGGACGAGATCTGGATTGCCCCGCAGGACGGCTCCGCCGAGGCGCGCCGCCTGACGACCGACGGCCACTGCTGGCGCTTCGGGCCTCTCTGGTCCCCCGACAGCAGGAAGCTCGCATTCGCCGACAAGGACCAGAAGCTCTTCTGGGTCGACGTCGCGACCGGCAAGGTGACCCTGGCTGACCAGGCGAAGGAGTTCGAGATCTACGACTACGCCTGGTCCCCCGACAGCCGCTGGCTGGCGTACAACAAGCAGGACCCGGAGCAGATGCGCCAGATCTTCCTGTACTCGATCGATAGCGGCAAGGCGACCGGCGTCACCTCCGAGATGAACGACAGCCGCTCCCCCGCCTTCGACCCGCAGGGGCGCTACCTCTATTTCCTCTCCGACAGGGACCTCAATGCCAGCGTCGGCAGGTTCGACCTGTCGTACGTCTACAACAACCTGACCCGGGTGTACGCGCTGACCCTGCGCCGGGACCTGCCCTCTCCCCTGGCCCCGGAGTCGGACGAGACCCAGCCGGGCGGGGCCGCGGACAAGGCCGCGGACAAGGACAAGAAGGAGGGGGCCGGGAAGGAGGCGGCGAAGGAGGTCCCGCCGCTCCGGATCGACCTGGAAGGGATCGAAGATCGCATCGCCGCCTTCCCGATGGGGCCCGCGACCATGGACCACCTGGCGGCGGCCAAGACGATGCTCTACTACACCACCGGCCCCTCACCCACCCTGGGCGGGGCGGGTGGGGACGATGACGGCGCGAAGCAGGTCCTGCACGCCTTCGACCTCGAGAAGCGCAAGGACGCCGTCCTGATCGAGGGGATCGACGGGTACGACCTGTCGGCCGACGGGGCGAAGGTCATCTATCACTCCAAGGAGCAGTACGGCCTCGTCGACGCGAAGCCCGGCGCCGCGCCGGCCAAGGTCGGCGACGCAGTCCTGAAGCTGGACGGCCTGTCGATGCACCTCGAGCCGCGCGCCGAGTGGCGCCAGATCTTCGACGAGTCCTGGCGGCTGGAGCGCGATTTCTTCTACGTCCGGAACATGCACGGCGTCGACTGGCCGGCGATGAAGCAGAAGTACGGCGCCCTCCTGCCCGACGTCGCCCACCGCGAGTCCCTGACCTTCCTCATCGGCGAGCTGATCGGCGAGCTGAACATCGGGCACGCCTACGTCGGCGGAGGGGACGCGCCGAAGGCGAAGACCGTTCCGATCGGGCTTCTGGGTGCGGACTACCGGCTCGATCCGGCCAGCGGCCGGTACCGCATCGATCGGATCCTGGAGGGGCAGAACTGGGTCGATGGGCGGCGCTCGCCGCTCACCGAGCCGGCCGTCGACGTCAAGGCCGGCACCTACATCCTGAAGATCGACGGCGTCGACCTGAAGGCGCCCGGCGTCCCCGACGACCTGCTGCAGAACAAGACCGCGGGCACCGTGACGCTCACCGTCAACAGCCGCCCGGACGGGAACGGGGCGCGCCAGGTCACGGTCCGGCCGCTCGCCGACGAGGAGGGTCTGCGCTACTTCGACCGGATCGAGACGAACCGCCGGAAGGTCGACGCGGCGACCGGCGGGAAGGTCGGCTACCTGCACATCCCGAACATGGGAGGGGACGGGCTCAACGAGTTCGTCCGCCAGTTCTATCCGCAGATCCGCAAGCAGGGGATGATCATCGACGTCCGCAACAACGGCGGCGGCTTCGTCTCGGAGATGATCCTCGAGCGCCTGCGCCGCGTGCTGGCCGGGATGGGGAACAGCAGCAACGGCGGCGTCGGGACCTACCCGTCGCAGGTGTTCTACGGGCCGATGGTCTGCCTCATCAACCACTACTCGTCGTCCGACGGCGACATCTTCCCGTACTTCTTCAAGAAATACGGCCTCGGGCCGCTCATCGGCACGCGCACCTGGGGGGGCGTGGTCGGCATCCGCGGCTACTCCCCCCTGGTCGACGGCGGCTACGTGACGCGCCCCGAGTTCGGCACCTACGGCGTCGACAGCCAGTGGGTCATCGAGGGGCACGGCGTCGATCCCGACATCGAGGTGGACAACCGCGACGACCTGGTCGTCAAGGGACAGGACCCGCAGCTCGAGAAGGGGATCGAGGTCGTCCTGGCGGAGATCCGCAAGAACCCGAAGACGCTGCCGCCCGTGCCGAAGCCCCCGGTGAAGAACTAGGAGGCTACTTCTTCCAGTCGTCGAGGATGCTCTTGCCGAAGGTGAAGCGCGCCCCGACCTTGAGGTAGCCGGTCGCCACGGTGCTGTCCTCGACGAACTTGTCGCCGGCGAGGTCCTCGTCCCCCGAGAAGGTGAACTGGAGGGTCTGGGTAGTTCCCCCCTGGGCGTAGAGCGACACGGCGTCCCCCGCCTTCCATTCCAGCTCGGCGGTCAGCCGGCTCTGCAGGGTGCTCAGGTAGACGATCTCCGGCTGCAGGGGGAACTCCCCGTCGTTGGCGAAGCGGTAGCGGTTGCCGGCGAACCCGAGGGCCAGCCGCAGCGCCAGGTCGTCGTTGATCCGATACCCGGCGCTGACCGAGAACGGCAGCGTCCCGATCACGGTCCACTTCGGGTTGATCCACCAGACCATCCCGAGGACCGGGAGCGCCAGCCCCTTGCCGAGCTGGTACGTCGCAGCGCCCCCGTACACCAAGGTGATCCACTCGCGCACCTTGTGCGTCCCCAGGAACAGGGCGTAGGGGCGCACCTCGAGGTCGTGGATGGTGCGGTCGTCCTCGGCGAAGGAGCCCCCGGCCGACGCGACGTACAGGTTGCTGTTCTTGCTCAGCCAGACGCCGCTCACCGCCAGGACGCCGCTGTAGAGCTGGCGCTGCTCGCCGGTCAGGAACGAGATGTTCGGCGACGAGCGCGACCCCACAACGTGGGCGAAGAACTGCGAGGCGCGGTACTTCTTGTCCCAGCGCACGTGCAGCTTGCCGAGCGGGATGTTGGCCGCGAACGACAGCGCGTCCGATCCGTACTCCTCGCCGGGCTGATCGTCGAACGGCTTGTCCTGGAAGGTCTCGCCGGACAGATCGATCTGCGGACGGAACAGGCGCAGGTCGATGTCCTCCTGGGCGAAGACGGCGGCGGCGCCGCCGAGGAAAACGATCAGCGAAGCCAGGAGCAGGCGCGCGGAACGGGACGGGTGCGTGATCACCGCCGCGCATCATACTTCATGGACTCTCCTCCCGATCCTCCTTGCCGATCGCTCAGCGCCGTGGTAGAAGTGCGGGTCTTCGGATCATGGGAGCGGCGCGACCGCACCCGAACATCTGGCCGCAATCCTGGAGGACGAATTCGATGAGACGAGCGATCCTGCGCATGGCGCCGGCGGTGGCCCTGTTGTTCCTCGTCGCGGGTCTCCTCGGCCCGACGATCACCCGCGCGGACTCGAAGGGGAACGTGAACTTTATCCTGGGCGTGAAGACGCTCGACAAGGACTGGGACCCGAACGATTCCCAGGGGGAGGCCGGCGCCGAAGTGACCTGGGGCCCCAGCGGCTGGCCGATTGCGTTCGCGACCGACATCCTGGCGTCGAGCGCCGGCGCGGACATCATCGGCGTCGAAGTCAACGATCAGTCGTCCGAGCTGGCCTTCGGCGTGCGCAAGATCTGGGAAGCGGGCCGCGCCCGCCCGTACATCGGCGGCGGCGTCGCCAAGCTCGAGGCACAAAGGGAAGCGAACGGCGTGACTCGCAAGGATTCAACACTGGGCGGCTGGATCGGAGGCGGTATCTTCTGGCGTCTCGGCGCGCGCTTCAATATCGGGATCGCCGCCCGCGTCTCGCGCGGTGAGATTACCCTGATGTCGAGCGGTATACCCCAGGACGTCGAGGCCGGCGGCTCGCACGCCGGGTTGATCCTGGGCTGGGGCTGGCCGGCCGGAAAATAGCCCCGAAATTCCTCCCGCCACGACTCAAGGACGGCTTCCGTCCATACGGTGAACTGCGCCCGCAGCTCGCCTAGAAAGCGCTTGACACTAAAGGACGTTTGGCGTATTAGTCCGAGCACAAATCACCCTTCGATTGTTCAGTACGGACGGGGATTTTGCGGTCAGGGGGCTGGTGCAGGCGAGAGAGGTCCACGCTGGCGCTTGGGGGAGTCCAAGGCGTGGACGTCCTTCCTGATGACATCCATTGTCAATGACCGGCAGGGACACGTTTGAGACGTTCGGCGCGGGCAACGCTATCGTCCAGGTTTGGCGAAACTATATCCTAAGCACACCTCCCATCCACGCACCCATGTTCATGCCAGGAGACCCAAAGATGAGTGACGTCAGGGGCTTGAGACTCTGTAGGGCGTTCGGGCTCTGCACCGCTTTCGCGTGTTTGATGGTTCTCCTGGCGCTGGGTGGCGCGACGCCGGCCTTCGCCGACTGCACCGACGACGACGGGGACGGCTACGGCTCCCCCGCCAGCGGCGATTGCACGCACGCGCTTCTGGACTGCGATGATTCCTCCGCCAGCATCCATCCCGGGGCGACCGAACTCTGTGACAGCATCGACCAGAACTGCGACGGCAACGACACCGACACCTTCGACGCGGGCGACCCGTGCTGGATCGGGGATCCCGACGGGTGCTCGTTCGGCGATGCCGGCGGGTGCTGCCTGACGGTCGGCGTCAAGACCTGCACGGACGACCACCTGGCCACCTTCTGCAAGCTCGGCCCGGAGGGGCAGAACCTCCAGTCGACCGAGGGCCCCGCGGGCGCCGCGAGCTGCTTCGACGGCCTCGACAACGATTGTGACCTTTTGACGGACCACCAGGAGCCGGGCTGCCAGACCGCCGAGATCTGCAACGGCTTCGACGACGACAACGCCAACGGCGTGGACGACGGCTTCGGGCTGGGGACGGCGTGCAACGTCGGCACCGGCGCCTGCGAGAACTCCGGCGTGGTCATCTGCAACGAGACCCACACCGGGACGACCTGCACCGCCACGGCGGGAACCCCCAAGTCCGAGAACACCCCGGGGACCGGCCGGTGCACGAACGGCATCGACGACGACTGCGACGGCGTCACCGACCTCGCCGACTCCGGGTGCCAGCAGCCCGAGAAGTGCGACGGCCTCGACAACGACGGCGACGGCGATGTGGACGAGAACTTCACCGATCTGGGGGACCCGTGCTCCGTGGGGACGGGCGTCTGCGCGGCGAGCGGCACCTTCGTCTGCAGCCCGGACAAGACGGCGACCGTCTGCAGCGCCGTCGCGGGCCTCGCGAGCGTCGAGGGCCCGACGGGGTCCACCTGCTCGGACGGTCTCGACAACGACTGCGACGGCTTCGCCGACGCGCTCGACGCGAGCTGCAGCTCCGCCAACCTGTCGGTCTCCTGCGCCCTGCCGTACACGACCGGGGCGAAGGGGAATGACTGCGGCGGCAAGCAGCAGAACAAGATCACCTTCAACGTGACCGGCGGCGGGCCGGCCGCGGTGGTCACGGCCGAGCTGCTGGCGCTCGACGTGAACGGCAACGTCCTGAAGATTCTTACGGTGCACAACGGGGACATGGCCCAGCTGGCGAGCCGCAGGGACGCCTCCGATTTCAAGGCCGAGAGCAAGACGAACGCCAAGGGGACGGTGCACCAGATGTTCGCGCCGATCCCGCTCCTGCGCGTCACGGTCCAGGACGGCCAGAACAAGGCGCAGGCGTTCTGCTCCAACATCCCCTATCTCGACGTCACCGAGCCGTCCGGCACGGTCGTGACGGAGGGGGCCGGAGACACGACGCACGTCCTGGCCGCCATCCCGCTGGTCAATCCGGTGAACCTCCTGATCAAGGTGGACGGGGTCAACATCGTGACGGCGCTGGGCCTCAACCCGGCGACCGCCTTCCCCGGCGGACCGTACGCCGGCGACATCACGATCCACGGCGAGACCGTGCACGTCTCCGACCTGGTCGTGAGCAGCGGCGCCGTGGACGTCCTGAGCTCCAACACCGTGTCGTTGAACCTCACGGGCCTCCCCTGCGGCGGCCACGTGATGGTGGTCGACGGCGACAAGCGGCCGGGCTCGTATCCCGACTTCCCCGCGGCGGTCTGCGTCGTGGATGACCTGCGCGACAAGGGAACCTCGATGTCGTTCAGCATCAACATCACCTCGCCGACACCCCTCGAGGTCACGTCGGCGGTCCCGACCCCGGTCCAGGGGGAGATCTGCCACGGGCTTAAGATCGACAAGGCCAGCGTCAACGGGCTGGACCTGCCGACCACGCCCTACGTCTTCATTCCCGGCGACGGCGAGGACTCGGGCGACACGTACAAGGTGGCGATCAACACGGCCCTCGGCCAGACGAACATCGCCCAGGACCTGGCGACCGGGGACGTGGCCCTCGGCACCTTCGACGCCGGTTCGAACCGGCTGACGGCCGATGCGATCGATGTGAAGGCGAACCGCGCCTTCAAGTCGCTGATCTTCGCCACGGGCGACGTCGCCGCTCCGGGCGTCGGATCGGTCGCGGCCCACGGGTTCCGCCCCGACCTGTCCGACCAGGTGCGCGACCTGATCGTGAACGGCCTGATCACCGAGTCGGGCAGCGTCGACATCCCGAACGCCTTCGTCGTCGGGCTCTCTCCGGCGGCGGTCCAGACGATCGTCACCAAGAGCTGCGAGACGGCCGCGACCGTCTTCGTGGACGCCATGCACACGCAGATTCCGAACGGCAAGGTGGTCGACACGCGCGAGGTCAGCGGCGGCTGCTCCTGCAACCCGACCGTCACGACCCGCGTGCAGAGCATCTCCATCGACCCGCTGGCGATCTCCTGCCCGGTGACCTTCGAGAACGACAAGATCAAGGTCGCCATCAACCTGCCGCCGATGTCGGTGACGCTGCACTCGGGCGGCTCCTGCAAGACCACCGCCAAGGTCTGCATTCCGTTCACCGACATCTGCTCGCCGGGCGTCTGCCTGGCGGAGACGATCGTCGACACCACGTTCACGATGTCGGTGTCGAACATGGGGGTGAAGTTCGACATCACGGAGGGGCAGCTGGAAGGGACCTCCGCGCCGACCCCGCCGACCTCCGGCCACTGCGAGGCGGACTCGAGCATCCTGTGCTCGGCGCCGAGCGACTGCCCCGGCGCTACCCCCAAGTGCATCGTGGCCACCTTCTCGACCGGCGGTCAGGTCACGGCCGAGGTCAACTGCCTGGCGTCGGTGTGCAACTGGATCCTGGACGGCCTGATCGCCATCAGCAACACGATCTTCGGCACCAGCTTCGACCCGGTCCTGGTCAGCTTCTCGTTCAGCCCCGACTTCACCACGGAGATCGGCGCGAACGAGCCGGACCCGATCGAGCTCGGCGAGATGAAGGTCGATCCCGAGCGGGTCGAGGCGTTCGGCCAGTCGCTGCGCGGCGACCTGGTGGACGTGGAGATCAACGCCAACGGCCTCAGCGGCCGGCTGAAGGGCCAGTTCGCCACCCTGTCCCCGGATCCCGGCCAGCCCGAGACGCCGGGGGCGGTCCTCACGCCGGCTCCGCCTCCCGCGCCGCCGGTGGCCGGGGCGGGGAACACGTTCGTGGCGGTCGCGGACGACACGGTCAACCAGCTGTTCGCCAGCATGACGTCCTCCGCCAGGCTGAACACCGGTTGCCAGCCCTCGGGGAAGACGATCGGCAACCTGCTGCCGACCAACTGCGAGGATCTGGCCGGGTCGACGACGGGCGCCACCGCCTTCCTGCAGGGCGCCTGCCACGCCATCCGGGGCCACGACTGCGAGGCGCTGCCCGGCGCGGTGTCGCCGCTCACGACCGGCGACCAGGCCACCGAGCAGGGGACCTGCCACGGCGTCAAGAGCGACAACTGCCTGGCCATCCCGATCACGGTCGGGGGCGGGCTCGGTGCGACCGAAGTCGGCGCCTGCGTCACGGCGCAGCTCCTGCACCTGAACATCGGTCTCTCCGAGAGCCAGCCGCTCCTGTTCTGCATCAAGACCGAGATCCCGCCGCGCCTGTTCATCCAGGACGTCGCAGCGACGCCCGCCGTGGAGACCAAGCTCCGCGTCAACGACCTGGTCGTGGCGATGGTGGTCGACCGGAACAGCAACGGCCTGGACGGCACGCTGGAGTCCACGCCGAACTGCTTCGGCCCGTCGGCGACGGCCACCGGAGACTGCAATGCCTTCGGCGCCTGCATCGACCTGAACCTCAGGACCAGCATGGAGTTCGAGACGTGCGCCGACGGCAAGCCTGGACTCACGGCGCATTTCCTGGGGGTGGACGTCCTCAACCGCAGGGCCGGGGTCATCTGCAGCGCCCCGACCGCCACGTCGGATGACGTCATCACGGGGACGGCCGCCAACAACAGCGTCGTCGACGTCCTCGGGCACAAGGTGGACACGTTCACCCCGCCGGTGTGCGCCAACGGGCTCACGCTGAACGGGTTCGTGAACTTCCTCAATCCGAAACTGATCGCCATCGACACGGACGGAGACGCAACGTTCCAGGACTACCTGGCCATCACCGGGGACATCGCACCCTGATCGCCGGCAACGAGACGAAGGGCCCGGCCGCCGCATGGCGGCCGGGCCCGTTCCCTGACGGGCTGGCCTCTCCGGATGCGGAAGAGTCGGAGAGGCTTTTGCTTTTCAGGGGACAGCAAGGAGGTCGATGAGCATGGCCCAGACAGCCACAGGACCCCGCCCGGCGCCGTCCGTGCCGCCCGCGCCGGCGGACGCGAAGGGGCGGACGGCACGCGATCCCCGGGGCGGCACGCCGCGAAAGACCCGCGCGTGGTGGAGAACCCCGCTCACCTGGACGATCCGCCTGGGGATCGCCGCCGCCATCGTGTGGGGCCTCTTCCTTCCCTACCCGTACCAGACCGGCGGCCCGTTCCGCTTCCTGCCGGCCGGCAGGGTCGAAGTCCGCTCCGAGGTCGAAGGGCTGGTGGACAAGATCCTGGTGAAGGAAGGCCAGTGGGTCCAGAAGGACCAGGCGCTCGCCACGCTGTCGGGGCGCACCCACCAGAAGAACCTGAAGGCGGCCCAGGCCAAGCTCGACGAGGCCAAGGCGGACCTGCAGCTCCTGAAGGCCGGCGCCCGGCGCGAGGAGATCGAGCGGGCCAGGGCCGACGTGCGCACCGCCGAGACCAGCATCGCGTGGAGCGGGCCGCGCGCCGATCGCTTCGCCCAGCTGTTCGAGCAGAAGCTGGTGTCCGAGCAGGAATACGAGAACGCCCTGAGGCAGCGCGACGTCGACAAGGCGATGCTCGAAGAGGCGAAGGCGAACCTGAAGGTCGTCACGAGCGGCGCGCGCCCGGAGCAGGTCAAGGCGGTCCAGGCGGAGATCCGGAGCCTCCAGGCGCTGGTGGACAACTACAAGACCGACGTGCAGCGCACGACCTTGAAGAGCCCGATGGCCGGCTGGGTGGTCACGCCGCGCATCGAGGAGATGGCCGGGACCTACCTGAAGCCCGGACAGCGGGACCTGGTGGTGCAGATCGAGGACTCGCGCACCATCCGCGCCGAGGTCGAGGTCCCCGAGCAGGACGCGGGGGCCGTCAGCGTGGGGGCGGAGGTGAAGGTCGTCCCGTGGGCCTTCCACGACGTCACCTTCCACGGGCAGGTCACCGCCATCGCCCCGGTCGCCGCCGGCAACGCCGCCGAATCGAGCACGGCGACGGTGGTCGGCGCGGGACAGTCCTCGACGCAGGTCGCGCTCTCCGGCTCGCCGGAGCGCGCCGTCCGCGTGATCACCGAGATCCCCAACCCGGACGGCGTCCTCAAGACCGACATGACCGGGTACGCCAAGATCGCCACGGGCAAGCGTCCGGTATGGGACGTCCTGTTCCGTCCGATCATCCGCTGGTTCAAGGTGGAAGTCTGGTACTGGATTCCCTAGGCTCTTAGCTCCCTGAGCTCCTCGATATGCGCGATTTTCGCATTCTCTGCCTGACAGCCCCGGGCGCGGCCGACCCCTCGGTCGCCGTCGCGGCTTCCCGGGCCGGCGCGCTGGGGGTGCTCGATCTCGAGCTGGCGTGCGACGAGCCGGCCGCTCTCCTCGCCCTCGGCCGCCTCGCCCGGCTGGCCCGCGCCGACTGCGGCGTGAAGCTCGACGGCACGCGCATCCCCTTCCTCGACGCCGTGGCGCGCGCCCTGCCCGGGCGTGTGCGCACGGTCCTCCTGACCCCCGGCGATCCGGATCTCCTGCGCCCCCGCATCGCCGCGTGGCGCGCCGCCGGCGTCGAAATTCTCGTTGAAGCCGTGTCCATGGAGGAGGCCGCGCTCGGCGCGGACCTCGGCGTGGACGGGCTCGTCGCCAAGGGCCACGAGGCGGCGGGGCGCGTCGGCGACGAGACGACCTTCATCCTTCTGCAGCGGTTGCTGACGCGCGGCTCTCTGCCGGTCTTCGCGCAGGGGGGGATCGGGCTGCACACCGCCGCGGCCGTCCGCGTGGCCGGCGCGGCCGGCATCGTGCTCGACGCGCAGCTCCTCCTGACGCGCGAGTCCCCCCTGGGGCGCGCCGCCCGCGAGACGATCGGCCGCATGGACGGCAGCGAGACGGCCCTGTTCGGATCCGAAGTGGGCGAGCCCTGGCGGTTGTACGACCGGTCCGGCCACGCCCCGTCGGACGACCTGCGCGGGGTCGAGCGCGTGCTCGACGACGGCGGCCCGGCCCAGGCGGGGCGGCGCGCGGACTGGCGGCGGGCCATCGCCGAGCGCGCCGGGTGGGACGATCCGAAGCGCCGGGTGATGGTCCTCGGCCAGGACGCGGCGTTCGCCGCCCCCCTCGCGAAGAGCTTCCGGACCGTCGGCGGCGTCGTCGAGGGGATGCGCAAGGCGATCGAGTCCCACCTCGAGGCGGCGCAGGCGCTCAGGCCGCTGGACGCGGGGTCCCCTCTCGCCGTGTCGCACGGGACCCGCTATCCGGTCGTCCAGGGGCCGATGACGCGGGTCAGCGACACGGCCCCGTTCGCTCTCGAGGTCGCGAAGGGAGGCGGCCTGCCGTTCCTGGCGCTGGCCCTCATGCGCAAGGCGGAGGTGCGCGCGCTCCTCGAAGAGACGCGCCGCGTGATGGGGGACAGGCCCTGGGGAGTCGGCATCCTCGGCTTCGTGCCGATCGAGCTCCGCCAGGAGCAGCTCGACGCGATCGACGAGTTCCATCCCCCCTTCGCCCTGATCGCCGGCGGGCGCCCCGACCAGGCGAAGCGGCTCGAGCGCGACGGCATCGCGACCTACCTGCACGTCCCCTCGCCGGGCCTCCTGAAGCTCTTCCTGGAGGGGGGCTCGCGGCGCTTCGTGTTCGAGGGGCGTGAGTGCGGCGGCCACGTCGGCCCGCGCTCGTCGTTCGTCCTGTGGAACTCGATGGTCGACACCCTGCTCGAGTCGCTCTCCGCCGACCAGCTGGCGGAGTGCCACGTGCTGTTCGCGGCCGGGATCCACGACGCCCTGTCGGCCTCGATGGTGGCGGCCCTGGCGGCCCCCCTCGCCCGGCGCGGCGCGCGCGTCGGCGTGCTGCTCGGCACGGCGTACCTGTTCACCGAGGAGGCGGTCGCCTCGGGCGCCATCGTTCCGGGTTTCCAGGAGTCGGCCGTGCGCTGCCGGCGCACCGTCCTCCTCGAGACCGGGCCTGGCCACTCGACGCGCTGCGTCGATTCGCCGTTCGCCGCCTCGTTCGAGAGCGAGCGCCGCCGCCTCGCGGCCGAGGGACGGCCGGCCGAGGAGATCCGAAACGCCCTCGAGGCGCTCAACCTCGGGCGCCTGCGCATCGCCTCGAAGGGGGTCGATCGCAACCCCGGCTTCGGCCGCGAGCCGGGCGCGCCGAAGCTGCGGCCTTTGACCTCCGAGGAGCAGCTCGTCCAGGGGATGTACATGATCGGCCAGGTGGCCGCCCTGCGCGACGCCACCTGCAGCATCGAGGCGCTGCACCGGGACGTGTCGGTCGGATCGACCGCGCGGCTGGCCGAAATCGCCGCCCGCTCCCCGATCACCGCCTCTGCCGCGAAGCGCGAGAAGCCGTCCGACGTCGCCATCGTCGGCATGGCCTGCCTGCTGCCGAAGGCGCCGGGACTGGGCGCCTACTGGGAGAACATCCTCGACAAGGTGGACGCGATCACCGAGGTGCCGAAGGACCGCTTCGACTGGACGCGCTATTTCGATCCCGATCCGAAGGCGCGCGACCGGGTCTACTCGAAATGGGGCGGCTTCATCGACGACGTGCCGTTCGATCCGATGCGCTACGGCATGCCCCCCAACTCGCTCCCCTCGATCGAGCCGGTCCAGCTCCTGACGCTCGAAGTGGCGCGCGCCGCGCTCGAGGACGCCGGCTATCTCGACCGGGAATTCCCGAGGGAGCGGACCTCGGTCATCCTGGGGGCCGGCGGCGGCATCAGCGAGCTGGGGAACCTGTACGCCTTCCGGTCGCAGCTCCCGAGCTTCATCGACGCCCCCCTTCCCGAGCTCATGGCGCGGCTCCCGGAGTGGACCGAGGACTCCTTCCCCGGCATCCTGCTCAACGTCGCGGCGGGGCGGGTGGCGAACCGCTTCGATCTCGGCGGCGCCAACTTCACGGTGGATGCCGCCTGCGCCTCGTCGCTGGCGGCCCTGTACCTCGCGGTCAAGGACCTGGAGACCGGCAGCAGCGACATGGCCCTCGCCGGCGGCATCGACACGGCGCAGAACCCGTTCATGTTCCTGTGCTTCAGCAAGACGCGCGCCCACTCGCCGCGCGGCCGCTGCCGCACGTTCGACGAGACGGCCGACGGCATCGTCATCAGCGAAGGCCTGGCGATCCTGGTCCTGAAGCGCCTGGCCGACGCCGAGCGCGACGGCGACCGGGTCTACGCCGTGATCAAGTCGATCGCCGCGTCGAGCGACGGGCGCGACAAGGGGCTCACCGCCCCGCGGCCCGAGGGGCAGATGAGGGCGCTCGATCGCGCCTACGCCAAGGCCGGCTTCTCCCCCGCCACCGTCGGGCTCATCGAGGCGCACGGCACCGGCACGGTCGCCGGCGACCAGGCCGAGACGACGACGCTGAAGCGCGTGTTCGAGGCGGCGGGGGCCGGCCGGCAGTCCTGCGCCATCGGGTCGGTCAAGTCGATGATCGGCCACACCAAGTGCACCGCCGGCGTGGCCGGGATGGCGAAGGTCGCCCTGGCGCTGTACCACAAGGTCCTGCCCCCCACGTTGAACGTGGAGACGCCGAACCCCACGGCCAGGCTGGACGAGAGCCCGTTCTACGTCAACTCCGAGCTCCGCCCCTGGCTGTCCCCCGCGGCGGGGCACGCCCGCCGGGCCGGCGTGTCCGCCTTCGGGTTCGGGGGGACGAATTTCCACGCTGTTCTCGAGGAGTACGCCGACGAGATTGCCCCCGACCGGCCGGCGCTCCGGGAGCGCTCCGCCTCGGAGCTCTTCCTGTGGCGCGGCCAGTCCCGGGCGGAGATCGAACACGCGGTCGCGACGGTCCAGGCCGCCCTGGGGCGCGGCGCCCGGCCCGGCATGGCCGACCTGTCGTGGACCCTCTGGCGGCGGGCCGCCGGGACGCCGGACGCCCCCCTCTCGCTCGCCGTCGTCGCCTCGTCGGCCGAGGAGCTGGGCAAACGGCTCCAGGCCGCTCTCGAGCGCCTGCACGCGGGCGCGACGTCGATCTTCGATCTGTCCGGGACGTACTTCACCGAGGCGCCGTTCGGCCGTGGCGGCCGGATCGCCTTCCTCTTCCCGGGCCAGGGATCGCAATACCCCGACATGCTGCGCGACCTCGCGGTCCGCTTCCCCGAGGTGCGTCTCGAGTTCGAGCGGGCCGAGGCCGCGATCGCCGGCCGCCTGCCGCAGCCGCTCGGCCGCTACGTTTTCCCGCCGCCGGCGTTCACGCCGGACGGGGAGCGCGCCCGGCGCGAGGCGCTGACGCAGACCGACGTCGCCCAGCCCGCCCTGGGAGCGGCGGGCATGGCGGCCCTGCGTCTCCTGCAGCTCTTCGGGGTGCGCCCCGACATGGTCGCCGGGCACAGCTACGGCGAGTATGCCGCCCTGTGCGCCGCCGGTGTGTTCGACGAGGAGACCCTGGCGCGGCTGTCGGAGGCGCGCGGGCGCTCGATCCTCGAGGCGGCGAAGGACGACCTCGGCACGATGGCGGCGATCCCCGAGACGCCCGCCCGGATCGCCGAGGCGCTGCGGCCGATCAAGGACGTCTGGATCGCCAACCTGAACGCGCCGCGCCAGACGGTGATCTCCGGGACGCGCGCGGGCGTGCGGCAGGCCATCGACCGGCTGAAGCAGGACGGCATCGAGGCGCGCCCCCTGCCGGTGGCCTGCGCCTTCCACTCCCCGGTCATCGCCCCCGCCCGCGATCGGCTCGCCGCCGTCCTCTCCGAGGTGGCGTTCGCCGCGCCGCGCATCGAGGTCTTCTCCAATTCGACCGCCGGCGCCTATCCGCGCGATCCCAAGGCGGTCGCGGCGCTCCTCGCCGAGCACCTGGTCGAGCCGGTCCGCTTCGCCGACGAGGTCGAGGCGATGCACCAGGCCGGCGCCCGGCTGTTCGTCGAAGTCGGCCCCAAGAACGTCCTGACCGGCCTGACGCAGCAGATCCTGAGCGAGCGCCCGCACCTGGCGGTCGCCTCCGACGTCCCGGGACGCCCGGGGCCGGTGCAGCTCCTGCACCTCCTCGGACAGCTGGCGGCGCACGCCGTGGCGATCGACCTGGATCGCCTGTTCCTGGGCCGGACGGTGCGTGACCTGGACCTGAACGCTCTCGAGCTCGACAGCGCGGCGCTGCCGCTCTCCCCCGCGACCTGGATGGTCAACGGCGCCTCCGCCCGCCCGATGGGGCAGCCTCCGCGACGCCTCGAGCCGATCTCCCTTCCCGAGACGGTCTCCGCGACCGCGGCCCCGGCCCCGGCCGAGGCGGGCGCCCTGGAAACGCCCTCCCCGGCGCCGCCCCTCGATGAGGCCGCCTTCGCGTCGCCGGCCGCCGCGATCGCTTCGGCGCCGGTCGACGACCCGACGGCCCAGGTGGTCCTGCAGTTCCAGCAGATGATGGGCCGCTTCCTCGACACCCAGAAGGAAGTCATGCGGGCCTTCCTCGAAGGGAAGGGGGCGGTCGCGGACGAGGCGCCGGTGGACGAGGTGCCGGCCGACGCGCTGCCGATGCCACTCGTCTCGATCCCGCGTGCCGCCCCGGCGGCGCAGGACGCCTCCGTCCCCGCGGCGACGCGCGCGATACCGGCGCCGGTTGCGGAGCCGGCGATGACGCCCTCGCTGCCTTTGGACGAGCTGAAGAAGCGTCTCCTGGTCATCGTCGGCGATCGGACCGGCTACCCGCCCGAGATGCTCGATCTCGACCTCAACATCGAAGCCGACCTCGGCATCGATTCGATCAAGCGCGTCGAGATCCTCGGCGCCTTCCAGCGCGCCTGCCCCGCCGATCTGCAGCAGCGGCTCCAGGATTCCATGGAGAGCCTGTCGCGCATCCGGACGCTGCGGGGCATCCTCGACATGGCGGCCGCTGCCCCGACGGCCCAGGCTGCGCCGCTTGCCGCTGCGCCGTCTGCCGCAGCGCCGGAACCGGCGGCGGCACCCGCGATCGTGCCGCCGGTGAAGGCCCCCGCAGCGTCCTCGTCCAGACCCGCCGCGACGCCCGCTCCGGTGCATGAGGCGGAACAGGATGTGCCCCGGTTCCTGCTCCGGGTGGTCGAGCTGCCCGAGGCGGGCGGTCCGGTGTACGCACCGGGGAATCGTGCCGTCCTGATCACCGACGACGGGCGCGGCACGGCAGTGGCCCTGGCGGCGATGATCCAGGCGCGCGGCGGCCGGGCCGTCCTGATCGGCCTTGCAGACGAGACGCGCCTCGCCGAGGCTCTCGCCGACGCGCGGGAGAAGCACGGCCCGATCGGGGCGCTGGTCCATCTGCGGCCGCTCGCGGCTGTCGCGGCGTCGGAGGACATCGATGCCGCGGACTGGAAGACCCGAATTGATCGCGAAGTACGCAGCCTGTTCGACCTGGCGCGGGCGGCCCGCCCCGATCTCCGGGAAGCCGGCGATGCCGGGCGGCTCCTGGTCGCCACGGCGATGGGGGGCGCCTACGGTCTCGAGCAAGAGGCCGCCGAACCGTTCTTCCCCGGGCAGGGGGGCCTCACCGGGCTGATCAAGACGGTCTCGCGCGAATGGCCGGAGACGCGCTGCAGGGCGGTTGATTTCGACGCGCGGACGACGCCTGCCGACCGCGCCGCCCTCGTGCTGCACGAGCTGGGCGCCGAAGACGACGAGGTGGAGGTCGGCTACCGGGGGACACGGCGGATCGCGGTGCGCCCGCTGCCGGCGCCCCTCTCCCGCGATGCCGCCCGGGAGCCGGTCCCCGATTCCTCCTGGGTCTTCCTGATCACCGGGGGGGCGCGCGGCATCACCGCCGAGATCGCGGAGGAGATCGCCGAGAGGTACCGGCCGACGCTGGTCCTGACCGGCCGATCCCCCCTGCCGGAAGCCGCCGAGCCCGCCACGACCTCGGGGGCGGAGGGACCGCGCGAGCTGAAGGCCGCCCTGATCGAAGAGGGGCGCCGTTCCGGGGCGACCCGGACGCCGGCCGCCGTCGAGGCCGCGCTCCGGCGCATTCTCCAGGATCGGGAGATCCGCGCCCATCTCGAGACGATGCGCCGGGCGGGGGCCACGGTGCGCTACGAGCAGGTGGACGCGCGCGACGACAGAGCGTTCGGGCGGCTGATCGGCGACCTGTACCGGGACTACGGCCGGATCGACGCGGTCGTTCACGGCGCCGGGGTGATCGAGGACAAGCTCATCGAGGACAAGACGCCCGAGTCGTTCGACCGCGTGTTCGGCACGAAAGTGGACGGGGCGCTCACCCTGGCCCGCCGCGTGCGGCCCGAGGACCTGAAGCTGTTCGTGATGTTCGCATCGGTCGCGGGCCGGTTCGGCAATCCGGGACAATGCGACTACGCGGCGGCGAACGAGACCCTCACGGCCCTGGCGCTCCATCTCGATCGATCCTGGCCGGGACGCGTGCTGTCGATCCACTGGGGGCCGTGGCGTTCGGGCATGGCCTCCGCCGAAGTCCAGGAGCGTTTCGCGGCGCGGGGGGTGCAGCTGGTCTCCCCGGCCGGCGGCCGCCCCGCGTTCATCCGGGAGATCGAGCGGGGGGCCAAGGGGGAGGTCGCCGTCGTCCTGGGGGACGGACCGTGGCGCGCTTACGCCGCGGCCGCCTCAGCGGGAACCGCCTCCGCCGGAACCGCCGGCGCCGCCTCCGCCGCGGACGGCCGCGCCGGACGGCACGCGCTGCCTCTGCTCGACGGCCTGGAGGCCCGCGCCGCGGACGGCGGCGGGTTCGAAATCAGGCGCCTCCTCGATCCGGCGACCGATCTGTTCCTGCTCGACCACCAGATGGACGGCAGGCCGGTCCTTCCCGCCGCCGTGGCCATGGAGCTGTTCGCCGAGATCGTCCGCCACGGCTGGCCCGACTGGGAGGTCCAGGCGATCCAGGAGTTCCGCGTCCTCAACGGCGTCGTCCTCAAGGACGGGCCGCGGCCGATCGTCGTCAGGGCGCGCGCCGCCACGCAGCCCGGCCAGGAGCGGCTCGAGCTGTCGGTGGACGTCGTCATCGCCGACCCCGAGTCGGGACGCCCCTGCTACCAGGCGACCGTCCTCCTGGGCGACCGGCTGCCGCCGGCCCCCGGACCCTTCGCGCCCCTGCGCGAGCCGCGCCCCTACCCGACGAGCGTGGAATCGGCCTACGAGAACCTGCTCTTCCACGGCCCCCTGTTCCAGGGGATCCGGACGATCGACGGCCTGGGCGATGAGGGGATCTCCGGCACGGTCGTCCCGTCGACCCCCGCCCGCTGCGTGCGCGGCGCCAACGGGGGGGACTGGCTGATCGATCCGGTCGTGGTCGACAGCGCCTTCCAGCTCGGCATCCTGTACGCCCGCTCGAACTACGACATGACCCCGCTGCCGGCGCGCTTCCGGAGCTTCCGCCGCTACGCCCCGTTCAACGGCTCGCCGATCCGCTGCGAGTTCCGCTCCGTGGCGCGCGCCGGCGGCCACGTGCTCGACATCCAGATCGCGTTTCTGGACGAGAAGGGGCGCCTCCTCGGGATGCTCGAGGACATGGAGCTCTCCTGCAGCCGCGAGCTGAACCGCCTGGCGGGCCCGCGAGGGCGCGTCTGATGAGCGCGGGGCGGCGTGACATCGCCATCATCGGGATGGCCTGCGTCTTCCCGAAGGCGCCCGACCTCAGGGCCTACTGGGAGAACATCCTGGGCTCGGTCGACGCCATCGGGGATCCCCCGCCCGGGTCCGGCACGGACCGGGTCTACGACCCGGCCGCGAACGACAACGACCGCCTGTACACACGGCGCGGCGGGTACCTCGGCGACACCGTCCGGTTCGACCCGCTGGAGTACGGCGTCATGCCGCGCTCGGTGGACGGCTCCGAGCCGGAGCACTTCCTGGCGCTCCGACTGGCGCACGACGCCCTGAAGGACAGCGGCTACCTGGACCGGCCGTTCAACCGCAAGGCGGCGGGACTGATCCTCGGGCGCGGCACCTACGTGAACCGGGGCGTCATCTCCTGCTTCCAGCACACCATCGTGGTGGACGAGGTCCTGTCCATCCTGAAGCGGCTCCACCCCGAGCACGGCGACGAGACCCTGGCGGCGATCAGGCGGAGCCTCAAGGCCGGCCTGCCGCCGTTCAACCCCGAGACCGCCCCCGGCCTGGCGCACAGCGTCATGGTCGGGCGCGTCGCGAACCGGCTCGACCTGATGGGCCCGGCCTTTACCGTGGACGCCGCCTGCGCCTCGTCCCTGATCGCCGTCGACGCGGGGATCAAGAGCCTGGTGACCGGCGAGTGCGACCTGGTCCTGGCCGGCGGCATCCAGGTCTCGACCACCTTCCCGATCTCCCTCCTGTTCTCGCAGCTCGGGGCGCTGGCGCGCAGCGGGCGGATCCGGCCGTTCCATCCCGAGGCCGACGGGACGCTCCTCGGGGAAGGGGCCGGCGTCGTCGTCCTGAAGCGGCACGAGGACGCCGTGCGCGACGGCGACCGGGTCTACGCGGTCATCCGCGGGCTGGGGACGTCGAGCGACGGCAAGGCGATGGGGATCCTGGCGCCGCGGCTCGAGGGGGAGGAGCTGGCGATGCGCCGCGCCTACGAGTCGTCCGGCATCGATCCCGGGAGCATCGGCCTCGTCGAGGCGCACGGGACCGGCACGCCGGTCGGGGACGCCACCGAGATCGAGGCGTTGCGCCGCGTCTTCGGCGACGGGAACGGGCAGCCGCGCCTGCCGATGGGCTCCGTCAAGTCGATGATCGGCCACTGCATCCCCGCGGCGGCCGCCGCCGGCCTGATCAAGACCGCGCTGGCGCTGCACCACCGGATCCTCCCGCCGACCCTGGGCGGGGACGCGCCCCATCCGAAGCTCCAGGGGAGCGGGTTCTACCTCAACACCCAGACCCGCCCCTGGATCCACGGCGGCCGCGAGCCGCGCCGCGCCGGCGTGAGCGCCTTCGGCTTCGGCGGCATCAACGCCCACGCGATTCTCGAAGAGGCCCCCGCCGCGGCATCCGCCGCGCGCGGGCGGTCGACGGTCTTCGTGTCCGGGGCTCAAGCCGCGGGCGCGCCCGCCGGCCCGCGCTTCCCGCGGCTCGTGCACGCGCGTCGCGATTCGGAGATCTTCGTCCTGCAGGCCGCAACGCGCGACGAACTGCGCGCCCGCGTCCTCGCCCTGGGCTGCTTCGCGAAGGAGAACCGGTCGGTCGCTCCGCACGACCTGGCCTACACGGTGAACTGCCCGGCGACCGGCGCGGCCATGGGCCAGAACCGTCTGGCGATCGTCGCCTCGTCGCTCGAGGACCTGGAGAAGAAGGCGGCCTATGCCGCCGGGCGCCTCGCCGACCAGGCGTGCACGCGCATCAAGGAGCGGAGCGGCATCTACCACTTCGGCGAGCCGCTCGCGGACGCGGGGGGCGTGGCGTTCCTGTTCCCCGGCGAGGGGGCGCAGTACGCCGGCATGCTGTCCGACCTGTGCCTGCACTTCCCGGAGGTGCGGGAGTGGTTCGACCTCATGGACCGGGCATTCCGCGATCACGATCGCGGCTTCGTGCCGAGCGAGGTCCTGTTTCCGCCCCCCGCGACGGGGCGCATCGAGGCGGCGCAGAGGCTCTGGGAGATGGACAGCGCCATCGAGTCCGTGTTCGCCGCCAACCAGGGGCTCCTCGCGCTCCTCGGCCGGCTGGGGGCGCGCGCCGGCGCCGTCGTCGGGCACAGCACCGGGGAGTACTCGGCGCTCCTCGCCGCCGGGGCCGCGCAGGTCCCCGATGAAGCGCGGCTGATCGACTACATCCTGGACGGCAACCGCGCGACCGAGCGCGCCCGCACCGGCGGCAAGGTGCCGACCGCGGTGCTGCTCGCCGTCGGCCCGGCCGATCCCGATCTCCTGCGCGTCCTGACCGGGCCCGGCTCGGGGCTCGACCTGGCGATGGACAACTGCCCGCACCAGGTCGTGGTGTGCGGCAGCGAGGAGGAGATCGCCCGCGCCCAGACCGACCTGCGCGCCCGCGGGGCGGTGTGCCAGAGGCTGCCGTTCGGGCGTGCCTACCACACGGCCCGCTTCGCCCCGGTCGTCGAGGAGCTGCGCGAGTACTACGACCGCGGCCAGTTCGCCGCGCCTCACATCCCGCTGTACTCCTGCGCCACGGCCGGCCCGGCGGGGACCGACCCCGCGGAGATCCGCCGGCTGGCGCTCGAGCAGTGGATGAAGCCGGTGCGCTTCCGCGAGACGATCGAGGCGATGCACGCGGCCGGCACGCGCATCTTCGTGGAGGTCGGGCCGCGCGGCAACCTGACGGCGTTCGTCGAGGACACCCTGCGCGGCCGCCCCCACCTGGCGGTCGCCGCGAACTTGAAATCACGCTCCGGCACGATGCAACTGCACCACCTGCTGGCGCTCCTCGCCGCCCACGGCGTCCCGCTGACGCTCGAGTCCCTGTACGAGGACCGCGGCGCCCGCCGGCTGCCCGAGGAGGCGGTCCGCGAGGGGAAGCCGCTGCCGGCGAAGCCGGACCGCTCGATGCCGCTCCTGCTCGATCTGCCGCGTCTCCATCTCGAGGACGACGTGGTCCGGGCGGTCGCCGCCCGGGCCCAGGCGGCCGCCCCGGCGGAGCTTCCCGCCCGGGTCCAGGCCGCCCCCGTGGCGGAGCCCGCCCGCCTGGCGGAGCCCGCCGCCGAAACGCATCGGCCCGCTCCGGCCCGCGCCCGGGCGACGTCGCCGGAGCGCTCCGCCGCGATGAGCGAATACCTGCGCAACATGGACACGTTCCTGACGATCCAGCGCGAGATGATGCAGGCGGTCCTGGCGCGCGGCGGCAACGGCCGGACGAACGGCGGCGCGAAGCCGGTCGTCCCGTCGATCGCCTCGGCGGGCAGCCCGGCGGCGGCGACGCGCCGGCCTCTCCCCTTCCTGGCGGACGAGCCGCGGCGCGGGCCGGACGGATCGCTGGTGTTCCGCAGGACGCTCGATCCCGAGGAAGAGATCTTCCTGATGGACCACACGCTCGGCGGGCGGATCGCGGAGGACGCGTCCTTGAAGGCGCTGCCGGTCTTCCCCCTCGCCATGAGCCTCGAGATGATGGCGGAGGCCGCCGTCCTGGCCCTTCCGGGGCTGCGCGTGATCGGGGCGCGATCCGTGCGCGTGCATCGCTGGCTGGCCTTCCCGGCGGGGCCGGTCGGCCTCGAAGTGACGGCGATGCCCCGCCCCTCGGCCCGCGAGGTGAATGTGCGCATCGTCGAAATCCCCGGCGCGCCGGGCGGCTCCCCTCTTCTCACGGTCGAGGGGACGATCCTGCTCGGCGACCGCCTCCCCGAAGCCCCCGCCGCCGGAACGGCCGGGCTGGGCGAGCCCCGCCCCTTCCGCTGGGCGACGGACGAGCTGTACGCCGAGGGAAGGCTGCACGGAATGTTCCACGGACCGTCCTTCCGGGGCGTCGCGTCGATCGACCGGGTCTTCGACGCGGGGGCGCAGGGGACGCTGCGCCCCCTTCCCGC
>Ga0114129_10001749_pt1 | contig 29569 bp, 22 predicted proteins | sample RhiMetdeltSRZDD1_FD_80071 | JGI IMG/M metagenome (GOLD analysis project Ga0114129, IMG submission 80071) | Populus rhizosphere microbial communities from Tennessee, USA - Rhizosphere MetaG P. deltoides SRZDD1 (version 2) (version 2) | ecosystem: Host-associated > Plants > Roots > Rhizosphere >... | reverse complement strand
GTTTCCCTTCCTCTTCAATTTCATGACCAAGCTCGGAGGCATAGTCGCCTGTCAGGAGAATGCAGATTACGTGCTCGAACGTGACGAGATGCTCGGGATCTTTCCGGAAGGGATACACGGAGCCTTTATGCTATACAAGAACGCATATCGGCTGGGCAAGTTTGGCCGCGATGAGTTTGTGAAGATGGCGTTGCGCAACAACGCGCCGATAATCCCGTTCGTGACGGTTGGGAGCGCCGAGATTTTCCCGATCTTCAAGAAGATCGAATGGCGCTGGTGGAAGCATTATTCCGAATGGCCTTGTCTGCCGATCACGCCGACATTCCCACTGTTGCCGGTGCCGCTTCCGTCGAAGTGGCACACTCAGTTCCTCGCACCCATTCACGTCGAGAAGTGGTACCCACCAGAAGACGCCGACGACCCGGTCATAGTGCGAATGATAAGCAATGACGTCAGGAGCAAGATGGAGAAGGCAATTGAGGAGATACGGAGCAGGCGCAAATCAATCTTCTACGGCTCAGTGTTCAAAGAAAAGGTGAGCGCATCGGTATTCAAAGAGGAGGTGACCTGATTTGTTCTGGCCGAGCATTCGTAGGCTTATGCACATTGTTGCGGTGATCATCAGGCATGGGCTCGCATATGCGATCGGCCCATGGATAGTTCGCTGGCCGAGGCTTGCGCGGAGCCTGCCAATAGGACTCTCAAAACCGGAGCGATTACGGACATTGATTGAAGACCTGGGTGGCACGTTCATCAAGTTCGGCCAGATGCTCGCGCTACAGCCTGACATATTGTCGCTGGAATACTGCAACGCCCTCTTCAACTTGCTTGACCGAATCGCGCCTTTCGACTTCGAGCACATCGAAAGAACTTTCGCTGAAGAGTTGGGTCGTTCGCCTGCGGAGATTTTCGATAGCTTCGAGACCGAGCCTATCGCTACCGCATCAATCGGCCAGGTGCACGTTGCTTATCTCAAAGGGCGCAAGCTGGCGGTTAAGGTGCAGCGTCCAACGGTAGGAGCGGACTTCGCCAATGACATACGACTGATGACTGGAATGACGCGCTTGATCACGCGTCTGCGGTTGAGGAAGTTCTACTGGATGATTGAGCCGATCACCGAGTTCATTGAATGGACGCGCGAAGAGATGGACTACCGGCGCGAGGCTCGCTACATGGAGCAGTTGCGCATCAACGCTCGGTCCGATTGCCACGAGCGTGTACCCGAGGTCCTTTGGGATTACACCACGCAACGAACACTGGTCGCCGAATTCTTTGAGGGTGTGACGGTGCTCGACTACCTCCGCGCGATGGAAACCGGTGACGAGTTGACGCTGCGCCGTTTGAAAGCAGCCGAATTCGACCCGAATGCCTTTGGCTGTAATATCATCGATAACTTCTTGAGCGACGCGTACCGGCACGGCATGTTTCATGCCGACTTGCACCCGGCAAATCTGATGATCTTACCGGCGAATGTAGTCGGGTATATAGACTTCGGGATCACGGGAGTATTGAGCCACTACTCTCGTCAGAATCTGGTTGCGCTTACTCTCGCCTACACGCGCGCTGATCTGGAGGGCATGTGTGCTTCGTTCCTCAAGGGCTCTGCGATAGGTCCGGATGCCGATATCGAAGAGTTCCGCGAGGGGCTCAAGAGGCTTGCCTACGAGTGGTATGGGATGGAGGGAAAACAGCGGCGCCTGCTCAAGAATTTTACGATGGTTATGCTCGACATGCTGAGGCTATCGCGTAAAACGGACATATGGCCCGAGCGCGATGTGATCAAGTACATCCGTTCAGCAATTGCGATTGACGGGCTGATCACAAGGTTCGCTCCCGGATTCAACGTTGGCCGGCACCTCGAGATGGTCTGCAACCGGTACCTGAAATGGCAGGCGCGTCGAGCGTTATTCTCATATGACACACTTATGGATTGGTCTAGCTCAGGCGGTCACCTGATGCGGGACGGAGCATTCAGGGGCGCCAATTTCCTCTACCAGGTTGCAGCGGGAAGCGTTCCGGCTCGTGCTGAACTTTTAAGGAATAACCGGGAGAACGACGATACGCTGCAACAGAGGGTTGTCTTTTTAGCGGCGGTTGTATTTACGGTCTCGTTGCTGATGACTTTCACCGGAGAGCGTATACAGTTGGGGATAAACCTGTTCACGGCAGAGGCCGTGCTCGCGACGACCGCTGCAATGATGTTCTTGCGGACACTGCGCAGGCTTGCATGACTCAGGACGCCGCCTGCGAAAAAGGAGCTTGAATCATGCGCGATTTGACAAAGTCGATATTTAGTTTTTCATGGGCTATGTCGCTCTTCGGCGCTCAGCAGGCAATGAATATGGTGAACCCGCGCAAGGCGACAAAGTCCTTCGAGAAAGTGACGGGAGCCACTCAGGAGGAGTTCGATAGCATAGCGAAGACGACCTTCAGAGCTGGCGATAACCTGCAAAAAGGATTGGTGGATCTGACATTCGGCGTCTTCTCACTACAAGCGCTCAATCCGAGCAGGTGGCTGAGGATGACATCGGACGTTATACAACAGTCCGCTGACATCGCACAGCAGGGCATCAAGGCGACCTCGAGCGTAGTGCAAGAATCCGCCGACGCCGTCGGACAAAATAAGGGGAGCGCTTCATCCGGTGCGCAGCCGGTTGGGTGGGGGCCTGTGAAGTAAATGCGTCATTCTTGATCGTTTGGAGCGGCTCCGACCGGTCCGGGCGATTGAAGATTGCGTGTTCGGAAAAGAGAGACCAGCGATGCGTGCTTTTGCTAAGTCAGCTATCAGTTTCCCTTGGGCTATCGGAGTGCTGGGTGTCCAGCAGCTCGCAAATACGGTTACCCCGCAGAACCCTGATCGGCCCGACAGGGTGACGACTAGCCTCAACGCCGTCACGCGCGCAACCGAGATGCAGTTTGACAAAGTAATCAGGTTAGCTTTCGAGGCTGGTGATGTTTTGCAAAAAGGAGTGGTGGACCTGACATTCAACATGCTAACACTGAGGTCACCCAATCCCTCGGACGTCCTGCGAATGACTTGTGGTCTCATACAGGAATCAGCCGGGTCGTTGGCGCAAATCGCTGCGAAGGCCGGATCGCCGAGCGATTCAGCCTCGGGTGGAAATCTCCTCTCGTCTCTGTTTGGCGCTATGCAATCGGCAATGCCGTCTGTTGCCCGAATCACTTCGCTATTCGTCCCTGAAGAAGAACGCGGCGCTGCTCGGCAAGTGTTCGACAATACGTTTGAGGCCTTTCAATTAGTCCCGGAGGTGGGTGGGTTGCGTCTTCCACCGCCTGGGGTATACCCGCCGTTGCCGGAACTGGTCGCAAAGGCGTACGAGCTTGCTCCCTATCCGGCGCTTTGGGCTGTCGAAGGTCTTGGTAAGTACTACGCGGATAGTTTCTCGCAAAGAAACGAGGTGCCTCGGGGGGCCCTTACCGACGAGAAGGTCAAGGGCTTGCCTGATAAGAGTCTGACCATGCTGCATGCGGGATTAGGGTTGTCGTTCGCAACTCTCCTGCTGGATACAGCCAATGCACAGGACTCGGGTTCTGATATTCGCAAGACGCTCGAACACTTCATCGCCCTTGTTGAAGATAATTCACGTAAGGGTTACGTGGGATGCGCGCTTGAATCGCTAGGATTGGTCACCCGCACATTCCATCCTGAAATGATTCCAATCGTGGATCAACAACTGTTGGAGATTAATCCGGAGGTGGTGAGCTACTTCTGGCACGGTGTAGGCCGTGCGGTGTACTTCAATCTCGGCTTGCTGTTGCCAGGCTGCGGCTTACCCTGGCGAGCGATCCAGGTATGCTGGCAGGAAGCGCGTCACGAGCTGGGCCTGCTCAATGCGATAGCCGGCGTGACCTGGGCGACGACGGTAGTCAATATGCGGACGCCGCAGGTTATGGAGCTTCTCTTGAAACAGCACGGCGATCAGATTTCTCAAGACAGCGCTTTTGCAAACGGCGTGAGTTCGACGCTCATCATGCGTTACGACACCACACCGAATGACCCCAACATCACTCGCTTCTGTCAATACCAACCCGATGCATCCGATCCGGATCTGGTTGAGTTATGGAACAAAGAGATAAGGCAGCCATGCGAGGACGCGTTGCAGAAGTACTATCCGGTGCTCAAAAAACACAATCTCCTCGAGGAAGTGTTTCACTATCAACCTCTCTCGGAATTGATTGATCGCCTGAGGAGCGGTCGACGAGGTTAGTGTCGTTACTGTAGGAGTGAGTTTAGTGGATCACGATGAAGCGCCGACGGGATTTGTCACCAAGCGTAAGGCCGCGAAAAAAGAGGCGGGAGGCGCCTAAGCTGGCGGGAACCATTCTGATACAAAGGAGACACAAAATGAGATCATCGGCTCTGGCATTTTTGGTTTGCCTTTTGGTATTCCCTCTGGCGAGTTGTGGCAGTACATCAGGCGTAGAGCCAGGAACTCTCAGAGTTGGCAGCCGGGCCCCAAGCTTCTCGCTTAAGTCGCTCGACGGCGCCACAGTCACAAGCAGCTCCTTTGAAGGGAACATAGTGGTGCTCAACTTCTGGGCTACATGGTGCGGGCCCTGCGTAAAAGAAATACCCGATCTCAAGCAAGTGGCAGCTACTTCGGGCGCGAGGGTGGTGGGAATAGCTCTTGATGAAGACGGGCTAAAGGCAGTTAAGCCGTTTGTAGACCGCTACGGAATCAACGACAGCGAAAACTATACTGTCCTGCTCGGAGACCAGGAGCTCTTTCAACGTTTTAACGGCTACGGTATTCCGTACACGCTCGTACTCGACCGTTCTCAGCGAGTCGTCAAGATATATCGAGGGCCGACGACCCAGAAGTCACTGGAGGAAGATCTGAAATCAATCGCTCGCGGCGCTTAGATGGTTCATCCCCATTAGTTAAGGCGAGCTTGTTGTCCCAAGCTTGCACCGAAGAGTTTGCCGAAGAGCCGCTCACGCACTCGAGAAAAATAGACGCGATGAGAACGCCAGCACAAAAAAAGCTCCTTCGCATAACCGTAAAGCGACGGCAAATGGAAATAGAAGCGTGCCTCGCCGAATTCGGTCTTGGGCGCGGTCCGCGTCGTCTGTTGCGTGGCAAGAGCTCAGCCGGTGAGGACGATCATAGCCGCAGGCTGCGGGCGAGCCTTATGAGCCTTGGGCCGATCTTCTCCCATTTCGGCCTCTACCTGTCATCGCGTGTTGATCTGTTGGCGCCGAACTACTGCGTTGAACTGTCAGAGATCCCGGACCGGGTACAGGCAACACCGATTGCCGCTGTGCGAGAGCTGATGAGCGCCAGCCTTGGCTGTTCGCTTGATGAAGCCTACGCGAAATTCGAGGATGAGCCCTTCGAGTCGCGAATACTATTCCAATCGCATCGCGCGTTGCTTCACGACGGGAGTCCCGTGACGGTCAAGCTGATGCACCCCAGGCTCGAGCAACAGGACGCGTGTGATATCGAATTGCTTCCTCTCTTGAAAAGCGCTTTTGCCAATAAAGAACTGACCGACGCTCACATCGACGGCGCGATCGCTGATTTCCGATTGACGACAGAGCAGCGCTTCGACTTTACGTTCGAAGCCCGGGCGCTCGAGGCCTCCTTTCGCGACTCCAAAGATATAGAGATGCTGAAGATCCCCACGGTCTACAAGAATCTCTGCTCATCGAAGGTGCTCACCATTGAGCGATCGCCAGGAATCCGCGTCGATGAGCTGGTTCCATCTTTTGACAAGCGGAAGGATGTAGAAGGCTCGAGCGGCGGCGGCGCTTTTGAAAACCTGGAGCTGGATCGCGCTGAAATTGCGCGCAACTTGTGTGCGGTATGGCTTCGGCAAGCGTTGGTGGGCCGCTCGTTTCCGGTTGAACCGCACGCTGGAAACATTGTTGTGCTTGCCGACGGCAAAATCACTTTCACCGGCGGTCTTTTCGCGAGCCTTCCATCGGAGGCGAAAACGAACCTCTTGAACTACCTGATAGCTGCCGCTGCGCAAGATCCGGATAAGGCTTGCTCCTCCCTTGTCAAAGAAATGGAGTACGAGCGAGCTGCGATCGGTGAGGATGAGTTGCAATATTGTTTCAGACAGGTCGTGCCTTTTCGCGATGGCGGGTGGAGCAATGATGGGAAGAGCGACAGCCTTGCCGAGCATTTGTTTGTGCATTGGAGGCTAGCGAGCCGCCACGGCTACAAGCCCCAATCTCACTTGCTCCATTTTTGGAGAGGACTTTTCCTAACATCAGCCACGGCGCGACAGCTCGCCTCGTATCCAGACCCGTTAGCGGCGGGGTTGGATGATCTGCGTTTGAGAATTATGGTCGGCCAATTCCGACAGATGATGAGCCTGGGCGAGATCGGCGCGAACCTGGATAAATATACCGCGATGATGATGGGATTTCCTCAAAAGCTCGATGAAGTTCTGACGCTGGCGGCTGAGGGCGGTGCGCGGATGAGACTTCAGGTAACTGACACTGCCGCGCGTCGAAAGCAGAGGAACTCGCTGGCAATTGCAGTTGCCTTGTTGATGATTCTTGCCGCAGTTGCTCTCCTGGCGCATCACCTGGCGACGATGTCTGTCGCCCCGGCATGGGTTGAGAGAGTCAGCGCACTTGCTTTTGTGATGCTGGGTGTCATCCTGCTGCGAGCTGTGAGTCGTTAGCGAAGAGACCGGAAGCGGCAGCCGATGCTTGGGACAGAACAGCCGCAAACTGCTGAGCGGTTAACAGCAGACCGCTGAGGTCAAGGCATTATGATGCAGCTTATTACCCAGATGATTAAGCTACCCTTGGCGGCTTTCGTTTACGGCATGGAGATGCTCGTCAAGACCATGAGAGGAATGCAAAAGATGGCCGACCAGGGTGTTGACGCGATAGTAAGTGGGACCGCTCGAAGTCCGGATCCGTCACCCGAGGGCAAGAGCGATCCTGAAAGTGATGCAACTATTTCATTGAGCGGGGGCGCTAGCCTCCAAACAACAGATCAGGAGGAAAGAAAAATGGCAGACCAGAACTGGGGGAAAGATCAGGACTTGAGCGGGGACGACTTGAAATACGTTAGCTTTACAGTCGTATTCACGAAACCCGACCTTGAAGCCACTCTCGCGCAGCAGAAGGATGACCTCGTAAACTACTCGACCGATGGGGCGAGCTACGGCGGAATCAAGATCTCTCACTTCTTCGGAGATGTAGCGGCCCACAAAGTCTCGCGACCTCAGATATGGAAAGATAATAGCTATCCACCCGGGGCGAAGGGCGATACCGATTGGGAACTCCCGATAGAAGATGAAAGGTACGTCACTTTTGTCTACTGGGTCGAGAGGCGGATAGGTAAGAATGAAGCCGACTACGACAAGGAGCAAGTGATTGTCCTAAGAGAAATCCGCGACAAGCTAGGTCCAAAGCCTGTCGCGAAATGATCCGCTGGCGAAATCTAGCAAAGCCCGAGCGGTACGTTGCCGGAGAACCGGAGCTTTCGACTTGTGCGGCCACAGACAGCGAGGGCTGGCTGGTGGCTGATTTATTGGCTCCGAACTCTAAGCACCTGACGAAACTCGTGGGTGTCTTTCGCTCGGATCATCTTGTGAATGCTTACATGCATCGGCGTCTGAATGCGCGAGGGGCAGTCGCAGGAGAACTCAGATGAGCAACCAACAAGCCTACAACAAGGTCGCAACCGGGAGCGCGGCGGGAACCAAGGTCTCAGGGTATGGCCCTAACAAGGTCGGGGAGGTCACGGATCTGCTCAAGCGGGCTGCTTATTTGCCCCTATTTTCGATGCCCAATCCCGAAAAGCCTGATGTGCCTCTGTCTCCAGTACCAATTATTACAGACCTGATCCCCGCGCTTCGTAACTTCCTGTTGATCGGCATGTATGTCTTCGAGGCTCCTCACCGCTTCGATGTGACTGTCGAGGAGCCTTCGGCTGAAAGGGGGTTGGCAGCCAGTCATAATGTCGGTGAGCAGGTCGCGCAAATTGACGTCCATTTTGCCATCACTCCGAAGGATTTCCAGGCGGGACCAGGGAGAGTTCCTCCACCGACACTGTTCCTTCCGTTTTTCTCGCAGCGATTCAGTTTTCCACGGGGGCAGTTTACCTACCTGGATCGCCAGCAGAGCGGCTTCAAGGGCTTTGGCGCGGGACGCACTTTCCCCATAAAGATTGATGGTCAGTATCATATCCGCATCGGCGGGATAATCCAGATCCTAGAAGGCCTCGGCAAGTTTAAGGGTCTTCAAGGCATGGTAGTAGTCAACGGCGAAATCAAACCACCTAACGAACTTGCGCTCTTTATGATGCCGCGAATCATAGACCCGAACGGGATACTGCTTGCCGATTCGCCAATCGAGCCCATTCGCAAAGTTCCCGATCCTGATCCCACTACCGCGTTCTTCTTCTTCCTGGCCGAAGCTGACCGGGATCACCCGATCACAGTGAACCGGGCGGGCAATGGACGAGTAATCAGTGTGAACATCTTCGAGCGTCTCAGATTGGCTCATATCGGCTTCGACATTAGTACTCCCGAAGGAATCCGCAGCAAGACAATCGAAGGTCAGATCGTCGGATCACATCGCAACACCCTGGTGTTCAACCCGGACGCCCCGACCGAAGTTACGCCGCTCTATTCGTCCAACGATGTCTACACGTTCTATGACAAGGAAGGAAAGACGATTGGCACCCTGAATGCGAATCTGGCCGAGGGCCGGGCTATCCGAACTAAGCTAGCCGGAGCCCCGAGCCAAACCTTCCGTATTGGCGCCGCCGGGCCATTCCTGGAGGGGACAGGGCAATTCATCGGCGCAATAGGAATGGCTTCGGTCAACGGTGGGCTAAGCCTGAACCCGAATGCAGCTTCGAGCCTTTACATGCTGCGTGTAATTGATCTGGACGGAAGGTTCCGCGCTGCCACCGCCAACGCCTGGTCTTGATTAACTGAGAAAGCAATATGCCCGACGAGCCGACAACCAGCACCGTGATAGATCAGTCTGGCACTGCCGCTTTGACTGATCAGGATCTCGCCATACTCGAAAGAGTTGAAAAAGCTCTCTTGGACGGAGTGGCACTCAAGCGTTGGTGGGAGCAAAAGGAAGCGTCTCAAGACTACTCTCAGCAGTTCGAGCTGGTGCGTGAGTTCAACCCCTCAGACAGCAGCCGCGCTTTCTTCGACCAGGCCGAGATCAACGGCCGAAGTCTTCCTGTGATGGGTTCTGTTGAAGATTCGCTCTACGACCAGCCGAAGCAGGCAGCAAGCGAAAAAGTGTTGAATGAATTCCGCGAGTTTGTCTTGCATTACTTCATGCGCATCAGCAGCTACCGCCAGCCGATAGCGTATGTCGAGGCCAGGCGGCATGCTCCTTCGAGCTACTTCCGCGGACTTAGTTGGTGCCCTGAAGGCGAAGGACGGCGAACGGGGTTTGGCTTTTCACAGCACTATTACAAGCTGCGCGACTCTGGACTGATCGGCAAGTTTCGCAGGGGAGAAGAATCCGCGATCGTCGATCTTCGGGAGATCGGCAAGAAATATGAATGGGTCGTCGTCAAGGTCCGCATCTTCAATTTCAATCTGACGTTCAAGCTTCCGCAGCCCGAGGGGGCCAACGTGCAGGTGCCTCTCGAAGAGGAGACGTTCCTGGTAATGAGCCGGGATTTCATCACGAATGAAGACAATCCCAGCCCGGGTGTGTTGGGCAGATACGGTTTCGGATATGCATTTATCAGGAACCTGACCCAGGGTCTTTTCGCATATGGGCCGGGACAGTTCGAGGCTGCCATTGAGCTTATCAATTTTCACGTGCTCGAAGGCGGCGAAACGCGCGCGCATCTGGGGTTCGTTGTGAACCGGCCGGATAAGATCCTGAATGTTCAAATCAATCCTTTCGATTTGAGCTTCAGGCTCGCGGATCTTATGTCCCTGGGACTAACCACGACACTGCTCAAGCCGGTCAGGAATGCGATTGATCGATTGCCGCTCAGCCTTGGTAGCTTCGATCCGATGAGCGCTTATATAACAGTGGCAAACCAGTTAACCGCCGGGATGGCTGCAGAAGAGTTTTGTATATCCAGAGAGCAGATGGAGAGAGATTTCCTGGTTCAACACTTCAACCAGCACTACGAGATGCTCAGCGGTTCGTTATTGACCTGGAGGCAGATCCCGAATTGGCTCGACACATCCGCGTTGCCCGCCTGGGTCATCGCAGGAATTAAGCCATGAGTCCGGTGAAGGACAAGATTAACGCTGTAGTTCTGTCAGGCGGCGGCGCGTACGGCGCGTACGAGGTCGGCGTGATGAAAGCGCTGTTCACTGGAGAATGTCCGTTCACCGGCTATGTGCCTCTAGACGCTAACATCTTCACTGGCACGTCTGTAGGGTCGGTCAACGCGGCAGTCATGGTGTCGCAACCGGACAACGATATCCGCTCGACGATTGAGTACCTCGAGAATGTCTGGATCAATGAGATTTCCGATAACGCCGCAAGCTGCGGAAATAGGGTCTACAGATTTCGTGGCGACCTCCTCAGATATCGCGATCTGACATGTATTCTTGCAGACCCGATCCGTCCTTTTGTCGAGACGGGCGATGACACCATCTTCCTTGCGCGTGATTTTTTCAGGCGAGGAATTAACTTACTCATGTCCGGCGGAACGATTGAAGCTCGCGCGCTGGAGATCTTCGACCTGGCATCCTTCATTTCTGTCGAGCCGTTCGAAAAACTGCTCAGGCGAATCGTTCAGCTAGACGGCATCCGCAAATCGAGTAAGGTGCTGAAAATTGCTACAACCGATTGGACCACGGGCAAAGTAAGACTATTTGGAAACGAAGATATGGTTGGCGACGATGGCTATTGCGCTTTGCTGGGTTCGACTGCCATACCCGGATTCTTCCCGCCCCACTATATCGGAGACAGCCCTCTTGTTGATGGCGGTCTGGTGATGAACACGCCTCTACGTCCCGCTATCGAGGCGGGGGCCGATACGATTCACGCCATCTATCTCGATCCCGATGTAAAGGATATCCCGGTACTAAGACTCCAGAACTTGCTCGACACGTTTGAACGAGCGTTCAACATCAGTTTCGCTGTCAGAACAAACGAAGACATTGAGACTGTTAGATGGATCAACCTGGGAATCGAGGTTGTTGAAAAGGCCATCGCAGGCGCGGATTTAGACGCCACCGATGTGCGGGATTTCATTCGGGTCGCGGACCAGATCAAGAGGCAGTTCGAAGGGGGCTCATATTACAAGAAGCTGACAGTCCACCGTTATCGACCTCGTGAGGATCTCGGCGGAGCGCTTGGACTCCTGAACTTTAATAAAGATCGGTTGAGCGCGCTGGTCGAGCGGGGATTCAATGATGCGATCTATCACAACTGCGACCAGAGTGACTGTGTTCTTGTAAACGATTAGGGCGAGCAGCCGGCTTTCGACCAGATCAAATGAGGAGCTGTATGACTGGCCAGCCAATAACAAACGATCAAGTAGATCAAGCCGGCACGTCCGCGCTGACTGATGACGATCTGGCGATCCTCAGTCAGGTGGATAGCTCCCTAGCGGCCGGTCTACAGCTCAAAGAGTGGTGGGAGAAGACAAACGCTGACGGCAGCTACGCCTATCGGTTTCCGACGGCGCTGACCCTCAATCGCCCGGACGTAAGCTTTGCATTTCTCGATCAGGCGCCGGTTAACGGAGCGATGCTCCCGGTGCTGGGCGATCTTCAGGATCTGTTCTACGACCGTATCAAAGCGCCCCAGCTTGCGACCTCGGCCGCTGCCAAATGGATGCGAGACCAGATACGCGAGTTCGTTCTTCACTACTTCGCGCGCGTCAGCTCTTCCTACTTGCCCAAGGCTTTTGAGCCTGGAGCGCCATCGCCTCCGCCCTTTCTGAATCCTTTCGGCTTGTGCCCTGGCAAAGGGGTTGAAAAAGAGGGGTTCGGACAGACACAGCTCTACTATAAGCTGCGCGACAGCGGTCGGGTCGGAAAGTTTCCCAAGGAAGAGAGATTTGCCGTCGTGGATATGCGCGAGATAGGCACGAAATACGATTGGATCGTTGGCGACGCACGTATGTTCGGCTTCGACGTTTCTTTCACACCGCTCGGACAACAATTACCCTATGCACTAGTTCCGCTCAAGGAAGCTCAACTCGGGGTTATCAGCAAAGAGTTCGTCACGAACAAAGACAATCCGGAGCCAGGGATATTGGGTGAGTATGGCTATGGCTTGGCCACTATAGTTACCCCGACCAACAGGACGCTTGTGGCTTATGGGCCCGGCTATTTCGACGCAGGCTTTATGACCTTCACCTGGCGAGTGCTGGACAGCGGCGAAGCCCGAGTGCGCCTGGTCTTTGTCGCCAATCAACCCGAGAGACTCCTGAATCCGGCTCTCAATCCGCTTGAATTGAGCTTGAAGGTGGCAGACACACTTTCATTCGGGTTGACCTCGCGGCTCCTCATGCCGGTAGAAAACGCGGTGGATCAACTGCCGCTACCTGCGCGCAGCGCTCTTCTCGATCCAATCTTTGGTTCCATCGCGCTGGCGAACCTGACGACCGGCGGATTAGCCGCGCGAGAACTTTGCGTCTCGCGAGTCGATGTCGAGAAATTGTTTTTGTTTTACCACTTCACCGCGATTTACACATTAATCGTGAACTCGCTTCTGACCTGGAGGCAGATTCCCGACTGGCTCGACTCGGATGCCCTGCCCAGATGGGTCGTAAAAGGGGAGAGATCATGACGGCCCCCAAGCGAGCAGTGATCTTGTCAGGCGGCGGAGCCAACGGCGCTTACGAGGTTGGCGCGTTGAAAGCTCAGTGCAGCGGCCAAAGCCCTGCCACCAGAATAGATCTGCAAAACCCGGATGAGAAGCCTCAAATACTAGACCCGGATATTTTTGCAGGAACCTCAGTAGGCGCATTCAATGCTGCTTATCTTGTATCAAAATGGAGATCATACCGCGAGATTGCGGTTCCTGGCACGGTGGCATTGGCCGATCTGGAGAAAGTCTGGCTAGAGCAGTTGTGCCACAATCCCGATGGGAGCGGTAATGGTGTCTACAAGTTCTTGGCCAATCCGCTGGACCTTCTTGACCCCAGACGCTACTTGCCCAATCCGGTCCACCCTTTGGCGCAATGGGTCAGGGAGAGCCTCGCCCTGACGCGTGACCTCACGTATCGAGCATTGAGTTTTTTATCTTTAGGTGATGAGCCGCTGATCGAGCGCTTATTGCCTCTGGTCAACGTTGATAACTTCATTTCGCGCGAACCATTCAGAAAGATTCTAAGCGAGGTAATGCAATATGAAGCCATCCGCAGCAGCGACAAAACGTTGAAAGTTGCTGCTACTAGTTGGGAGACAGGCCGAGTAAAGGGTTTTGCCAATCACGACTTCACGGACGATCGCGGGCCTCTAATCATCCTGGCTTCGAGCGCAATACCCGGGTTTTTCGCCGCACAAACAATCGGCGCGCAGCCATTCGTTGATGGCAGCGTACTGATGAACACGCCGCTGGACCTGTGCAAGGACGAAAGCGATCGGTTACCTGATGTGCTACACATAATCTATCTAGACCCGGACGTTGGTGCTATCCCAATCCAACACCTGAGCAATCTTCTCTCAGTGCAGTATCGAGTCCAGGTCATAACCTGGGCTGAGAGAGTCAACAGAAGCATTGAGCGTGTCAGTACTGTCAATGAAGCGATCGAACTCCGAAAACCCCTGGAACAAAAGATGCCCGAACAAGCACAAGCGCTCAGCAAGGTTACTTCTCTGCTTATCGATAACCCGGAAGAAGCCAAGGAGTTGACTATACACCGCTATCATCCGCACGACCCTTTGGGCGGGGCTCTTGGAATGCTCGATTTTCGACGTGATAGGATCGAGGCTCTTATTGATCGAGGATTCACCGACGCGATTTCTCACGATTGTGATAGAAGCCAATGCGTCATTCCGGGTAGACCGCGGAAAGTCCCTGACGAGTGCCGAGCGCTTTTGCGATTTATGGAATTGGCCGCTGATACGCGAGGAGGCGTGGCATAGATATGCAAAAGACAGATCATTACGACGTCGTCATCATAGGCGCGGGACTGGCGGGCCTCGCTCTTGCGCGCCAGCTTCTGCTCTATTCCGACAAGAAGATCCTGCTGGTCGACCGGCGCACAGAGATTCCGCCCAAAAAGCAAAAGGTTGGAGAGTCTACGGTGCAGGTGAGCGCCTACTACTATGCGAAGGTTCTCGACCTCGAAGAGCATCTGCAAATAGAGCACTTCGTGAAGTACAACCTGCGCTACTACTGGAAATCTCCGGGCAAGCGCAACGACTGCTTCGAGCACTACAGCCATGCTTTCATACATAAGTTCTCAAATATCTGCTGCTATCAGCTCGACCGCAACAGGTTTGAGGGTGAGATATTCAGGCTCAACTGCCAAGACGCGAAGTTCACCTTCTGCGGGGGCATCAGCGAAACGGCCGTCGATCTCTCGGAGGACGGTCCGCATTCGGTCCGATTCAAAGCTGACGGCATTGAATATGGTTTGACGGCCACCTGGGTCGTCGACACGTCCGGGCGAGGGAAATTTCTGGCGCGCCAGATGGACCTCGGCAAAGAGAACCCGATCCATCACGGCACATCCTTTTTCTGGGTGGAGGGGCTGGTCAACATCGACAAGCTGACCAATCTGTCACTGAAAGAAATTCGCTCGAAGAAAGATCGTGCTGAAACCGGCCATTCGCCTTTCTGGCTTGCGACAAATCACTTCATGGGAGAGGGGCTATGGTTCTGGGTGATCCCGCTTCATCACATAACGAGTCTGGGCCTGGTCTACGATAACCGGCTCATTCCTCGAGACCGCGTCTCAACGGTGCCGAAACTGATCGAGTGGATTTGCGAAGAGTTCCCGCTGTTTGCCCGCGACCTGCCCTACAGAAAGGTTTTGGATCAGAGCTCGATCAAGGATTTCTCTTACGACTGCAAGCAGACGATAAGCAAATCGAGATGGGCGCTTTCAGGCGAAGCCGGGCGATTTACAGACCCGCTCTACAGCCCCGGAAGCGATCTGATCTCGCTGTACAACACGCTTATCACCGACGCGATATTGACCGAAGACTCGGACGAGCTTGCGGCAAAGTGCTGGCTCTACGAACAACTGGAGGAAGTGTTCTATCAAGGGACGGTGCCGGCGTACGCGGTGACCTATGATGCGCTCGGCGACCAGGAAGCGTTCGTGATCAAGTATTCGTGGGAGCTCTCGATCTATTTCGCCTTCTACGTCTTTCCGTTCATCAACGACTTCTACACCGACCGGCGCTTCTTGCTGATGTACCTCAGCAAATTCTCGCGGCTGGGATCAATTAACACGAACTTGCACGGTTTCATCAGCGGCTACTTCCAGTGGAAGAAGAACCGGCCACAGGCTTCGCGCGAGCCTCTGTTCTACGACTTCATGAATATCGCCGCGTTGCGCGAGGCCGAGAAGTGTTTCTACAAGGTCGGCGTCTCCGTAGATGAAGCCAAGCAGGTTCTCGATGCTCAACTAACCAATCTCCGGGAAACTGCTCGCTATTTCGTCGCGCATATCTACTCGATCGTTCTCTCTGAGAAGAGGGCTGTGACCAATCGCGCATTTATCGAGAGCATCAATCTCACCAGCCTTCGCTTCGATCCAGAAGAGATGCGCGAGCACTATGCAAAGCACACAGAATCCATCGGCGTATACGAATGGCCGTTCGATGCGACTGTCCTCGAGCCGTTTCGCACGGAGCCGCAGGCAGACCTTGCCGAGAGTCAAGTTGAGCTTGCTGTGTGAGGAGGTTACCAGTGGGCGATTATGCGCCCTTAATAGAGCGTGCTTTCTCTCTCGACCTGCGTGAGCAGTCCTACGTCTTGGAAGAGATAGAAGGCGAAGTCCCGGAGTTCATCCGCGGATCTTATTACCTGAACGGCCCGGCAAGATTTTCGCGAGCCGGTCTGAGGTATCGCCACTGGCTCGATGGCGACGGGATGGTATGCGCTCTGCAATTTGAGAACGGCCGCGTGCGCTTTACGAGTCGCTTCGTGAAAAGCACCAAGCTCGTCGTGGAAGAAGAGATGGGTCGACCGGTATTCCGCGCCTTCGGCACTGCTTTCGAATCAGATCGTTTGAAGCGCGGAATCATGCTTGAATCGCCGATAAACGTCAGCATCTATCCCTATAACGGAACGCTGCTCGCGTTTGGCGAGCAGGGATTGCCCATCGAGCTTGATCCAATGACGCTCGAGACTCGCGGCGAGTTCAACTTTGGCGGCGCGCTAAACGACATCAGTCCGTTCGCCGCTCATCCGAAGTTCGACCGTGCGACGGGCGAGATGTTCAACTTTGGCGTCGCCTTCTCCGCCACTGCGCCGAGCTTGAACTTGTATCGGTTCAATCGGGAAGCGCGGCTGATTTATCGCAAGCGCCTTCCACTTGATTACGCTTGCTCGATTCACGACTTCGGTCTGAGCCGGAGTTACGCAGTCTTCTACCTTAGCCCTTATATATTGAACATGAAATCGCTGGCGCGCGATGGCCGGACGCTGATGGATTCGCTCACGTGGGAACCGGAGCGCGGCAGCCGCTTGATGATCGTGTCGCGGGAGACCGGCGAACAGGCTGCGCTGCTTTCGATTGGACAGAGTCACTGTTTGCACCTGATCAACTGCTTTGAGGAGAACGACAAACTGATTGTTGACGTGCTGGAGCTCGATCATCCGATCTACGACCAGTACCAGCAAGTGCCCGACCTGTTCACCGATGTGTGCGAAGGCCAGCCCGTCCGATATGTCGTTGATATGAAGAATCGCGAGCTGATTGGACGAGGCGAGATCGACTACCGATTTGCGCCCGATTTTCCATCCATTGATCCGCGGCGATTCACGCATTCGTACGGCGATTTCTGGATGCTCGGCATTTCAACAACCGGCCGAGGCGGGCGCAAGTTTTTTGACCAGCTAGTTCACGGCATTTGGAGTGACGCAAGCGCGCGAGACGTCTATCACTCACCGCCGCTTCACTACCTTTGCGGCGAGCCGATCTTCATCGGCGATCCGAATGATGAGAGAGCCGGGACCGTGATCTGTCAGGTGTTTGATGCCTCGCGGGTGACGAGCGCCTTTGCGATCTTTGATGCGTTCGACGTAGCCGGCGGCCCGGTGGCTAGGCTCCATTTGAAAGAGCCGGTTCACCTCGGTTTTCATGCTTCGTTCATTGAGGAGTAGTCTGAAAACATTGCGCCATGGAAACGGGCAGGCTATCTCTAACGGAAACGTTGTCAGTGCTGCGAGTCGGCTCAATAGATCATCAATTGTGCCGGCGACAGGCGGCGAAAGGAGCGATCACGTCATGCGTGACCTCACTAAGTCATTAATCAGTTCTTCTTGGCGTCTATCGATGTCCGGGGTCGAACAGGTGACCAAGGCTATGGTGCGCCCGCTCACGAGTCTTCTCGCTAATCAGGGTGGATCTTTCAGGTCAGCAACGACCACGGCTGAACAACAAATTGATAGTGCGTTCCAGGCAACGGTCCGGGTTGGGGATGAAGTGCAGCGAAGAACGGTGGACCTGATGTTTGACCTCTTCACGCTAACGCCTTTTGTAGAGACTCTGGAAAGTAGCGGGCTCATTGGTAAAGACCGCGGCTACCAGAAGCAACCGGAATTGGAGTACCTGGAAGTGATGAACGACGCAGGCCCGGCGAAGATTTCGCTACCTGTCATTGTACTCGCGGTGATGTACGCAAATCTGAACAGAGAAGAGCAAGGGATTGAAAGGTTCGACAAATACTTAAGTGCGTATGGGTCCTCAATAACACCCAGTCAGAAGGCAGCTTATTTGAGCCTCGTATCCTTATTGCGGATCAGCCGCGTGCAGAAGTTGCCTGTGAGTCAATTTCTGGACTCAATTAGTCTGCTCCAGCGCGGACTGGCTGGAATCAAAGAAGCGAAGGACATAACCGCCAACGAACCGGATCCCAGCGAACATAACAAGGACCTGTTTGAGAATCCTCCGGGCAAGCTACTCGCCCGTTGGGTCTCGGGCATTGTAAACACCGGGCTGCCGTGGCCGCTCGGAAACAGAGAAGTTGCCCTCGAAGATCTCAAGTGGTGCGAGCAAGTAATCAACAAGAGCATGAATGTAAGAAAAGTGCTATACCTGTTCCTGCTTGAGATCTATTACAACCTGGCGCTTCTCTACGACAAGGCGGGTGACGATAAGGAAGCGAAGAAGTACCTTCAACGGGCCGGGTTTGAGAGGTTTGACAAAAAGATTTTTATTGCCTCTGCCTATGGAACCACTCACAATGGCCTGCGCGACGGTCTCAAGCATCTCACAGAAAGCATACCAGGAAAGGTCTTCACCATTTCCGGTCACGATATGCCGGAGTTCAATTTCATAATCTCCGACAATGGCAAAGAAATGATTGCCATTGATTGTGGTGCCCGCGAAGACACGGTTGAGGCGGCCTACAACTTCTTCAAGGAGCACGTGAACGATCGCATTCCAGAACTACCGCCATTGACGACGGTCTTCATAACCCACGCTCATTTCGATCATGTCGCCGGTCATCCCTTCTATAGCAGGTTGAATCCGAATGTGAAATTTTACTCGCGACAGGAGTATCCCGAAGAACAGGAAAGGTCCGCCAATCTACCTCCTCCTTATAAATGGTATCTCGGCGTAACGTTCAAGAAGGAGAATGTGGCGAGCTACAAACCCGATTTCGTAGTCACCGAGGGCGCGCCCAAACACCATCCGGGCGAGGAAGATCCCGCAGCCGGACTTACCCAGGCCCCGTATGGCTTTTGTCCGCCTCCCATTTTCTACGCGCGATCACAGGGGACTGAGATTCCGATTCCCACCGCTCCGTCTGCAGACTATCCTGCTCTCTCAGCCAAAATAGAAGTCGGGGGAACCAAGGTTGAGTTGATTCTCCCGCCGGGCGGCGGCGGCGAGACACCAGACGGAATGTTAATCTACCTGTCTGACTATTCAGTGGTCTACGGCGGCGACTTCTTCATGCCGTATATCGGGGTGCCGTACATTGTTGAAGGGAGCCTTCCGGCGCTAATCGCCAACTGCGACATACTCGGCAACTACATCAAGCCTAAACACATCTTGTGCGGACACGAAGCCATCACAAATTTCTATGGAAATCCCGAAGTGCTGTCTAACCTCAAGCCCCACCTGGAATGGCTCTATTGCGAGGTCTTGAAACTGATTAATGACTACGAGCTTCGAACTACAATCCTTGAGAGGAACCTGATCCCGCCGGGCATCACCGAACAACCCAGCACGCAGATACCCTTCCTAATTGTGCGCGAGGGGGCCATCAGCAGAACTTACAGTCAAAGGGTGGGTTACTGGGGGCCTAAGTTGCAAAATGTAGATTACCTTACTCAAGAGGAACTCGGCGCTGCCCTAGCGCACCACTTCAGGATGTCTGAGCAGGAATTGGTTGATGGAATTAAAAGAATGATGCGCAGCGGCGACCTCGAGCTTGCGGGACGCATCGTGAATTGGGCTGTCACGCAATACCCCGACAGCGAAGAATTGAAACAAGTAAGACGGCAAGCATTCCTGCTATTGAAACAGAAATGGCAGCAGCTAAGCGTCTTCAAATTCGTCATGTATTCAGAGGAGATAGCTGACGAGACGCCGATAGTAGGAAACGAATTCTAGTTGACCGGTAGGAGATTGTTATCGCCATAGGCAATCCAATTCGCCTGAAGGAAGCTGGAACGAGTATGTTGGAACCATCATGCTCGCCTGGCTTTATTAGCAACGCTGATCGGTTTTGGGAGATCTTCAACGGAGTCCTATGAACTGACCTGCAATTCGTCGTAGATCAGGCTCAGAGCCTGTTCCACTTTCGGGAGGAATTCTTATGGAGATCATAATTGAGCCAGTTTCAAACAGCGCGGATGAAACGGCACAGTTGCGGATACGCCAACAGGTCTTCGAGCACGAGATGGGCATTTCGCTCTCGCGCTTGAACGGATTCGACGGCTGTCCTGTTCTACATTTACTCGCGCGGGTCGGTCACGCCGGCGACCCGGTGGCGACATTGAGCGTCGTGGAGACGAGCGGTGATAATGAACTACACGAGGGCTACGGGTTAAAGTTCAACGCCAGCGCGCGCGTCGCACGCTACACTCAACTTGCCGTGCTCAGGCCGCATCGCGGCTTGAATATTCCATTGATGCTGATGCTCGAAGCGCATCGACGTTTCGTCGCTCCAGGCCAGTTTGACTACACCTGGCTATTGTTCGATGCGGAGCGCGCTGCCTCATCATTGATGTGTAAGTGGTTGGCCTTTACGTCAGGCGAGCGCGCCTTCGCGTCCGAGTACGGTCACAGCCGCACGCTCTTGAGAGACGAGCGCGCGCCCGGGTCCGAACAGGCGATCTGGCGGACCGAGCAATACATCGGACTGATGTTCAGGACGTTTTCTTCGCCTTCTCAAGTATTCTTGCGTCCGGCTAACACCGCGTAAGAGGTCAGTGGAAGATCCATGACCTTGAAAGCAGAGTTGGAACGGTTTCGCTCTACTCGCGCCGTAACATTAGCGATAGTCAGCGGTCTCGCACAGGAGCAGATGGATTATTCGCCGGGCGCGGCGAAGTGGTCTGCGGGCGAGTTGGTGGATCATATGTTGCTGGCTGAAAAGATGTACCGTGACGAGCTCACACAATTCATCAAGCTGAAGAGGGCGGGCAGCGAACCCGTGATCAGCCGGACTTTTGCAGATATGAATGTTTCTATCGCCTACATTCCACGATCTCTGCTGCCTTTCCTTGATCTCCCTTTCACTGTGTTTAATATGTTTGTTCCGAACAGCGTTCGAGAGTTTCTGATGCGGAATCGACTGATTCCGGCGCAGAATCCAAGGGCCGCAACGCCGCGCAAGGGAAGGCCCGCGAGTGAACTGCGCGACGAATTGGTTTCCTCTTTGAAAGAAACGGAAGAGCTGTTTGTGGCCAATTCCGATCTCGATTACACCGAGATGATAGATCGTCATCCACTGATGGGCGCCAATAATGCGCTTCAACTACTTCGGCTCCTCTCTTTTCATGAGCAACGCCATCAGTCTCAGATCTCTGAGGTTCTCAACAATCTTAAATCCGTTCGAAGCATATTGAGATGCGAGCCAGGGAACAGGCTTACGAATAGGCATGGTAACCAGCAGATGAAGCGCTGAAAGCATTTGGCTTCTGGCAGATTTCGAGCTGAGACCTAAAAGGAGTGGTCATTGCAGGGTTTCCGCTCAACGGCTTGGGGGAAAAGATTATGATAAGAAGAAGGGATCTTCTCAGACTCAGCTTGGCAGCAATCGGTTCTAAGCTATTCGGTCGCAACCGCGCGATGGCGCAAAGCCAGAAAATGCTGGACTATATGTGTCCTCCCGACGGAGTGACACCTGACTTAGTCACGATGCCAAGTCCGCCTTCTCGGCCATTCGTGGCGCCGTTCAATGTAATGCCGCTCAAGCAGCCGGTGCCCAAGCTGGATCCACCGCCCGATCCTCGCGCGCATCAGCGATATGAGGAGTTCCTGCCCAAGAAGTTCTATGAGATTCGCGAGACGGAGTTTCGGTGGGTATATCATCCAGACGCGCCATATAACGCGGGAAGTTGGTCCTGGGGGTTCGATGGCATTACACCGGGCCCAACCTATCATGCGCGGTATGGGGAGCCGATTCTTGTACGCAGGTACAACACGCTGCCGATAGTGAACGAAAGCAAGGTTGTTTTTGCATGCCCTAAGACCTCGACCCACCTTCACAACGGCCACACCGCATCGGAGAGCGATGGCTATCCCATGGATTTCATCGCGTCGGGGGAGTATTGGGACCATCAGTATTGCAACTTCCCCTCGCATATGGACGACCGAGAGAAGCTAACCACTCTTTGGTATCACGATCATATGATGGACTTCACCGCGGCAAATGTTTACGCCGGACTTGCCGGATTCTACCTTCTTTTCGATGAGTACGACTCGGGATACGAAGATACTTCGTCGGAAGAATACAAACGAGCCGCTGAACACTACGGTTATGATCCAGCCAAGGCCTGGGGACTTCCAAGCGGCAAGTATGATATCCCAATAGCCCTGAATGACGTTCTGTTCACCAGCGATGGTCAGGCTTCTTTCAATCCGTTCAACACGGATGGAATCCTGGGCGATAAATTTTGCGTCAACCGGATCATCCAGCCCTATCTTCAGGTCGAGCCCCGAAAGTACCGCTTCCGCATTTTGAACGGTGGGCCCTCAAGATTCTATCAGTTGTTCCTCAGTACCGGGCAGCCGTTTACGGTAATCACAGGCGATGGTAATTTCCAGCCCAATCCTGTCGTCGCGGAGAGTCTATACCTGAGCGTCGCACAGCGCTGCGACGTCATTATCGACTTTTCCAGGTACCGGCCCGGTGATCAGATCATTCTTCAGAATCGGCTGGAACAAACAAACGGGAAAGGTCCTTCGGGCCGAATGCTCGACCCGGGCGACGGCGTCATGCGCTTCGACGTGGTCGACTTGAAAGCCCCGGACAAGAGCCGCGTTCCGGATCAACTTCGAGCGCTGCCGCCGATTCCGAACGATCTGAGCAAATTCAAGCACAGAGTCTGGGAGTTTGACTATGTGGCCGGTCTGTGGACCATCAATGGAAAGATTTTTGATCATCATCGGATTGATGCCGAGATCGAGCAGGGATCGGGAGAGGTCTGGATACTTCGAAATCAAGGCAAGAACTGGTCCCATCCTATCCACTCTCACTTCACCGAGTTCCTGCTTCATGAGGTAAACGGTAGAGTAATTCAGCCAAAAACCATTCAGTCAACCGAAGGTCGCCGCCATTATGACTTTGAGGACGAAGACAAGCCGATAAAGGTCTTCATGGGCGGACAGAGGCGCGATGTCGCAACTCTGCTCCCCAATGATGAACTTGTGGTATTCATGCGCTGGAACGACTTTCTAGGAAAATACATAATGCATTGCCACAACGTGGTTCATGAGGACCATGCCATGATGATCAGGTGGGACATTGTGCCGCCAAAGAAACCGGCCGCCGGTTCCAAACAATCGCCTGGTCTGCCTGCTTCGCCCCCAAAAGGAGGCAAGGCAAAGTCCGACAGGAAATGCAAACCAGGCGAGGACTGTTGAGGAGCCCGTCGGGTCAGAGACTCTCAAGGACGGCAACATATCCTAGGCCACATCTGTTGCGACGGTTCGCGACAGCTTGCGACCACTTGACGTTGGAGAAGGAGAACACCAGTCATGCAAAGCAGAAGAAACTTGCTCGCGAGATTCACGGCACCCGCGGCAGCAGCAATCCCCGGAGTCAGCCCGGATGGAGCAGACCACACATCGCACGGTGCCACGCAGAACACAGCTCCTTGCGACTGTTCGCGGCCTAAAAATGGGCCGTATTCCCATTACTTCCCCAACGTCGTCGTGCAAACGCATGAGGGCCAGAGGGCATTGTTTTACGACGATCTGCTTCGGGGAAAGATGGTGATGATCAACTGCATATCCGTCGCGAACGAAGCTCTTTTTCCGTTGAGTAGCAACCTCGCAAAGGTTCAGCGATTGCTGCGCGATCGACTTGGCCGCGATCTGTTCATGTATTCGATCACCACCGATCCCGAACACGATACGCCACGAGTGCTGAAAGCGTTCGCCGAGAGACTTGGGGCTGGGCCGGGCTGGATGTTCCTGACCGGAGAGCCCGCAGGCATACACGTGCTGCGAAACAGACTGTTCACCAGCGGAGACAGCCATGATCACGGCGCCCGGTCCGCTCAGGACTGCTCCCTCGCAATGATACGGTACGGCAATGAAGCGGTTGGTCTCTGGGGATCCGTCCCTACGAAGATGGATCCGGAGCTGATAGCGATGCGACTATCCTGGATCCGACCGGAGCAGCCGGCGACCGGAAGACCCAAGCGAGCAGGTCCCCCGCGGCTGGCTTAAAAGCATTCGCCGTCACATCGTCGAAAGGAACTTGGTAGCACAATTCCGTTTCGAAGCCGCGCACCGGGTCTACATCGAAGCTTAGGAGGTCCACAATGAGCGCTCTACGCCGTCTCCCGAAGTTAACGTTGCTCGTTCTAGTTGCAACCACACTCTGTCTTGCGCAAGCCCCTGTACCGGAGAAGTGTGCTTGCCCTCCTCCTCCGGCTCCGAGCACTACACCTTTCGTTTCACCGGCTCCGATGCCTGGCCAGTACGGCCATCCGCACCCGCAAATGCGCCCTGAGGCATCCACCGCGACCACGATCGGTAACACGACTTATGTCATGACTGGTAAAAGCCTCTTCCAGCAAAGCGACCCGTTTCGCTACCCGCCCGGGACAAATTTCCTCCCCACGATCTACACGAACATGTTCGATGGCTTTGGCAAGGAAATGCCAAACACACTGCCGTCAACACCGACTGTTCCTTACAACCTGCACGACGGCAATCCCGTTGTTAGCAATATCGAACCCAGGTCTCCTACCGATGACCTGCGGGAAGTTTTGGAGCTAGGCAAGAATCTCCCCAAGCCTGGTAAGCCTGCTGCTGCGCAATCTCGGAAGCGAAGTAAGCCCCCGGATCAAAACCAGGCCGCAAGCGATGGAGAGATCAGGAAGCAGATTCAACGAGGGCTGGATATTTTGGAAGGCAATCCGGTGCCTGATCGTGTCTACAGTGGACTTCCCCTGTTGCATTACAAAGGACCGGAGAAATGCAAGCGGGTCACTGCGATTCGCGATGCCTCAGGCAAAGTAATTGGCGGCAACGTCAATGTCCACCAGGTGTGGTACGACATCCATATCGAATCAGATACGGCGTTCTTGGATGTGGGTGAGGTTAAGGATGTCCCCTGGACCATAACATACACCGTGGATGTATTGAATCGCGGCCACGATGATTTCTCGCCTTTTGTTATGTACTTCGATGATCCTGCGCTAACCCCGCCTGGAATGCCTTTGCCTCACGTTGGGATGGACCAGAGCTATTTCAATATGGAGAGCGGCACGCGAACCATTTTCAAGATCAAGATGGCGCCTGGCAAGTATTACAACCTTACCTACACGTGGGGTTGGCGTGATCATCCACCTCGTGTACAGGTCACGGAGAACGCGTGCAAGCGAATGAAGAACGCCAAAGGTGAAAACAAAACTTTGGTTGAATGGGAAGAAGACGTATTTGGTAAGAATCCGTCGGCTAGCGAAGCAACAAAGTTGGCGGCCATTGCAATGATTGGTGATCTCGCGCCTGAAAAGAGGATGTGGTCGGCATTGCAGGTTGCTCGCCAAGCTGCCGGAGTCCGAGACTATGAAACGGTGAAGGCTAAGCTGAAAGAAGCGCTCAAGGCTTACTGGGATTGGAGAAATCGGAGTATGTTGCCCAGCGGAGTGATCCCTGATCCCGATGCCGACGTAACGTTGCTTTACGCGAACAACACAATCTACGGAGAGATCCCCCGCGGCGGCTGGGTTGATTTCCCTAAATGGACTCTGCGCGGCACCACCGTGAAGATAACCTTGCTGAACGGCGATTATTTTGAGCACGGTTACCAAAATGTGGACTTCGGTGGCGCCCGTGGATGGGAAAACCAATTCAAATCGTCCGTCGGAATAGGCGGGTCGGGGTGCTGGTTTACGTTTGGGCGGGCTCACTGGTGGATGAACATACCGGGCATGGTCGTAGTTCCCCCCGCGACGCCATACGATAGTCCGGGTAAGCACAAGGTTGAAATCACCTATAACTACGAGCCCTCTCGAAGGTTGAGGTTCTATCAATTTGATCCGGTGCATCATGATGTCGCTGTGTATTCGGTACACTAGCGGTCTGGGTTGTTAGGCGATTGCGCGTCCCTGTCAGAGACGGGAATCGAAGTACGATACGTTCCAGCGCTTACCCAGCACGAGCAGTCGGTCAATTGCAGCATAAGGAGACAGACCTATGAGCAGCGAGGCATACACTCTTCAAGTGCTAATCTACGATGCGACGCTGAATTTCAGCAGGTGGTCAACGCTGTCGTTCACTGTCGCGGAAAATGATAGCGTGACGGGCACCTTAGAGTACACCGGCGCGCCTACGCAGCTTTCTGGGAAAAGGATTCCTGGGCAGGGTGGCTCTAAAGATGACTATGAATTGGATGGAGCGGGAGTGAGCCTTCGCCTATCGGCATATCCCGATTTTGGTGCCCAATATCCTGTAGCTGGTGTCGGCAGCATCAACGCTCCGGGACCATTCTACATTATCGGAAAGCGCTCGTAGCCTTTGCCGGCGCGCATAGCGACATAGAATCTGCGTCAAAGGAATTCTCTGCCGTTTTGACTAAAGCTGTGCGCCGAGACCGAGTTATCCCTGCGTAAATACAATCCTGGTTGGTGGTCGGCCGCTCACGGCTTTTTCTCAACTGCGAATCTCGGCCCTTTGTGGATCGCTCAAGTCCCGCTCGGTAACCCAACGTCTTGGGGTAGATATTTTCTCGTTTTCCCTGCGGCGTATCTTACCGACATCGCAAATGTATTTATTCGACAAGTTGGATTCAGAGACGCAAATTTTCTTGGCTGGGCTGTCTATATAGTTGGACTACGCTGCCACAAGGCCGTATGTGTCATACGGTCATCGTTTTGCCTTATGAGTGGGAAAAGCATCAATACGTTCTTTACCAGTGCTCCATCAGTTCCGGAAGTTTAAGTTTTTCCAGCGAGGCCATCGCTTTTCCGGAGAGCCTCAGACATTGGTGCCTCGTTTCGTCAAACAATCACCGGAGGGTCTGTCTCTCCCCCTACCCGCGGAAGGGAGTAATGTCATGAAGCCAGGTGATAAAACTATAAGCACCAGACAGTTGAAACTGGGCGCTGTTCTGCTGTTTGTCGCGCTCGGTCTGGCAGAGATGTGTCTTGGGACCGGAGGATGGCTGGTAGGAAACACCTCGGCGCAAGACTCGAAGCCATCAGCGGGATCAGCCGGAGCGGTTGCTGCTCAAAGAGCCACGAAACCGGACGCCGCGATGAGTTCGACTACTGCCAAAGACGACAGGAAACAAGAGTCGGCGATGGAGGGCGATCAGTTGACGCCCAAAAGCCCCGCCGCGTTTGATCCGAATTGGAAGCGCGCCTACCCACAATATCAACCCGTAGGAAAAGACCTGTTGCCGTTCCCGAATCTTCGTCCGGGGGACATCCCACCCGTGGACTTGTATCGCTATGGCGGCCCGGGCGCCAGCTCTTACGCCTCAGTTGCGGACGTGGCCAACTTTGAAGAGTTCTACAAGCGATTGAGCGAGCAAAAGCCCAAGGTCATGGCTCGTTGGAAAGAATACCTGGACATTCGCTACAACTTCACGGGCAAGGTCGATCCTGCCGTCACCATGTCGCGAGGCAAGCCCATCCCGGTGGGGCCGGTGGTCCTCTTGCCAAAAGGCATCAATAGCTGGGAGGACTACGACAAGCTCTCGCCTCAGGAAATATATGAGAAGGAGCTGTTCCCTGAAGGGTTCCGTCCTCTGTCCCATCCGCTGCAGTCCACAGGGCACATGCTGTTTCCTCAGGTGTGGCTGAAAGCACATCCTGAAGACGAACGGTTCGATGTGGACTTTGACCTTCCCAATGCGTACATCCCTGAATTCCCGCCGCCGCTGTTTCTGACAACGCGGCCCGATCTGGGCGACGTATCACAGGGATGCGAGATCACCGAAGCCAACTTCCACAGGCTGTTCGACGGCATCCTCACGCCGGAGCAGCTCAAGGGATTGGAGAAAATGGTGATCAAATCAAACACGAGCTGGTTCAATCAGACGCAGCATCGCCTTACAAGATTGCCCTCTCAGGGCATTGCCTGTTTCGATTGCCACGTCAACGGTCACACCAACGCCGCGATAGAAATGGATCCGGGCGTGCGGCCGACCCTGGCTCGCCCACGACTCGATACGCCCAGTCTTCGCGGCAACAACGTTATGCAACTCTATAGCCTCAAGCGCTCGATCCGCTCCCTGGACCATTTCGCTGAGGTTGAGGAGTACTTTGACGGCGACATCGGGTTGGCCCAGCAGATCGGAGGCCGTGAGTTCAACAAAGGCACGACCAACGTCATGGGTGACATCAACGCGATAATCGGTTTCCCGCCGGCGCCCAAGCTCGACCGTCTCGGTCGCCTGAACCCGGCAAAGGCGAATGAATCAGAGCTGCGCGGCGAGAAGCTGTTCTTCGGAAAAGCAAAGTGTAGCGAATGCCATATGGCTCCCTACTACCTTGATGACCGGATGCATGATCTTCGATTTGAGGAATTCTATCGGGGCCGGGCGGAAGGTTGGGCCAAGACATTTTCGCTTCGCGGAATTAAGGACTCGCCTCCTTATCTTCACGATGGCAGGCTGCCGACGCTCGAGGATACGGTTGAGTTCTTCAATCTCGTCCTTCAACTGAAGCTCGCGCGGGATGAGAAAAAAGACCTTGTAGCGTTTCTGCGAACGCTCTGAGGATACTGCCTCAAGTAAATCAACGCTTCGGGTGATCGATCACAACTCGGGTGGGCTTTCCGCAGTCGTGCGGAGAGCCCACCGCTTTTGACTTTTCGTTTCGGTATCGGAGCCCCCGATCGCGAAACTTATCTTCGCTGAGAGGAGGAGAGAACAATGAGATTGGCAGGCTATAAGCTCACGCAAAAGTTCTTCTCATTCTTGCTAGTGATTGCCGGAATATGCGTGCTCGGCTCGAATGCGCAGGGCCAGGGTTGTGTGAATGCACGGCAGTGTACGACGATGAGTGACCCAACGCTTCTGAACGTCACGGATGGCGGTGGTTACGCGACGGGAGAGTCGTGGTTTAGCCCGCGCCGGTTCCAGCTTTCCGTCGACTATCGCTATCTCCATTCGCATCGTCACTTTGTGGGGACGACGGAGCAAGTACAGCGAGCGACACTAGGAACTGAGGTCAACAACGTTATTCACCTCTTCAACGTGTCCGCTACTTACGAGGTCAGCCCTCGGTTCAGCGTCTCGTTGACAGTGCCCCTGTTCTTTGCCGATCGTTGGAACCAGCGCACTCCGGATCAAGTCACCTCCGCGAATGGGATTGGCGACATCAGCTTGGTTGGTCACGTATGGCTGCTGAAGCCGCCAGTCGAAGAGCGGCAGAACGTCGCCTTTGGTTTCGGCGTGAAGTTCCCGAGTGGCAAGCCGGACGCGGTAAGTACGGTGAACACCCCGACCGGTCCGGTGACTCGGATTGTTGATCAATCCATCCAGCCGGGCGACGGAGGCTATGGCTTTGTGTTCGATTTCCAGGGATACAAAGCAGTCAAGAAGTCTACGCTCTATGCCTCCGCGGTGTATCTGGTTAATCCGCGAAACACCAATGGTGTGCCGACGGGCCGTAGTCGTGCATCTGAGGCGATAATGTCTGTCGCCGATCAGTACTCTTACCGCGCAGGAATAATTCTGCCGTTCCCCAAGGTTCACAGCCTCGTCTGGAGTATGGGGATCCGAGGGGAAGGAGTACCCTCGAGGGATGTCTTCGGGAAGAGCGATGGGTTTAGAAGGCCGGGCTATTCCTTAGACGCAG
>Ga0114129_10001748_pt1 | contig 29570 bp, 21 predicted proteins | sample RhiMetdeltSRZDD1_FD_80071 | JGI IMG/M metagenome (GOLD analysis project Ga0114129, IMG submission 80071) | Populus rhizosphere microbial communities from Tennessee, USA - Rhizosphere MetaG P. deltoides SRZDD1 (version 2) (version 2) | ecosystem: Host-associated > Plants > Roots > Rhizosphere >... | reverse complement strand
CGTTCGTGAGTTGATCGCGGCCTCGGCAAGATCGCGAATGATCGGCGTCGCGTCGGCGACGCTGCGGTTGCCTCTCATCATCGCGTATCGCGTTCAACGCGATGATTCTCTGGCGTCGAACACGACGACGTCCGCGTCCCCTTCGCCGACAGCGGCGAGGATGGAGCGACCGTCGGCCGACCACGAGACGCGGCGCGCGATGAAGATCGGCCGGTCGCCGAAATCGGTGATTTGCCGCCACCGGGTGGTCGATGTCGATAACGTCCAGATATTCGTGGTCGCTCCGTCGGTGAGCGGCATCGCGAGCCACTGACCGTCCGGCGAGAGTGACGGATTGACGATCTGCCACTGGGGAGCGCGACTCGCGGGGATGCGGGCGAGCACTCGCGACGGAGCATCTTCCGGCGTCGCCGCGTGAATCTCGAACCCCGGGCTGCCATCCGTGAGCGTACGGTCGACCACGAAGTACAGCGTTCTGCCGTCGACGCCGATCACGTTTCGCGCGGTCCCCGGCCTGACGCGGGCCGGAGCACCTCCCGTGACCGGGATTTTGTAGAGCACGCCGGCGTCCGTGTAATAGACCCACTGGCCATCGCGCGACCAGGTGAACCCGAGCCCGCGTGCAACGAGGTTGCGCAGGTTGCCGCCATCAGGATTCACGATCCAGACGCCAAACCCGAACCCGGTGTTGCCGCGCGACGAGACAAACGCAATCCGTTTTCCGTCGGGCGACCAGATCGGCACACCCAACGCGACGTTCGGGTCGCGTTCGTAGGTGACCTGCCGCAGTTCCGCTGTCTCCGGCGTGATAATCCAGAGGTTGGAATGCCCGCCGCTGTCGGAGAGAAACGCGATCTCCCGGTCGCTGACGCCGACGGTCGGCGTCTGAACCTGCCCGGTTTGATGCGTCATGCGGACCGCGCGACGCGCGTTCTCGTCCGCCGTTCCGTCCGTGGGATAACTCCACAGGTCGAAGCGCATCTGGAGACGGCTGGCCACCAGCGTGCCGCTCTCGTGAACGTCGGGATGGAGGTATGAAAGGTCGGCGGGTGCGATCCGTCTGGCGCCGCCGGCATCGAGGGACAATTCCCACAGACCCAGGCTGGGCAGATACGGCATCGTTGTGCCGCGACTCGAGCTGTAGATGACCCGCGTGCTGTCCGGCAGCCACGCGAGCCCGTGTATCTGACCGTTGTCGTGTGTCAGTTGACGGGGAGGCCCGCCGCCGACCGCAACGGCATGAACGTCCCAGCGGACTCCGTCGCCACGCTGGTATGCGATCCATTTCGCGTCCGGTGACCAGCGCGGGTATTTGTAGTACACCGACTCGGCAAACCGTGCGATCACCGTCGTGTCGGCGCCGTCTGCCGATGCCGTCACCAGCTCGATCTGTCCGCCCGCCAGCCTGAAACAGGCGATCCGGCCATCGCGACCGACGTCGCCGCCGCCCACGCTGTCGATGACCCGCCGTGGCGCTCCGCCCAGCGCCGGAATTTCCCAGATGGTGCCCTGGAGATCTCCAGGCACGCCGGGCGAAAAGTAAAAGACCGAGCTCGCGTCGCGCGACCATCGAGGCTGCTCGTGATCGACGGAGTCTTTCGTGATTTGCAGCGGCGTGCCGCCTGCCAGCAGGCGCACGAAGACCTGTCGCGTCCCGTTCACGCGCGCGACAAACGCGACGGACTTCAGGTCCGGCGCAATCGCGGGGAACTCCTCGAGTCCGTTGAAATCGGTCAGACGGTAGATGCTGCTGATCTCGTGATGCTGCGGCGGCGCGGCCGTTCGGCGTCCCATCGCGAACGCGCCGGCGATGAGAGCGATCGCACCGGCGATCGACAGCGCGAGAACGCGTGCATTCGAAAACCCTCGACGAACTGCCGATGGCGCCGTGTCCAGCGCTGCCTCGAGGTCGAAGACGAGATCGCGGGCGCTCTGAAAGCGCTCGCCAGGGTCCTTCTCCAGGCAGTGCCGCAGGATGCGCTCGAGCGCCGGCGGACAGGCTGCCGAATCGGAAAGCCCGGGCGGGTCGTCGCGGAGAATCGCGGTCAGGGTTTCAGCCGCCGTCTCGTGCCGAAAGGGTGACGCGCCCGACAGCATCTCGTGCAACACGACCCCGAGGCTGAAGAGGTCTGCACGATGATCGACTCGGGCGCCGCGCGCCTGCTCCGGCGCCATATATGCCGCAGTTCCGACCGGGCCCAATCCGTCCGCCGTCAACGTCACCGCGGTCGCGCCGGCGGGCGCATTCACATCTGTCAGCTTGGCGAGCCCGAAATCGAGAATCTTGACGCGGCCATCTCGTGTGACGAACAGATTCTCCGGCTTGATGTCGCGATGCACGATGCCGTGTTCATGTGCGGCAGCCAATCCCCTGGCGATCTGGATGGTGTAGTCGACGGCCCTGCGGACCGGCAGCGGTTGGCCGTTCATCTTGGCCCGAAGCACCTCTCCCTCGAGCAGCTCGGTGACCAGGTACGGCGAGCCCTCGTGCGTGCCGATGTCGTAGACCGCGAGAATGTTGGGATGAGCCAGCCGGGCGACCGCCAGCGCCTCCTGCTCGAATCGCCGCAACCGATCGGGATCGTTCGAGACGGCGGGCGGAAGAACCTTGATGGCGACCTCGCGGCGCAGCCGCGAGTCGTACGCACGGTAGACGGCGCCCATGCCGCCTGCACCGAGCAGGTCGACCACGTCGAACGGGCCGAGGCGGGTGCCGGCTGTAATGATCATCAGGAGGGCGAACACTCCGGCGGCGGCCGTTCAATTCTAAGGCAATTCTCAACCAACCTTCAGGACTCCGGGGCGCCGCCCTGCCTATCGTGTCGGCGAAGGAGATCAACACGATGGCAACCGCCGCTCACACGACAACGATGTTCCTTGCGCGAGCTCGACAGATCGTCGTCACCGCGACAACCATTCTCTGCGTCATAGCCGCGCCCACGCTCGCGCGCGCGAACGATCCGGTGCTGGAATGGAACGACATCGCGCGGGTGCTGACCGTCGTCCCCGCGCTCGCGCCCGTTCAGCAGACGCGTGCCATGGCGATCGTGCACGTCGCTGTGCACGACGCCGTCAACGCGATCACCGGCGAGTACGAGCAATACCGCGCGACCGGTCCCGCGCCGGCGGGTGCTTCACCGGAAGCGGCGGCGATCGCAGCCGCGCATCGGGCGCTGAGAGGAGTCGTCGGCGAGTCCCCGCTCCTCAGCACGAGCTACGCGGCGTCACTCAACGCGCACAGTATCCCGGCCGCCGATCCGGGCCTCGCGTTTGGCGCATCGGTCGCGGAGGCGATCCTCGCGCTGCGAGCCCACGACGGCGCGGCCCTCGCCGCCTACCCATATATACCGCCGGGCGCTGGCACGCCCGGTGTCTGGGCGCCGCTCAGCTCCGCCCCGGCCGCGCAGGCGTTGCTGCCCGGATGGGGACGCGTGACGCCATGGGTGCTGAGGAGCGGGTCGCAGTTTCGGCCGGACGCGCCGCCGGCGCTCGATAGTGAACGCTATGCGAAGGACTATAACGAGCTGTCGCTGGTTGGCGCCTCCGTCAACTCCATCCGAACGAATGAACAGACACAAATCGCGCTGTTCTGGCGTGCGTCGCCGACGGCTCTGTGGAATCCCATTCTGAGGAAGGCGATCGAATCCCGCGGCCTCGGTCTGTCAGCCACGGCGCGAACGATCGCCCTCTTCTATCTCGCAGCGGCCGACGCGAGCGTAGCGTGCTGGGAGGCGAAGTACTTCTACAACTACTGGCGGCCGCAGCCGGCAATCGTGAACGGCGACGCAGACGGGAATGCGGCGACAGCCGGCGATCCGGCGTGGCGTCCGCTCGTGCCAACACCGCCCCACCCGGAGTATCCCTCCGCACACGCCGCCAACAGCGGCGCCATGGCATTCGTCCTGAAGTCGATGTTTGGCGACGCGCCCGGGTTCGTGATCGAGGCGACGAGCTCGCAGAATGTCGGCTTCGTTCGGTACTGGCAGACCTTCAGCGAAGGCGTACAGGAAGTGATCGACGCGCGAGTGTATTCGGGCATCCACTTTCGGACCGCCGACGAAACGGGCGCGCGCCAGGGGCGTCAGGTGGCGAAGTTCGTCCTGACACATGCGCTCCGCGCTGTGAAGGGATCGTAGCGCGGCGAATCGGCTGTCTTAGAATGCCGGAGGCGTGACGTATCGGTTTGCCGGGTTCTCTGTAAACAGCGACACGCGGCAGTTGCTCGCGGATCGCCGCGAGATTCATCTGTCGCCGAAGGCGTTCGAGTTGTTGCTGATGCTGATTCAGCGTCGCTCGCGGGCGCTGTCGAAGGCCGAGCTCCAGGAGCGCCTGTGGCCGTCGACGTTCGTTGGCGAGACGAACCTCGCCACGCTCGTCGCGGAGATACGGCGGGCGCTCCATGACTCTGCCGGCGACTCGAGATACGTGCGAACGGTGCACCGTTTCGGATACCGCTTTGTTTGTTCCGTGACCGAGGCGCCAGCGACGCCGGCGAGCTTCGACGCTGGAGCTCACATGTACGTGAAGATCGTCGATCGGCAGTTCCGGCTGTCGGAGGGTGCCAGCGTGATCGGTCGCGCGGACGACGCGGCGATCCGACTCGATTCCGGCGGAGTCTCCCGGCACCACGCGCGCATCGTCGTCAGCGGCGACGAGGCGCGCGTGGAAGACCTCGGCAGCAAGAACGGCACGTTCGTGGACGGCAAGCCGGTGACTGAAACCCGTCTGTTGAAGGATGGTGACGAGATTCGCGTCGGCGCCGTGACGTTGACCTTTCACGTCACTCCGGCGAGCCAGGCGACCGAGACGATGAATTAGATTTCGCGCGGCATCGGCTTGATGACCGCGAACGCCGCGCCTGTCGGATCCTCGAGCGTGCCGAAGCGGCCGACGCCGGGAATGTCGTCCGGCCCGAACCGGATCGTCGCGCCCGCTTTCTTCGCGCGCGCAACCGTCGCGTCCACGTCGTCGACGGAGACGTACGGCAGCCAGTACGGCTTGACGCCGGCCGGCAGGTCGCCAATCGCGCCGCCGCGATCGACGCCGGCCCGTGACACGATGTGATACGTGGTGCCGCCGCCCATGTCCATCGCGCGGTGCGAGAAGCCCAGGACTTTCTCGTAGAACGCGAGCGCCTTCGCGGCGTCGTTCGTATGGAGCTCGTTCCAGAGAAAGCGGCCCGACGGGACGGGACCGTCGGCCGGATCGCCGTTCACGCGCTTGATCAGCGAGATCTCGGCGCCCTGCGGGTCGGCAATCCGCGCCATGCGTCCCGCCTCCGGCGTGTCCTGCGGCGCTTCGATGACCTTGCCGCCGTTCGCCGTCGCCGCCTTCACCGTCGCGTCGACATCGTCGACGGAGACGTATGCGATCCAGTGCGAGCGCTGTCCGTTCCTCGGTGGCGCGTAGCCGCCGATCATCGTATCCGGCGTCTCGCCGGCGAGAATCATGTCGTACGTGAAGCTCCCCATCGGGAACGGGAGGACCTTCCATCCGAGCACGTCCCGGTAGAACGCCTGGGCTTTTCCGGCGTCCTTCGAGATGTGCTCGAACCACACGAACTTTCCGGGGATGAGTTTCCGGTCTGGCATGATGAATCTCCTTTCGCTCCCTTTCTGAGAATTAGACGCCCGGCGGCGAGAGAAATCATCGGTCCTCGAATCGCGTCGTTACCTGGCGCGCTGAGCTCGCGGTTACTCGCTGATGCGCTTCGGGATATCGTCCGCGCGCTGGCTCGCTCGAAACTCGACGATGCGAAAGTCGGCGAGACCCCGGGCGCAGAACGGGTCTTCGCGCGCGATCGCCTCGACGTGCTGCCGACTGGGAGCGACAGCAAGGATGATTCCGCCGTCGCGGGGAATCTTGCGGCCCGAGATCAGGAAGGTGCCCGCGGCGTAGTACTTCTTCAGGAACCGGACGTGCGCCCGCATGTTCGCGTCGATGTCGGCGAGCGGTGCTTTATACGTCAGCTCGATGATGAACATTCGACCAGTGTAGTCACCTTCCTCATGGACCGCGCCACGCGCGGCCGATCTTCATCGCCGCGCTTCCGCACGACATCGGCCATCTGCTCCACGGGCGATCGGAGTCGATTGCGGACGCTGGCGTCGACGCGCGGCATGAGGACGAAGGCCGGACGATGTCGTCGAACCGGTGCGCCTGAAGTCGCGGCGAGCGATACTTGTGCACGGTGGATGACCACTACGCCGAACAACTGTCCCCGGCGTCGAGGCAGAGTCTCGCACTGCAGGGCGGTCCGATGACGGACGCCGAGACGATGGCGTTCGCGTGGTCGCCTCACGCGCACGAGGCGATCCCGCTTCGGGTGTGGGACGACGCAGCCAAGCAGCCGGGCCTGGACGTGCCGCCGCTCGACGCGTACCTGCCCCGCATCGAGCGCGCGCTGAAGCGCGCGGCCGACACGTGTCCATCCGCCTGACGGTGTTCGACGTTGCCGGCACCACCGTTCTCGACGGCGATGCCGTCATCGAGGCGATGAAGACGGCGCTGTCGGCGGCCGGAATCGATGCCCCGCGCTCCGCCATCACGGCGGTCATGGGCATTCCCAAGCCGGCGGCGATTCGACGCGTCATGCAGGCCCACGCGGCCACGCCGACGCAGGCCGCCAACGATCGCACCATGGAGATTCACGCGGCGTTCGTCGAGCTGCTCGTCGAGCGCTACCGCCGCGATCCGATGATTCGGCCTGCCCCCGGGGCGCTCGACGTGTTCCGGTGGCTGCGCGACGGCGGTGTCCGGGTCGCGCTCGACACCGGATTCAGCCGCGAAATCCTCGACGTGCTGCTCGCGCGCCTGCAATGGGATCGACAGATCGTGGACGTGACAGTGGCGAGCGACGAAGTGGTGCAGGGACGCCCGCATCCCGATCTGATCTTTCGCGCGATGCAGCTGACCGGCATTTCCGATCCGGCCCAGGTCGCCAAGATCGGCGACACACCGGCCGACATCGACGAGGGGCGCGCCGCCGGCTGCGGCCTCGTCGTCGGCGTCACCTACGGAACACACTCGCGCGGCGAGCTCGAACCCTTCGCAGTGCCGCTCATCGATCGATTGCCGGATTTGCTTCCGCTCGTGGACGCGGCATGAACGGCGCGTCGGCTCGGGGTCGCTGGGTCGTCGCGCTCGTCATCGCGGCCGCGCCTGCGCTGGCGTCGGCGCGGGAATCGTCAGTCGAGCACGGCGATGATGAAGACTCCTGCCGAGCTCGGCGCAGACGTCGTTCGCCATCAACTCTCCGATTGAAGCGCCGCACTTCGAGGCTATACTCGACCGTTCGCCAGTTGCGTCGTCGCCACGCTGAAGCGCGCTCCGAACCGGGGCTCGCTCGAAGGGCGAGCGCGTCTGGGCCACCTCACCTCATGATCGTGACTGACTTCGTGGACCTGATCGCCGAGCGGATGCGTGCGGAGCACCGCGCGCTGGCGATGCGCTGGTTCGAGCGGCTGCGCGATCTGCTGCCGGTCGAGGCGCGTGAGGTCTTCCCGTCGGAAAGCCTGCTCGATCACATTCCGGCGCTGATTCTCGAGATCAGCGCCTACCTGCGGCAGCCCGAAGATGCCGCGATCGCGGCGAACACCGCCATCCTGGAAAAGGCGCGGGAGCTGGGAGCCCTGCGGCACCACCAGCGGGCGTCTTTGCACCAGGTGCTCCGCGAATACCAGCTGCTGGGCGCATTGCTCGTCACGTTCGTGCTCGAGGAAATGGAGCGCCTCGGCGCGCCGCCTCCCGCGTCCGAGAGCGTGCTGCTCGTGTTGCGGCTGAATCAGGCCGTCAACGTGCTATCGCAGGCCACGGTCGAGGCGTTCGTCGCGCTGTACACCCAGACGATTGCCGAACAGAAGGAGCGGCTGGAGCAGTTCACGCGCATGGCCGCGCACGAATGGCGCCAGCCCCTCGGGGCGCTGCAGTTCGGCGTGAGGCTGATGCGCCGTCGCGACGTGGATCCGCAGCGGGCCGAGCGGACCGTGGCAGCGGTCGAGCGCAACGTGCAGCACCTCGTGGAGCTGACGCAGAAGCTCGAGGCCATCGCTCGCGTGCAGAGCAACGGCGACAGTCCGGTCGTGCAGGAAGTATTGGCGACCACGGTCGCTCAGGAGGCGGCCCGCCAGCTTCGAGAGATGGCCGACGCCCGTGGAGTCGAGATCCGTATCGCCGAGGACCTGCCGGCGCTGATCGTGGACGTCGGACGGCTCGAGCTTCTTCTCGTGAACTTGTTGTCCAACGCCGTGAAGTACTCGGATCCGGCGAGGTCCGAACGGCACGTCATCGTGAGTGGAGCGGTCGCCGGGGACGGCTGGTGCCGGATTGAAGTCGCCGACAATGGCGTGGGAATCCCGCCGCACGCGCTGACCGCGATCTTTCACCGATTTACCCGGGTGCATACGGATCGTGACGAGCTGTCGCACGTTTCGGGAATCGGGCTCGGGTTAGCGATTGCCGAGGACTGCGTCCGGGCGATGGGTGGGCAGATCGATGTGCGATCCGTCGAGCGCGAGGGCACGACGTTCATCGTGACGCTTCCACAAAAACCGCCGTCGCCTTGACGCCGTCCTCCCCGACGGGGTGAAGGCGGAACTATTCGTTCAACACGGCGATCTCGAGCTGACCCAGACGCGCCGGATCGCCGATGACCTCGATCCCGGCGATCTTTCCGCCGGCGAACGTGAACTGCAGCACGCGGAACAGTCGTCCTCTCGGCGCGACAACGACGCCCACCGCGCCGTTGACGAGCGCGGGCCGGGCGAACCGCGCGCCGCGCGCGGCGGTGATGGCACCCGCGGCCCAGGCGCGCGCGCCGCGAACTTCGCGCGGTGCGCCGGGCACGCCGGCGACGTCGGCGCGGACGACGACATCCGGATCGAGCACGGCGAGCAGCCCCTCGAAGTCGCCGCCACGCATCGCCGCGAGGAAGGCATCGACGACCTCCCGCTGGCGATTGCGATCGACGTCCGTCGCCGTCGCGGCGCCGCGCACGCGTCGCCGCGCGCGGCTCGCGAGCTGCCGCGCCGCGTCGGGCGTGCGCCCGACGATCGTCGCGATCTCCTCGAACGGCACGGCGAACATGTCGTGCAGGACGAACACGAGCCGTTCGGGCGGCGCCAGGGTGTCGAGCACGACGAGCAGCGCGAGGCCCACGGAGTCCGCCATCACCGCTTCGGTCTCCGGGTCGTGGCCGCCGTTCGCGACCGGCTCCGGGACGTTCGCGTCGATCGGCTCCTCGCGCCGTGATTTGCGCGAGCGCAGCATGTCCAGGCAGACGCGCGCCACGACCGTCGTCAGCCATCCGCTGAGGTTCTCGACCTCGCTCACGTCGGTGCGGCTCAGCCGCAGCCACGCTTCCTGCACTGCATCGTCAGCCTCGCTCAGCGAGCCGAGCATCCGGTAGGCCACCGCCCGGAGGTGGGGCCGGTTCTTCTCGAACGGTTCCGCCAGCAGGTCTCGCTCGGTCACGTCACATTTCTCCGTCGCGTTCCGTCATACCACTGACGGACGAAACCGACCCGATGTGACACGGGTAGATGGGAGAACGATGATGGAAGCACGGATCAAGAACCCCGCGATGATTGTCCCCGGCGCGATGCAGGCGCTGCAGGGGTTGAGCACGGCCGCGGAAAAGGGCGGCGTCCCCGCCCGGACGATCGGCCTCGTTCACATGCGCGCGAGCCAGATCAACGGCTGCAGCGTCTGCGTCGACATGCACGCGCGCCAGCTCAGGAACGGCGGCGAAACGGACGAACGTCTCTTCGCGGTCGCGGCGTGGCGCGATGCGCCGTACTTTACGGATGCCGAGCGCGCGGCGCTGGCACTGACCGAAGCGGTCACCCGGCTGAGCGACAGGCCCGATCCTGTTCCCGACGACATCTGGAACGAGGCCGCCCGGCATTACGACGAGCGGGCGCTCGCGTCGCTGCTCCTCTCGATCGCGGCGATCAACGTCTGGAACCGCCTGAACGTCTCGACGAGACAGGTCGCGGGCGAATGGGCGAAGTCGGCCGACGCGCGGCAGTGGGTGGAGGGCCACGCGGCGGCTCGCTGACAGGACCTGTACATCGGTCGAGCAGACCCTGGTCCTCGGCACCTCGGCGGCCGGCGTAGTGTCCGCTGAAGGCGGATACTACGTACTATCGGCGATCGGACGATGGCGCGTTGACGAATTGGCGCGCGTGCTGGAGATCCGGCCGGCCCTGCCGGTCGCCGCGCTCGCAGATCTTCACGAGCTGAGCGTAGTAGCTGCGCGCCTTCGCGCGATCGCCGGCGGATTCCGCCGCACGGCCGGCGCCATACACCGACCGGAATCGATTCGGCTCCTTCTTCAGGCTCGTCTCGAATTCCTTCAGCGCGTCGGCCGGACGATTCGCCTCGAGCAGCATCTCGCCGAGGAGCTCGTGCGCGGGAGCGAGCGGGCCTGGAGTGATCGCCGACTTGTCGGTCGTGTCCTCGAGCGCCGCCGCCGCGGTCAGCTTGCGGATCGCATCGTCCTTGCTGCCCTGCGCCCACAGCATCCAGGCCTCGGCCGCCTGCATCTGGATCTCGAGCTGCGTCGTCCAGTACGCGTCTTTCGCCTGCACGAGCTTTTCCCGCAGCGCGCTCAACTGATCGAGCTCGGGCTTCACGAGGTCGGGCTTGCCGGATCGCGCGGCGCCGAGCGCGCGCGCGAAGCGCGTGATCGCTTCGACGAACGGCTGCGGGGCAGAGCGCGCGGGCAACGCCGCCGCTTCGGACCACGCTCCGCGCTCGACGGCCCAGCGCGCGGGAATTGCATTGGCGGCCCATCCGCCTGCCGGACTCGGGCCCATGCCCGGCATTCCCGGCATGCTCGGCATCGAGGCCGAGGCCGTCGACGCATGCGCGATGACGTCGGAAAGGCCATCCAGGATCGTCTTGGCGGCGGTGTCCTGCGCCGTCTGCAGGTACGCGTACATCTCGTAGTCCCACGCGTGCAGCGCTTCGCCGACATCGTGCCGCTGCATCGCGACATCGTGCGATCGGATGTTCGTATCGATCGATTCCTGCCAGGAGCCGACGCGCGTGAACGTGTGGGCGGGCATGTGGAGCGCGTGCGGCGCGTCGGGCGCCAGGTTCGCGTACTTGCGGGCGTAGGGGAGCGCGCGCGGCGCCAGCGCCGGCGCGTCGTAGCTGTGAATCAGGTAGTGCGTGACGCCAGGATGATCGGGCTCGACCTTGTAGAGCTGCTCGAGAATCGCCGCCGCCTTCAGCTGATTCGCGTACGTCTTGTCGGTTGGGAGCGCCGTCTGATCCACCGAGAGCGCGTAGAACGCGGAGACCTCGAGGTCGTTCGGGTACTTCGCGTGCATCTGCTCCATTGCCTTTTCGTAGGCGAGCGTCCGCGCGCGATGATCCATCGCGTCGGCGTTCTTGTACAGCAGCGCCACCGCAGCGATGTAATCGCGCTCGCGGTCGGTCTTCGCGCCGATCGCCTGCGCTTTTTCGGCCGCCGCCAGTCCGTCCTGCAGGACCTTCGGCGAGCGAAGGCCGCCGAACGGATTCCCCCACGTGCTCAGCGCGATGCCCCACTGCGCGATGCCGCACGACGGATCCGCGTCCAGGACTTTCTTGAACCCGGCGATCGCGTCGGGGAACTCGAACGAGTGCAGCAGCGCCATCGCGTGATCGAATTCCTCGGCGACCGACGGCGCGCAGGATGTCGGGAAATGAACTTTGCCGAGCCGCTCGCCGCCGGGGCGCGGCGCCTGCGCGGACGCAGATGAGGCGGAACCGGACGCAAGCACCATCGCGAACCACAGGGCACACACCACGCGCATAAGGTCTCCCTTCTTCTGACGCTGTCGCTCAAGCCAATTCTAGTGTGAACTCGATAGAATCGGAGCTTCCCATGAAAGCTGCGCGGCTGATGGTGGAGGCGGTGCCGGAGATCGTCGCGCGGGTTGGACGAATCGTCGACGGGGAGCTGCGGCCGCAAGCTTCCGGCACGTGATCGTAGCTGCACACGCTACGCCGCGCCGTCCACGTACGAAACCACAGAGCCACAGAGGCACAGAGCGCCGCGATTCGACGGGTTGGCCGGCGAAGCCGGCCAACGTGCGGGCGGAGATGATCCACGTGAAAACGAATCGCTTCAGTGAAGCATGCGACTCGTTTTCACGTGGATCATCTCCGTCCGCCGCGGCGCTGCGCGCCGGCCGTCGAATCGATCGGCGTTCACCTGCGCTTCGCGCACTCTGAGCGCGGCGTGCGACGTGTTCTGCTCTGTGTCTTCGTGGGCTCTGTGGTTGATTTTGATCTCTGTGCGTTCTCTGTGATCAGATGGCTCCGTGTCTCTGTGGCCCCGTACGTGATCGGAATCAGTCCGGCTGAATCCGCTTCGCCAGGGCCGCGACGGCGGCCATCAGCTCTCCCGGATCGATCGGCTTGGCGAGGTGCATCTGGAATCCGGTCCGGAGCGCCTTCGCCCGATCCTCAGACCGCGCGTACGCGGTGAGCGCAGCGGCGGGGATATCGCGAAGGGCGGTGTTGCTCGACCTTCGCAGGTGCGCGATCAGCTCGAAGCCGTCCATCTGCGGCATGCCGAGGTCCGCGAGCAGCACGTCGGACGTCGAGCGCTCCAGCAGGTCGATCGCCGCTGCTGCCGTATCGACGGTCATGACGCTCGCGCCGGCCGCTTCGAGGATGTCGCGTACCAGGAGGAGCGCGTCTCCATCGTCGTCCACCGCGACGACGCGGACGCCGCGCAGGTTCGGGACCGAGATCTCGAACTCGCCGCGCGCGCTGCGGGGATGCTCGCGCCGTTCTTGAAGCGCCTCCGGGTGCACGATCATCACCGGCAGCTTGACGCGAAACGTGGCGCCGGTGCCGGAACCGCCGCTCGAGGCGTGGACGCTGCCGCCGTGCAGCTCGACGAGATGCCGCGTGATCGCGAGCCCCAGGCCGAGGCCGCCATGCTGGCGCGTCGTGCTCGCATCCGCCTGTCGGAATCGCTCGAAGATGTGCGGCAGGAACTCCGTCGGAATCCCGACGCCGTTGTCGCTCACGACCACCTCGACGTGTGAGTTCACGCGCTCGACGCGCACCTGCACGAGGCCGCCGCGCGAGGTGAACTTCACGGCGTTCGAGACGAGATTCCATACGATCTGCTGGAGCCGTTCCGGATCGCCGGACACCGGGGCCGCGCGCGGATCGAGGACGAGCCGAATCCGGACCCCTTTCGCGTTGGCGGCCGGCCGGACCGTGTCGATCGCGTGCTCCACCACCTGCGGCAGCTCCACCGGCTGGACGTCGAGCCGCAGCTTGCCGGAGACGATGCGGGAGACGTCGAGCACGTCCTCGACGATCTGCGTGAGCGAGGTGGCGTTTCGCTCGACGGCGGCAATGGCCTTGGCCTGCTTGTCGCCGCCGGCCAACCCCCCGCGGATCATGCGGGAGTAGCCGAGAATCGCGTTCAGCGGCGTGCGCAGCTCGTGAGACAGGGTCGCGAGGAATTCGTCCTTGAGGCGGTTCGCGCGCTGCGTCTGATCGTACGCGCGCGCGTTGTCGACGGCGAGCGCCGCGCGGTATGCAACATCCTGCGCGAACGCGATGTCGCTGTCGGTATAGCGCCGTCGAGATTCGGCGGCCACCAGAGACAACGCGCCGAGCGTCTGGCCGTGCGCGACGAGCGGCACGCAGATATAGGAGCTCAGGCCGAGAGACCGGACGACCCGCAGGCGCTCTTCGTCGCCGCGCGCGGTCGCCACGATCATGTCGTCGGTGATGTGCGGGATCAGTACGGGCTTGCGCGTGCGAATCACGGCGGGGACGCTATACGCCGATTCCGGATCTTCGTATCGCTCGCGGATCGTCGTGGCGAGCGCAATCTTCGTCGGGTCGACATGCGCCACGGCGACGCGGACGATGTCCCCGTCGCGCTCGATGTCGACCGCGCACCAGTCGGCGATCGCCGGCACCGCGAGGTTCGCGACGGATTTCAGCGTCGACTCGTAATCGAGCGAGCTGGCCAGAATCGTGCTCGCTTCGGCCAGGAACGCCGCGCGCCGCACGCTCTCTCTCTGCTGCGAGATGTCGCGCGCGATTTTGGAGGCGCCGACGATCTCGCCCGATCCCGCCCGAATCGGCGAAACCGTCAGCGAGATCGCGAGCATCTCGCCATCTTTCCGGCGGCGCATCGTTTCGAAGTGCTCGACCGTTTCGCCGCGGCGGATCCGCGACAGCACCTCGTCTTCCTCGGTCTGGCGATCGTGCGGAATGATGAGGCGGATCGATTTGCCAATTACCTCATCGGCCGCGTAGCCGAACATCCGCTCGGCGCTGCGGTTCCACGTGATGATGATCCCGTTCAGGTCCTTGCTGATGATCGCGTCGTCCGACGACTCGACGATGGCGGCGAGGTGGCGGGCGATGTCGGGCTCGCGCAACGCTCCCTCGATATCGCGCGGCTCGTCCATGACGTGACGCGAGCATTCTAAGGGAGAAGGGAGAAGGGCGACCCTAATCCCTGCCAAAGGCCACTAGAAGCCCAGCCGTAATCCCACCCGGAGGACGCGCTCGTCGATGCCGTCACGGCCGCTGTTTGCGACGCTCGTGATGGAGGAGAACCCGCCCAGATTGCGGATCGTCCCGTCCGCGTTCAGCTGCAGGTTCGACACGTTCAGGCCGCTCGGGTTGGCGAAGTGCGGCGTGTTCGTGACGTTGAAGATCTCCGCGCGCGCCTGCAGGCTCATGCGATTTCCGAACACGAACTGCCGCTGGAAGCTCAGATCGAGATTCTTGAAGTTCGGTCCGCGCATCGTGTCATAGCCGGCATTGCCGAATCTCGGCTCGGTGACGGCGCGGAACGCGAGCGGATCGAACCACGATTTGCCGGGCCCGATGTCGCCGATGATCTGCACGTCGGACTTCACCTTGTCGGCCATCTGCGTGCTGTTCGGCAGGTTCAGCGACGTGCCGGACGACTCCACCGTGAACGGCGCGCCGGAATACATGCTGAGCAGCGCGTTCACCTGCCAGCCGCCAACGACCGACGACAGCACGCCGCCGTCGTTCGCGAACCGTTTCCCCGATCCGAACGGCAGCTCGACGCTGGCCGACGCCTGGAAGTTGTGCGGGCGGTCGAAGCTGAGCGTCGCTTCGTTCAGCGAGAAGTAGTTCATGGCCTGGACCCGCGGCGGGTTGTCCGCAAGGTTGTCGCAGCAGATGCCGAAGGCCCGCGACCAGGTGTACGCGACATTCACCTGCACGCCCTGCGAGAGGCGGCGCTGCAGCGACGCCTGCAGCGCGTCGTAGTCGTTCCAGCCGACGTTGGTGAGCAGACCGGTTTCGGCCGTGCGGCGGTAGCGCGCGAAGTACGGCCGCCCCGCGTCGCCCGCGCCGATCACCTGCCCGGCATTGATGTTCAGAATCTGGTTGATATCGCGCTGACGCGTGCCGATGTAGCCGACCTGCCCGGTCATCGCCCACGGCAGCTCTTTCTGCACCGTCAGGTTCCACGACTGGATGTAGCCGCGCTTCGGCTTCTGATCGAGCGCCCGGGCCCCGATGTTGGCCGGGACCGGAATCACACCGCTGCTGATGTCGGGCACCTGCACCGCGGGGATGCCGTCGGCGAGCCGTCCGGCGAACTGGAGCGTGTTCGGCGCCGACACGGTCAGGCCGATGCCCGACGGATAGTTGCCGAGCAGATCGCGGACGAACGCGAGCGGATAGGGATCGTAGTTGATGCCGTAGCCGCCGCGAACGACGAGCGAATCGGTCGGCCGGTAGGCCAGCCCGAGGCGCGGCGAGAAATTTCCGATGCCCATGTCGTAGCCGCAATCGGTCGGGATGCTGCCAACGCCGCAGATCAGCATCTGGTTGTTCTCGTAGTCGAACCGCTCCATGCCGCGCGTCGTGCGCGTGCCCATCGGGAAGTAGTCCCAGCGGACGCCGAGCGACGCGGTCAGCGGGCGGCTGATCTGCCACTGGTCCTTGGCGAAGACGCTGAACTGCCAGTTGCGGCTGCGCGTCTGGTTGTTCTCGAACGGGATGCGGCTCGTCGCGATTGAGGTCGGCAGGCCGAGCACGAAGTTCGCGACGGTGTTGAACACGTTCGGCGACGGCCCGCCGAGGATCGTCGTCGGACCGCCGGTGAACTGGAACGTGCCGGACCCGCTGCCGGTCTCGAATCGATTCAGCGCCTGACGCACGATGTCGCCGCCGAACCGGAACGTGTGCACGCCTTTGACCCACGTTGCGTTGCCCGAGTACTGGTACTGCCAGTTGTCGTCGACGTACGGCGAGTTCTCGCTGCCCGCGTAACCGATCATCGACAGATTCGCCACGTTGAACTGCGGCCACCCGCCGTACAGCCGGTCCGGCCCGTTCGTGCCCGGGATGCCGAGGAAGTCGAGTCCGAGCTTCTCGTCCATCCGGTACGGCTCGGATAGCACTTTAATCAACGTGATTCCGGTGTACGCCTCCACGAGGAAATTCGATGCGAGCGCGTAGTTGGCGCTGCCGGTGATCGTATACGTGTCGCCGAGACCGTGGCCTGCCTTTGCGGCCGCCGTCGACACCGGCGAGCCGCCGAGATCGCCGAACATCGGCGGGCTCGCGAAGTCGTAGTTCAGCCACCCGAGGCGGCCCGACAGAATCAGCTTCGGCGTCGCGTTCAGCGTCACCTTCGCGTCGGTCTTCCGCCGCGCGAATTCGAAGAGGCCCGTGACGAAGTAGTTGTCCGCGAGAAGATCCGGGGACGTCGGCAGCGGCAGCGTCGCGATCAGCTTCTGAACGATCGGATCGAGCCGGTTCGGCGGGATGATGTTGCCGGAAAACGCGATCCGGCCGCTGCCGTTCGCCGCACCGGTCAACGGATCGTAAATCGGCGTCGGCGACGCCGAGAAATCCCCGCGGCGCATCGCGGCGGTCGGCACCGTGCCGAACCGCTGCGCGAACTGCCGATCGTTCGTCCCTTCGTAGCTGCCGAAGAAGAACAGCTTGTTGCGCGCGATCGGGCCGCCGAGCGTGCCGCCGAACTGATTCTGCCGGGCCTCCGGCTTGTCCTGGTTCGCCGGCAGGAAGTACGGCCGCGACTTCATCTTCTCGTTGTAGAAGTAGTCGAACCCCGATCCGTGGAACTGGTTCGTCCCGCTCTTGATCACGACGTTCGCCGACATGCCGCCGGACAGTCCGAGGTCCGCGTCGAAGCTGTTGGTGACGACGCTGACCGTTTCGATCGCTTCGAGCGCGGGCACGTACGCCGCGACGTGCGGCAGCCAGAGGTTGTTCGAGATCGCGCCTTCGATGCGGATCGCATTGGCGTTGCGCGTCGCGCCGTTCGAGTTGAAGCCGAGGCCGCGCGCCGGATTGACCGCCACCGAGTGCATGTTCTCCGGCGGCGAGATGCCCGGCACCATGACGAAGAGGTTCTGGTAGTTCCGGCCGAGCGGCACCGGCAGGTTCTCGAGCTGCTTCGAGGTGATCTCCGTGCGGACGTCGGCGCGCTCGGTCTGCAGGATCGCGGGGCCGGAGCTCACGGTCAGGGTCTCCGACAGCTCGCCGATCGCCAGCGACGTTCGCACGCGCGTCACGTTGTCCTGCGTGACGCGCACGTCGGTCGTGACCGATTCCTTGAAGCCGGCGATCGCGGCGCGCACGGAAAATGTTCCCAGAGGCACGGTCGAGAAGCTCGCGGTGCCGATCTCGTTGGTCGTCCCGCTCCGCGTCCAGTTGGTCTCCGTCTGCGTAATCGTCACCTCGGCGCCGGGAACGGGCGCACCGCTCTGATCGCGGACCTCGACGATGAGCGAGCCGGACAGGACCTGGGCGGACAGCGGCGTGGTCGCGGCGGCGGCCGCGAGGAGGGCAGCGATCGTGAGCGTCATCGTCCGAACGCGCGAGCGAACCGTCGTCATTCCCCCTCCGAAATCCCTTTACTGGAACGGTAAAGTTGGAGCGAAGCTTACCGATCGCGTTTCCGGCGAGTCAAGCGGTCAGACCAATCCAGATTGCAGATTGCAGGTTGCAAATCGCAGAGTTGCGAGGTCGGCGCGATCGGTATGGCACAATGGCCGCGGAGGACGGATGCGGCGCGCCTTGCTGTTCGTGCTGTTGTTCGCCGGCTGCATCGCGTCGCTCTCAGCCCTTCAACCGGGCGTTCAACCGGCGTCGCAGCGCGCCGGGTCCAGAGGACCCGGCCTACACACCGCCGGGTCCAGAGGACCCGGCCTACACGCCGCCGGGTCCAGAGGACCCGGCTTACACACGGCGGAGTCCAGAGGACCCGGCCTACACACGGCCGAGTCCGGAGGACCCGGCCTACACACGGCCGACGGCCAACAAACGGCGGTGGACGCGCGGGCGGTTCTCGACAAGTACTGCATCACCTGCCACAACCAGCGGCTTCGCACCGGCGGGCTCGCGCTCGACGGCGTCGACGCGACGACGCCGGGCGCCAACGCGGAAGTCTGGGAGCGCGTCATCGCGAAGCTCCGGGCCGGCTCGATGCCGCCGCCGGGCCGGCCGCGTCCCGACGCGGCGACCTACCGCACGGTCGCGAGCTGGCTGGAGACCGAAATCGATCGCGCGTGGACGGCCAGGCCGACGGCTGGCCGCGTCAGCGCGGTTCATCGCCTCAATCGCACGGAGTACAACAACGCGATCCGCGATCTGTTCGCGCTCGACGCGAGCGTCGACGTCAGGCCGCTGCTGCCGGGCGACGAGACGGCCGACGGCAGCTTCGACAACTTCGCCGACGCGCTGTCGATCTCCACGGCGCACCTCGAGCGCTATCTCTCCGTGGCGCGCCAGGTGACGCGGCTCGCGACCGGTCTGCCGCCCGCGCGCCCGAGAATCGATACGTTCGACATTCCGCTCCACGTCGTACAGGACGATCGCCAGAGCGAGGACCTGCCGTTCGGATCGCGCGGCGGCCTCGCGATTCGGTATCACTTTCCGGTCGACGGCGAGTACACGATCAAAGTCCGGCTGCAGCGGCAGTATCAGGACTACATCAAGGGCATGGGCTGGCCGCAGCAGCTCGACGTGCGCGTCGATCGCCGGCTGCTGAAACGCTTCACCGTCGGCGGTGGTGCGAAGGGCCGGCCAGCGGCCGCGAGCTACGCCGGCGACGGCGAGCCCGGGTTCGCCGGCGACGACTCGTGGGAGAAGTACATGCAAATCGGCGGCGACGCCGGGCTCGAGGTGCGGGCTTCCGTCACCGCCGGCCCGCACATCGTCGCCGTGGCCTTCGTGCGCGAGCTCTGGGAGCCGGAGGGGTTGCCGCAGCCGCTGCAGCGCGGACGCGTGATCACCGACGACCAGGTGTACATGGACCACGCGAACGTCGCATCCGTGCAGATCGGCGGACCGTATGCGAAGTCCGGACCGGCGAGCGACTCGCCGAGCCGCCGTGCGATTTTTGTTTGTCAGCCCGGTCCGCCCGACGGCGGACACGACGATCGCAACGGCGGCCACGACGATCGGAGCGCCGAGATCGGCGCCGATGAACGCCGATGTGCGACGCGGATCCTGTCGCGGATCGCCCGGCTCGCGTATCGGCGGCCGCTGACCGATCGCGACACGCAGACGCTCCTCGAGTTCTTCGAGACCGGCCGCCGCGACGGCGGCACGTTCGACGCCGGCATTCAGTTCGCGCTCGAGCGCGTGCTCGTCGATCCCGATTTCCTGCTGCGCATCCATCGCCTCTCGAGCGATGCGCGCCGGCGCAACCTCGAGACCGCCTCTCGACTGTCGTTCTTCCTGTGGAGCAGCATTCCCGACGATCGTCTGCTGACGCTCGCCGAGCGCGGCGAGCTGACCACGCCGGCCGTTCTCGATCGCGAGACGCGGCGGATGCTCGCCGATCCGCGCGCCGCCGACGCGCTCGTCAACGGCTTCGCGGCGCAGTGGCTGAACCTGCGCCGCGTCGACGAAGTGGTCGTCGATCCCGAGCGCTATCCGAACTACGACCTGACGCTGATGCAGGCGCTCCGGCGCGAGACCGAGCTCTTCGTCGGCAGCACCATCCACGAGGATCGCAGCATCGTCGACCTGCTGAACGCCGACTACACGTTCGTCAACGAACGGCTCGCGCGCCACTACGGCATTCCGGGGATCTACGGCAGCCGGTTCCGCCGCGTCACGGTCCCGAACCGCGATCAGCGCGGCGGCCTGCTGGCGGAAGGCGCCCTGCTCGCGACGACGTCGTATCCGGATCGCACGTCGCCCGTGCTGCGCGGAAAGTGGCTCCTGAACAACATCTTCGGCCTGCCGGTTCCTCCGCCGCCGCCGGGCGTCGACATGAACCTGAACACGAAGCCGGGCGCGCGCCCGACGTCGATCCGCGAGCGGCTCGCCGAGCACCGGCAGAACCCGTCGTGCAACAGCTGCCACTCGGCCATCGATCCGCTCGGCTTCGCGCTGGAGAACTTCGACGTGATCGGCGGATGGCGGACGGTCGACGAATCGGGCCGTCCCGTCGACGCGCGCGCGACGACCGTCACCGGCGCCAGCATCGACGGGCTCCCGGGCCTGCGCGCGTATCTGCTCGACGATCCGGAGCAGTTTCCGCGGACCGTCACCGAAAAGCTTCTTGCGTACGCGATCGGCCGGCCGCTCGAGTATCCCGATCGTCCTATCGTGCGAAAGATCGTCCGCGATGCCGCGGCCCACGAGTACACGTGGTCGTCGCTCGTGCTCGGTATCGTCCAGAGTCCGGCGTTCCTCATGCGCGGGGATTGAACATGTCCTTCATTACGACGAAGTCGCTCCCGCGACGCACCGTGCTGCGCGGCCTCGGCGCGACGGTGGCGCTGCCGTTCCTCGACGCGATGGTGCCCGCGCTGTCGCTGCGCGCGCGCGCCGCGACGAAACCGGTGCACCGATTCCAGGCGTTCTACGTCCCCAACGGGATGGCGATGGAGTACTGGTCGCCGAAGGGCGAGGGCAGCGCGTTCGAGCTCTCGCCGATCCTCGAGCCGCTCGCGCCGTACCGCGACCAGATGCTCGTGCTCTCCGGCATCAAGGCGAACTGGAACTACATTCACGCCGGCGCGTCGGGATCGTTTCTGACCGGCACGACGCGCGGCGGCCGAAACGAGATCGAGATCGTCGCGGACGTGTCGATCGATCAGCTGCTCGCCCGGCACTTCGGCGGCGAGACGCAGGTCGCGTCGCTCGAGCTGTCGATGGACGTGCCGGCGAACGCCGGCGCGTGCACGGGAAACCTGAGCTGCGTGTACACGCACACGCTGTCCTGGCGCAGCCCGACGCAGCCGCTGCCGATGGAGTGGAACCCGCGCGCGGTGTTCGAGCGGCTGTTCGGCGACAGCGGCAGCACCGACCGTGCGGCCCGCGGCGCGCGCCTGCGTCAGCACAAGAGCATCCTCGATTCCGTCGCCGACAAGCTCGCGAGTTTGAGAACCGAGCTCGGACCGCAGGATCGGGCGAAGGTCGACGAGTACAGCGAGGCGATTCGCGACGTCGAGCGGCGCATCCAGAAAGCGGAAGAGCAGTGGGACCTGGAGCTGCCGTCGCTGGAGCAGCCGCAGGGCGCGCCGCCGGTGTTCGAGGATCACCTCGCGCTCATGCTCGACCTGCAGAAGCTCGCCCTCCAGTCCGACCTCACGCGCGTGGTCACGTTCATGATCGGCAAGGAGCAGAGCGCGCGGCCGTATCCGCAGATCGGCGTGCCCGAGGCGCACCATCCGCTGTCGCACCACAACGACATCCCCGAGCTGATCGCGCACATGTCGAAGATCAACCGGTACCACACGCAGCTGTTCTCGCAGTACCTCGCGAAGCTGCAGGCGACACCGGACGGCGACGGCTCGCTGCTGGACCACATGACGATCCTCTATGGCTCCGGCATCTCCAACAGCACGCGCCACTCCGGCGACAACCTGCCGCTGCTCGTGATGGGCGGCGGATCCGGCACGATCAAGGGCGGCCGCCACCTCACGTACTCCGACAAGCCGACGATGGCGAACCTGCTGGTGACGCTGATGGACAAGATGGGCGTCGCCGTCGAGAAGGTCGGCGGCAGCACGGGCCGGCTCCCGCTCGAGACGCTCAGCGGCGTGTAGCGGTCATGCACGGCGCTCAGGAGCCCGGCGCAGAACGCGCGGAACACGCAGAGACGTTATTTGTTCTGCGGTTTCCGCGGTTTCAGCGCCGGGTTGTATTCCCGCTCGTCGCTGGTTTGTCGCTCGCCGCGGTGACGGCGTCCGCCGCGCAGCCGGCGAAGGCGGTCTCCTCGATCGAAGGCGACGGAACGACACCGCTGCACTGGGCGAGCTACCGAGACGATCTCGCCGCGGCTGACGAGCTGATTCGCGGCGGCGCGAAGGTCGACGCGGCAACCGACCTGGGTGTCACTCCGCTCTGGAACGCGTGCGTGAACGGCAGCCAGGCGATGGTGCGGCGGCTGCTCGACGCCGGCGCCAATCCGAACGCGGCGCTGCTGCGCGGCGAAACGCCGCTGATGGCGGCATCCCGCTCGGGCAATCCGTCCGTCGTCGAGCTGCTGATCGCGAAAGGCGCGAACCTCGACGCGCGCGGCGCGCGCGGGCAGACCGCGCTGATGTGGGCCGTCGCGCAGAAGCATCCCGACGTCGTCAAGGTGCTGCTGGCGCACGGCGCCGGCGTTCACGCGAAGTCCGACGTGTGGAGCGAGGTGATGGCGGTCCCGCCGCACGGGCACCCGGACTACAACCGCACAATCCCGCACGGCGGCGATACCGCGCTGATGTTTGCCGCGCGAGTCGGCGACCTCGCGTCCGCGAAGCTGCTCGTCGCCGCGCGCGCGAATGTCGACGATGCGGACGCGTGGGGCGTGAGCGCGACGGCGCTCGCCGCGCATGCCGGTCATACCGATCTCCTCGAGCTCCTGCTCGATCGCGGTGCCGATCCCAACGCCATGCGCGCCGGGTTCAGCGCGCTGCACGCCGCGGTCATGCGGCGCGACGAGCGGATGGTGGCCGCCCTGCTCGCGCACGGCGCCAACCCGAACGCCCCCGTCACGAGCTGGACGCCGACGCGCCGGTCGTCGAAGGACTTTCACTTTGGCCCCGAGCTCGTCGGCGCGACGCCGTTCTGGCTGGCCGCGCGCGTCAGCGAGCCTGCGATCATGCGGCTCCTCGTGAAGCACGGCGCCAACCCGCTCTTCGTGCACCACGGCGACAAAGTTGTCGACGGAAAAGGCGGGACCGGTTTCCAGCACCGCCGGGAAACGACGACGGCGCTGATGGCGGCGGTGGGTATGGGCGGCGGCGAAGCCTGGATTCAGCCCGACGCCGCCGAGCGCGAAGCGCTCACGCTCGAAGCCGTGAAGCTTGGCGTGGATCTCGGCGTCGACGTCAACGCCGCCAACGTCGACGGCCGCACCGCGCTCGACGCGGCGAAGGCGCTGAAGTACGAGTCCGTCGTGCGATTTCTTCTCGAGAAGGGCGCAAGGCCTGGAGCGAAGTAAGCCGGGTCCATAGGACCCGGCCTACACCTGGGATGGCGTTCCGAATCGCCATGGGACCCGGCCTGCATCTGGCGCGAAGGCGTTGACGCGAGCGACGACAGCTACGGCAGCGCGGACCACGCCGCGAAATCCACAATCGATCGATTCGTCACCGTGAAGGTGATCGTGGTGCTGAAGGCCGGCGTGATTGTGGCGAAGGAACCGGTCGGTGCCGCCCACAACAGGTTGGTCCCGAACCTCTGATACGTCGCGGCAGGCGCCATGTTCGCGAACGCCACGGGCACGCTGCCCCACCCGGCGGCTCCGGTGAGCGCGACGTCCTGCGTCCCGTCGCCGTTGAAATCGCCGATCAGTGGCTGCACGCCGGCCGTCGCGGCCCACGCGGCGAAGTCGCCGACGCCGGCGTTCGTCACCACGAATGCCTGGCCGTTGGTGACCGCGACCGGGACCGTCGCCCAGCCCGCGACGCCGGTGAGCGCGATGTCCGCCGCGCCGCTGCCGTTGAAGTCGCCGACGAGCCGAATGGCGGGAGACGCCGACCAGGCGGCGAAGTCGCCGACCGGCGCGTTCACGACGGTGAACGGCGAGTTGTAGTGAGACAGCATCATCGGGACGGTTCCCCACCCCGCGGGTCCGCTGATGGCGAGATCGGCGATGTGATCGCCGTTGAAGTCGCCGACGAGCACCTGCGCGCCCGGTGCGGCCGCCCAGACGCCGAAGTCGCCGCTGTCGACATACATCACGTAGAACGTGCCGTCTCCGAGCGACAGCGCGAGCGGCAGCAGCCGCGCGCCGAACGGAACGACGAGGATGTCGGCCTTCCCGTCGCCGTTGAAGTCGGCCGCAAATCGTCGGGCGCGGGGCTCGGTCGAGATCCGTACGAACGCGTCGGGTAGCGCCTCGATCGTTTCGGTGAATGCGCCCGCGCCGTCCGACCACGCGACGATGATGCGAGTGTCATTCGGCACGCCGACGAGCGCGATGTCGGTATCGCCGTCGCCGTCGAAGTCGCCGGTGAGCTTCTCTGCCAACGGATTGAACGCTTGGGCGGGAAAGAAGGAGAGCTGGTGGGCGTTCACGACGGTGAACGCGCCGCTGCCGTTGGAGAGCGCGACCGGAATGGAATCCATGCCGAATCCGCCGGTGAGCGCGATGTCGGTGAGGCCGTCGCCGTTGAAGTCGCCGATCAACTTGGACATGTGCGGATGCGCCGCCGCGAGCTGCGCAAAATCCGGCGCCGACGAATTGACGACGTTGAACGATCCGTCGCCGTTCGACAACGCCACCGGAATCGTCGCCCAGCCCGGTACACCCGTGAGCGCGATGTCGGAACGGTTGTCGCTGTTGAACCGTCCGACCAGCTTGACGGCGGTGGTCCGCTGGCATCCCGGCCTCGGCGGCAGGATTTCGTAGGCGCTCAGAATGCAGTCGAGCGCGGCGAGATTCTTCCCGCGCGCCGCCCAAGCGTTTCTGAAGAGGAAGATGTTCCCCGCGCCGCTCGCGCCCAGCTCGCGGTCGAAGATCTGAAAGACTGTGACGTCCTCGCCGGCGATGGTGTCGTGTGCTTCGACGCCCTGCGATGGATTGCCGACCGGATCGAGCAAGTCCCAGAGCGAGGCCGCCACCGCGATCTCGACCATGGCCGCTGTGATCGTTCCGGCCTGACTCGTGGCCTGACCAATCAGCGAGCAATGTTCGGGCGATTCGAGTCTCGACGCGCTCGGCACGGAGTACGTCGGCGTCCCTGCCAGCGCCGGTTGGTACACGTATGCCCGCGCGACTGCCTGCGCGAAATAGTCCGAGAACGCCTCGGTCCATGCGTACTCGGGGCTGTTGATGAGCGACCCGCCCTGCACGAGCCGCATCTGACACCCGTCGTGATAGCTCGCCCACGCGATGGTCTTGCTGATCTCGTGCTCGAGATGGTGGCCGTATTCGTGCAGCAGGACGAAGTCCTCGTAGGCGCGGCCCATCTGGAACATGATCGTGTTCGCGTTGGCGTTGTAGTACGTTCCGGTAAGGAAATCGCCCCACGAGGTCGGCTGGACGAACACCTGGTGGATGAAGTCGGTCTCGGCGGGATCGCGCCGGGCCATCGCGTAGTCGTATCCCCAGAGCGCGGTATCGGCCAGATTGAAATATCGTGACGCCGAATCGTCCGTGAACGTCCACGAGAAGTCGAGCAGGTCGCTTGAGGACGACACCGGCAGATGCATCGAGGATCCGCCGGGGCCAGGCTCGGTCCGGAACGCGTCGAGATGAACGTCGATAGGCCACACGATCGCGGCATCGTTCGTGGCGTAGATGCTCAGGGAGTACCAGCCGGCGCCGCGCGAATCGCTGTAGGAGATCGTTCCCGCATCCGTTGTCTTCAAGAAGGCCACGCACGTCCAGAAATCCCACCAGTTCGGCCCGTGATACCAGACCTCGACGTTCGCACGGCGGATCGGCATCGGTCCGTTCGTGTCCGTGAACGTGAACGTGCCGATGACCTGCGCGGCATCTGCTGCCGGCACCGGCGCCATTATCGTCAGCGCCGCGAGAACCATCGATCTGCACCATCTGTTCGCATCGCGTCGAGTCATGGCCTTCAACTCCATGCCGGTGCGCTGAGCAACGCGGGTGCCGCGCGAGCCACGAGCGCGGCGCATCCCCGCCGCGGCGACACGCGCGTCCGGACGACGAAAGCCGAATGATTCCGAGGATTTGCGGGGGATGAGCGACGGATTTGCGAGTCTTCCGCTATCCGGTCGGATAGCCACGACGACGATTGGATAGTGCTTCTTGAGTGGGTAGGCGAGGTGGGTGGGTCGGAAGGCGCGCGCCCGAAGCGGCGCGCGCCTTCACCTATCTACTGGCGGTCGTAGACGACTTTCGTCCTCTCGTTGGCGGCAGTCATCGTGCCGTTCTCCGTCAGCGTCTTCCCGTCCGCCGAGACGGAGTACGAGAACTTGAACAGCGGCTTGCCATTGTTCTTCACCGTCATATCGAGCGTTCGGGGCGTCGGGCTCGCGAACGACGCCGTCCAGCCCTGAGCGATCGTCGGGCCGGTGCACGGATAGTCCTTGCCGTCGAATTTGCCGGTGCACGTCAGATCCTGATCCGCAATCCTGAACGTCAGTCCATCCGTGCCCGACGGCGTCAGCTCGAGCAGGCTCGGCGCCGCGGACTTCATGTTCTTCGTCTTCCATTTGCCGGCCAGACCCGACGTGCCGGAGACGCGCTCGGAGACGATCGTGTCGTCCTGCGTCTCGCCGTTCGGCTTCGTTCCCTTCGAGTTGGTCGTCAGCGTTTTGCCGTCCGGCGAGAGCGTCAGCGTGTCGGTCGTCAGAACCTTGCCATTGAGCTTCCAGGTCGTCTGCCAGCTGTTCGCGCCGAGCGATTTCCACGTCGCGCTCGTGCCGAAGAACGCCGGATACTCTTTCTCGTCGATTTTGAACTTGTACGACTGGCCGGCGCTCGTCATCTGCATGTCGCCGGACGGCAGCTGCTCGTAGGTGACCGTGGTCTCGCCGAAATCGCTTTTGGCCACGTTCATCTTCCACTTCCCGGCGTAGGGGAGGTCGGCCGCGGCGACGGTGGCCGCGACGGCCAGGAGAGCGATCGTTCCGAAGATGCGGCGATTTCGCATAACCTGAACTCCTTTCTCAACACGCGCGAGGACAGGCTAGCACGCCGTGCAAGCGACCGCCGTGGCTGGAGCGCGGAACGCTTTAGCCGAGCGAATGAACTCGTGCGCGAAGGCTCAGCCGGGCGGACACCCCGATCGCGCTACCATACGCGGCCATGAAGACAACCTTTCTCGTCGCCGCCGTGCTGGCCGTCCCGATCGCCGTGCAGGCGCAGAACGGATCCGATCTCACGCCGTCATCGCTCGGCGCCGCGCTCGCCGCAAAGCCGACCGGCGCGGACGCCGAGCGTCTCGCCGATCGCGTCCGCGCGTACTTCGGCGGACGTGAGGCGCTCGTCAAGGGCGCGCCGGCGAAGATCGACGAGCTGACGGTCGCCTGGGCGATCGAAGCGCGCGATCTGCCGCCGAACGTGCAGGCCCCGCGCGTCGCGGCGGATGTCGGCAACGGATTCTTCGTTCCCCTGACGGCGATCGGCGCGACGGGCATCTACGCCGGCGTGACGACGCTCTCGCATGGCACGGCGTTCACGTGGCACTACGAGATCGGCGATCGCCGCGCTGGCGGTGGACAGCTGGAGGTCTACGAGACGCATCCCGACAGCCGCGAGCAGCCCGGCGTTCCGAAAGGCGCGCTGAAGCAGATGCCGGCGTGGGAGAGCCGCATCTTCAGCGGCACGACGCGGGACTGGTGGGTCTACGTGCCCGCGCAGTACGACGGCGGCGCGCCGGCCGCGGTGATGGTCTTTCAGGACGGCGCCGGCGTGAAGGACTTCGTGCCGACGGTGTTCGACAACCTGATCGCGAAGCACGACATGCCGGTGACCGTCGGCATCTTCATCAACCCGGGCGTGTTCAAGGACGGGCGCGCCAACCGCAGCTTCGAGTACGACACGCTGTCGGATCAGTACGCGCGGTTCCTGCTGGAAGAGATCCTTCCCGAAGTCGAGAAGAGCGTGAAGCTGCGGCACGATGCCGCGAGCCGCGCGATCAGCGGCATCAGCAGCGGCGGCATCTGCGCGTTCACCGTCGCGTGGGAGCGGCCGAACGAGTTCAGCAAGGTCTTGTCATGGGTCGGCAGCTTCACGAACATCGCGAGCGGCGCGACGCGCCGCGAAGGCGGGCACAATTACGAGGCCCTCGTCCGCAAGACGCCGAAGAAGCCGATTCGCGTGTTTCTCCAGGATGGGTCCAACGATCTCGACAACGCGAACGGCAACTGGCCGTTCGCCAACCAGACGCTCGCGCGATCGCTGCAGTACGCGAACTACGACTACCGGTTCGTCTACGGCCAGGGTTTCCACAGCAACCGCCACGGCCGCGCGATTCTGCCGGACTCGCTGCGGTGGTTGTGGCGCGACGTGCGATAGGCCGCCTGTCAATGACTTCGTGATCTTCGTGTGCTTTGTGGTTCATGAACGCCGAAACGCGCTTACAGGTTGCGCGTCGCGAGGACTTCGTTCGCGGGCGTGCGATCGCCGGTGCAGCTGATGAGGCGTGGGGCGATGAGCGGTGTGAGGTCGTAGCCGAGATCGCGATACAGCTTCTCGATTCGATCGGTCCACTGATTCGACAGCACGACCGGACCTGGATGCGTCGCGAGCCACGTCGCGGCTCGGACCTGCTCGTCCCATCCGAAGCCGTCCTTCGAGTACTGGCGGAACTGCACGTCGTACGGCGGGTCGGCGTACACGAAATCGTCCGGCCGGAGCGGAATCGCTTCGAAGTCGACGTTTGAGAACTCGAAGCGCGCGAAAGTCTCGACGTATTCCGTGAAATGCGTCCTGTAGTCGACGGACGTGTAGCGGCCGAACGGGACGTTGAACGCGCCGCTCTGGTTGAAGCGACAGAGACCGTTGTATCCCGTTCGATTCAAGTAATAGAACAGCCCGGCCGCTTCGGCGCTCTCGCTTGCTCCTGACGCGAGCAGCGCGTTGAACTGCCTGCGCCGCGCGTAGTAGACCCGTTTCGTGTTCGCCATTCGAATATCGACGGTCAGCCCGCGCTGCACCCACCGGTAGAAGTTCACCACGTGCGGGTTGACGTCGTTCAGCAGCGCCCTCGAGGGCTGCAGCGACAGCGTGACCGCAAGGCCGCCGCAGAAGGGCTCGACGAGCCGGCGGTGCTGATGCGGCGCCCACAACGGGCGCAGGTGACGAACCTGCCATCGCTTCCCGCCCGCCCACTTCAGCGGCGGACGCAGTACCGGTTCGGGTGCCGCAGCGGAAACGACGGCGTTGGTTGCGGCCTCACGCCTGGCTCCGCGAGTCCGCGCCGGCTGCGTGATCGTCAAGGTTCCGCACAGGCTATCACGCGTCGCGCGTCCTGGCCGTGGAGTCCGCGATGAGGCGGTCGAGCACGTCGGGCTCCGGCGGCTTCGTGAGGTGGTGATCGAAGCCGGCCGCGCGCGATCGCTGCTTGTCCTCATCCTGTCCCCAGCCGGTGAGCGCGACGAGGACCACGCGGCGTCCGAGCAGGCGGCGCAGCCGACGGGCCGCCTCG
>Ga0114129_10001747_pt1 | contig 29573 bp, 25 predicted proteins | sample RhiMetdeltSRZDD1_FD_80071 | JGI IMG/M metagenome (GOLD analysis project Ga0114129, IMG submission 80071) | Populus rhizosphere microbial communities from Tennessee, USA - Rhizosphere MetaG P. deltoides SRZDD1 (version 2) (version 2) | ecosystem: Host-associated > Plants > Roots > Rhizosphere >... | reverse complement strand
GAGTAGGCCGCGACGAGCGCGCCGGTCGTATCGATGTCGATCGTGAAGTAGTCGCCGAGGCGGCGATCGACGAGCTGGGCCTGACAGATCGTGCCACCCATGCAGATCGTGCCGACATGGAACGGTTGCGGGGTCGCCTTCGTCACGCGGAACCCCGGGTGCGTCGAATCTGTGCAGCCGAGGCCGGTCGCCGTCTGGGCGACGTAGACGTTCCACGGGTCGTTGGGCCCCGCACTCTCCGCATTGTTTGCCGGCAGCGCGTGGTCGTTGCCAAACCACGCGACGGCGACGCGTCCCGGCTCACCGACAGCGATCCACGGCCAGATGTCGGTCTGGTCGCCAGTGTCGACCCGTGTCGGCTCGGCCCAGGATCGGCCACCCGTCGTCGAGTACGACATCCACACGCCGGCTTGCCGGGTGCCGCTGCCGCTCTCGTCCCAGGCGATGTAGACGTTGCCCTTTGCGTCGGTGTCGATCGCAGGCCAGTGCGAGAGCATGCTCACGCCGCTGGCGATCGTGATGAGGTCCGGCGTCAAGGCCAGCTCGGCGACCGGGTCGAGCGCGCGCCGGAAGGCGGCGATCTGGAGGACGCCGCTCGAATAATGGGCCTCGTAGAGGGTCTTCGCGACGCTGTCGTAAACGATGTCGCCGAGACCCCCGTCATCGAACACACCCTTCGAATAGGTCCTACCGCCGTCCGTGCTGCGGTAGATCGTGTGGCCCGTGTGTCCGACCGGGTCCGTCGGGAACGTGCCGCCCTCGTCCGGGTTGCCGACGATGAACAGCGTGTTCGCGGGACCGGCCGCCGTCCACTGGCGATCGGTGATCGTCTGCGCGAAGAAGTTCTGGAGGACGTAGCTGTGGCCGGACGTCGTTGACTTCGAGACCGCGACGTTCGCGAGGTTGATCTCGGAGAGGTAGACGTTGCCTGCGGCATCGATCGCGAAGTCCGGATCCGAGAAGCCGGAGCCGGGTGCGTTATCCGGCGGCAGCGTCCGGTCGACGAAGTTCCAGGTTGAGCCGCGATCGTCGCTTGCCCAGGCGTAGACCTGTCCGCGGTAGTGCTCGAAGAACGCCTCGCTGTCGGGGTCATCGGCCTCGAGCGAGTAGAAGTGCGTCGTGCCGGCATGCGCGGCGTAGAGAAGGGTCCCGTTGGGGAGCGCGAAGATGCTGGGCTCGCCGCCGGCCCGGGCGGTGTCGACATATGAAGGCGCCGAGAATGCGAGGGCCTTGCCCGGCGTGCTGCACGTCGCCGGTGCCGGCGGCGGGGGCGCGCTCGCCGTCAACGTCAAGGTTCCCGTGTAGGCCTGCGGGGCGACGGCCGCGAACGGGCACGCGATGATGCGGTAGAGGCCTGCCGGCGGGTTCGAGATGCTGACGCTCTCGTCGGCATCGAATGACCCGCTGTCGTCCGAAACCGAGCTGCCATCGGGCCGGACGATCGTGACGATGAGGTCACCGCTGCCGCTGTACGTGATGGTGGCGGTCGCGAGCACGGCGACCGAGCTATAGGCTCCCGCCGGCACGAGGAGGTCGACCTCGTGGACGTCTGCGCCAATTGCTGTCGCGCCCGTGCAGTCGCTCGTCGCGTTGGCGCCGGGCAGGGTGGTGCCCTGCCAGGTGACCGTGACGGTTGCGCCGACCGAGGTCGGGACGGTCACCTGGCCCTGGGCGAAGGAAACGGAGAGAGGGACGATCACGGCCAATGCGGTCACCAGAGCGACGATGGCCAGCCGACGGGCGCTCACGAGAAACCTCCAGCGTCCCATGGCTCGTCCCGGCCGAATCTTCGTTCGTCAGCCCGCGACGCCCGCCTCTCAGTGCTAGCGCGATTCCTTGCAACTGCGTAACGCCGCTGAAGCCGCCGCTACGATCCGGCGATGGCGTCAAAGCGGATCAGCGCCGGAATCCTCTTGTATCGCAGGCCGGCAGCAGGGCTCGAGGTCCTGCTCGGCCACCCAGGCGGGCCGTACTTCGAACGGCGCGACGATGGCGTCTGGACGATCCCGAAGGGCGAGGTCGAACCGGAAGAGAACCTGCTCGCGGTGGCAGAGCGCGAGTTCCTCGAGGAAACCGGTCATCCGGTGCCTCCCGGGCCGCGCCTCGAGCTCGGTTCGATCGTCCAGCGCGGCGGCAAGACCGTCCACGCCTGGGCGGTCGAGGGCGACCTGGACGTGGCGAGCGCGCATTCGAACCTCTTCGAGATGGAATGGCCGCCCGGCACGGGGCGGATCGCCTTCTACCCTGAGATCGACCGCGTTTCATGGCTCACGCCAGCGGACGCGCGGCGGCTGGTCAAGGACGCGCAATTCGCGTTCATCGAACGCCTCGAGGCGCTCCTGATCGGGAGAACCTGACAAATTCAGGACACGCCATGACTACCATCGACGGGATGTTGGAGCCGATCGAAACGCGATCCGCCCGTGTGGCCCGACGTGTTTCACCGTGGCAACTTGGCCTCGCGATCCTGGTCTTCGTCTTGCCGTTTGCGTCAGTCTCGTGCGCCACGCCTCGGGGCTACGGCAGCGGCGGGGGTGGGATCACGGCCAGGTACTCTGGCGTCTCGCTCGCGTTCGGCGGTAACCCGACGGTCGAGGCGGCGGGTGGCGCACCTGCACCTGGGCCGTTGTCAGCCGAGGATGCGATCCCCGGTCAGATTGCGGTGACGGTCGCGCTTGCACTGACGGTGGCTGCGTTCGCAATCTCCGTCGCACGGCCCGGACGGCTCGAGGCGCTCGTCGCCCTTCCGGCGCTCGCCGTCATCGGGCTCATCGTCGGCGTGGCGGGCTTCGACAGCTGGCTGACGATTCGGATCGTCCAGCGCCTCGAGTCACTGAACGTGGCGCCACAGCAGGGATTCCCGCCAGAGGAGTATGTGCGGCCCGATCTTGGCTTTGCCGCCGCGGTCCTGCTTCTCGTCGTCACGCTCCTGCTCAACGGGTTTGCGCTGCTCCGACGTCGACGGTCCAGCGCGTGACCGAACCCCGCCGAGTTTCGGCGGCGGTCGCGCGCCGCTTCTTCGTCATCCGCCATCTTCTCGCTCCGCCGCGCTCGCTGCCGGCACGCCCGGAGAGCGTGATGACGATCTTCGACCGATTGGGCACGATCCAGTTCGATCCGCTCGACATCGCCGGCCGAAACCACGACCTCGTCCTCCAGGCGCGGATCGCCGGCTACCGCCGTGAGTGGACCGACGCGCTCCTCTACGAGACGCGCGACCTGTTCGAGTCGTTCAACAAGATGCTCTCGCTCGTCCCGACGGCGGAGCTGCCGTACTACAGGATCGCGTGGGACCGGTCGCGGATCGTGCACGAAGGCGGCACGTTCGACGAGCACGCCCCGCTCGTCGAGGAGATGCTCACGCTCATCCGCGAGAAGGGGCCGTTGCTGCCGCGGACGGTCGAGCCGCGGGAGCGGATCGATTGGTATTGGCGGCCGACGAACCAGGTCCGCGCGATCCTCGAGGCGCTCGCGGAGGCGGGCCGCCTTGGGATCGCGCGGCGCCAGGGCAACCTGCGCGTGTACGACCTGATCGAGCGGCTGTTTCCAGAGGAGCTTCTCGCGCAGCGGCCGTCGCCCCGCGATCAGCTGCACCACAAGCTGCTCTCGCGGTACCGGGCGCACGGCCTGCTCGGAGCGTCCGGGCCAGCCGAGATCTTCGCGAGCACGTACTTCGGGAAGGAGCTCGGCATCGAGGACGGCCTGCCGATCGGGACCGCCGCGAAGAAGCTCCTTTTCGCGGAGCTCGTCGAAGCGGGCGAGCTGATTCCGGTCGATGTCGAGGGTGTACGCATCCAGCGCCACGTCGTCGCCTCGGAGCTGCCGCTGCTGGAGCAGGCCGAAACGGAGATCGCGGCCGGCGAACAGCCGAACGGCCATGCGCCCGGCGTCGCCTTCCTCGCGCCGCTCGACCAGTTCTGCTGGGACCGGCCGTTCATGCGCGAGCTCTTCGGATTCGACTACGTCTGGGAGGTCTATGTCCCGGCGGCGAAGCGGCGCTGGGGCTACTACGTCCTGCCACTGCTGTACGGCGACCGGCTGGTGGGCCGGATCGAGCCGAAGTTCGAACGAAAGGTCGGTGATCTGAAGGTCATCAACGTCTGGTTCGAAGACGGCTTCGACCCGCTCGCCGACTCCGGGTTCGTCCCGGCGTTCGCTTCGGCCCTGGAAGCCTTCCGCGAGTTCGGCGGGATGGCCCGGATCGTCCTGCCGCGGCAGGGCAAGACCCGGCTCTTCATGACGGCCGTGAAGGAGCAGCTGGCCCTGACCTCCGCCGCCTGACCTGACCGATCGCGGACAGCGCCCAAAACGCGCGCCGATTCCGCCCACACCGGAACTTCCCGGCCGGCAGACGCCTCAAGCCTGCCCGTGCCGCCCTTTCGGGCTCGAAACCGATTCATTCGTGCAGGAAACACGTCCTGGGACGGCGTTGTCGCCGGCTTACCCCTCGATTGAGCCCGATTCTTCCGGTGGCAGCAGAATCAGCGTTGGCAGCGAGCACGGCTGCGACGACCCAACGAGGTGAACCATGGCCGAAACCCGTCACGCCATCGCGACGTGGAGCGGAACCCTGACCGAGGGCTCGGGCATGCTCCTGTATGTCTCGAGCGGCGCCATCTCGCGGCAGGCGCTCACCTGGAGCTCCCGGACCGAGGCCCACAACGGCCGAACGAGCCCCGAGGAGCTCCTCGCGGCAGCCCACGCGAGCTGCTTCTCGATGGCCTTCGCCAATCAGCTTGGGAAGAACGGAACGCCCGCGACGAAGCTCGACGTCCGCGTCGACGTCACCGCGGACAAACGCGAGGCGGGCTGGACCGTGCTGAGCAGCGCGATCCAGGTGACCGGCGTCGTTCCCGGGATCGACAAGGCGAAGTTCGAAGAGCTGTCCGACGCGGCCAAGGACGGCTGCCCGATCTCGCGCGCGATCGCCGGCAACGTCGAGCTCTCCGTGGAGGCGACGCTCGCCGAGGGCTGAGTCGAAATCGGCGTACCTAGAGGTAGCCCTCGGGCACTGGTCCGGTGACCTCCATGCCGTGGCGAAGCGCGATCGCGTCGAGGTTGGAGGCCGTGTCATTCCCCTGGGCAAGGGCACCGCTCAGCTCGTCGAAGTAGCCGACCATCGCGGCCGGCGTGTACAGGTTCAGCTTGCGGCTCGGCCTGTCGCCGACACGAAAGCCGTGCTCGACCCCGTTCGGGATGTAGATGAACGAGCCGGCGGGGCAGGCGAACTCACGGCCCGCGACGAAGATCCGGTACTCGCCCTCGAGGACGTAGAACGCCTCGGCGCAATTGCGGTGGATGTGAAGCGGCGGGCCGAAGTTCGGTGGCTCGGCCGCCTCCAGGAGCGTGAACGCGCCGCCCGTCGCGGCATCGTCCGCCTTGAGCGACATCGCGAAGTTGCCGAGCGGGATCGAGCGCCCGTCACCAGGTTGGAGGACGAAGGCGGACAGCTTCGAGTCGGTCACGGTTTCGAACCTCCGATGGTTGATCGACCGGCCGGGTCAGCCGATCGTGAGGAGCCGCCGCGGGTTGGCGACGGTCATCTGGTTGATGTCCGCATCGGAGACGCCGCGCTCGCGGAGCCGGGGCAGGAACGTCGAGCTGAGGTAGACGTAGCCGTTGCCGCCGTAGTGGACGAGCTGCGAGTTGTGGCAGACGTCCTGGCTCAGCAGCACGCGGCGGGCATGGCCGCGTGACAGGAGCTCCAGCAGCAGCTCGATGAGCCGCGGCTCCCCCACTCGCTCCTGCGGCGTGAACGACATGCCGAGGAAGTCGAACTCGAGGCTCGCACCGCGGCGGATGATCTCGAGGTAATGCTCGAGGTTCGGGTACGAGTCGGCGTGGCCGATGACGACACGCGAGGGATCCGCACCCTCTTCTTCGAAGACCGTGAGCTGGGCCAGGCCGACATCGCTCATTACGCCGTGGGTCGTGATCGCGAGCCCGGTTCGCTTCGAAGCCCGTGCCGCCGCGCGGTGGACCCGCTCTTCCTGCGCCGAGAGCCACGGCTTGTCGGTCCCGATCTCGCCGATGATGCCCGGCCGGACGCCGGTGCCCGCCGCGCCGCCTTCGATCTCGGCGACCAGCTCGTCCGCCAGCGAGTCCACGGAACGACGGTCGATGTTCGCCTCGGCCGGATAGTGCATCCCCCGATACCAGCCGCAGCCCATGACCACGTGGAGGCCGGTTGCCCGGGCGATGCCCACGAGCCACGCCGGATCCTTGCCGACGCCAACCTGGGTGAGGTCGACGATCGCCGAGCCGCCGGCGGCCTTGAACCGACCCAGCTCCTCGACGATGAGTGGCTCGTCGCGCGTCAGCTCCCAGTAGTCGTGCCTGCCCGCCGCGTGCCAGAGCGCAATGTGGGTGTGCTCATGCGGCAGCGTGAAGCCGAGCTCCGCGGGTTCGATCGGCCCGAGAACCGTCTGGACGTGCGCCATCGGCGCGGAGTCTACGCGGCGCCGTTCCCATCCGATTCGTTCGACGCGGCTGCCATGAGCGAATACGGCCGCGGGCTGATCCGCGGGATCGCCGGCCGCTCGGTGCTTGCGGCTGCTGCAATGACCATCGCGAGGACCTCGCGCGCATGCAGCTCGGCATCGGTTCGGGAGAATGCCGGGCCCTGCTCCATTCGGGTCAGCAGGAAGCCGTCCAGGAGAACCGTGTACGCACGGGCGATCGAGGCGGCATCCACCCAGCGCGGAATCTCCCCGCGGACGATGCCCTCCTGGACGAGCATCGTGCCGGCGAGCACGAGCTGCTCGCGGCGCCGATTGAGCATCTCGCGTGCGGACGGCTCGGCATCCGCGCGGGCCCAGGCCTGGACGAGGAAGTCGGCGTTGCCCGGAAGCTCGGCCTCGCCCTCGGCGCTGTCGAAGTAGAAGCCGACCGCGATCGCGAGCTTCTCGGCGACCGTGCGCCCGGCCGCGAGTCGGGCTGCGAGCTCACCGAAGCCACGACCGGAGGCAACGTCGCAGGCAGCAACGAACAGGTCGTCCTTGCTCTTGAACCACGTGTAGATCGCTCCGATCGACAGGCCGCTCTCACGAACGACGTCCTGCATCGTCGCGCCGTGATAACCGCGCTCGCCGAAGACGCGCAGCGCCGCGTGGACGATCCGGTCTCGGACCTCCTGCTCGTGGGCGGCGGTTACGCGAGGCATCACACGACCTTCAAAGGGAACATTGCTTCCCCATCCTAGTGCCGCGCTGGTCGCCTCCGCAAGCACGCGCGCTTGACAAGGGGAACGGTCGTTCTCTATGGTTCGGGGCGTCGAAGATCCGCGAGCACTGAGGTCACACGCCGATGTTCAGCCGCTGGGGCGCCTTCATCTACCGCTGGCGACGGATCGTTGTCGTCCTGACGCTGGTTGCCGCCGGCGCGTCGTCCGTGCTCGCCTCGCAGGCCGCCGGCGAGCTCTCGGCCGGCGGCTGGCTCGACCCGGGTTCGGAGTCCGCGAAAGTCGCCGACCGGCTCCAGGCCGACTTCGGCGGCGGCCGCAGCGCGCTGATCGTCCTCTACCGGACGACGACCGGCGAGGAGGCGACGTCGCCTGCGTTCCAGGCCGCCATCGCCGATTCACTGGCGGACCTCAAGGACGACCCGCGAGTCACGGGCGTGGTCGGCTATTCCGAGACCGGCGACGACCGCTTCATCAGCATCGACGGCTCCGCGGCGTACGTCTTCCTCAACCTCGACCTGACCGACGAAGCCTCTGTCGCGGAAGTCGATGACCTCCGTTCGAAGATCACCCCGCCCGCCGGCTACTCGTTCCAGCTGACCGGCTTCGGGCCGATCCAGAAGGACTCCACCGAGCAATCGGAGATCGACCTCCAGCGCGCCGAGGTCGTGTCGCTGCCGATCGCGGCCATCGTCCTGATCCTCGTGTTCTCGTCGTTGATCGCGGCGTTCATGCCGCTCCTCGTCGCCGGCCTCGCGATCCCGACGACGCTCGCGCTCATCTACATCGCCGCCCAGCGGCTCGAGATGAGCGTCTACGTCCTGAACATCGCAACGATGCTCGGGCTTGCGCTCGCGATCGACTACTCGCTGTTCATCGTCAGCCGCTTCCGCGAGGAGCTGGCCCGCGGCCGCTCCGTCGAGGTCGCGGTCGAACGGGCGATGGCCACGGCCGGCAAGGCCGTCTTCTTCTCGGGCATCGCGGTCGCGATCGGCCTGTCCGGGCTGATGTGGTTCCGGGCGACGGCACTGTCGTCGATCGGCGTCGCCGGGGCGCTCGTCGTCGCCAGCTCGGTCACGTACGCCCTGACGTTCCTCCCGGCGCTCCTCGGGATGCTCGGGCCGCGCGTCAATCGGCTGTCGGTTCGGGCGCTCCTGAACCGCTTCGGGTGGGCCCGCGTCTCGAGCACGCGCGAATCGCGCTGGGCGAGCATCGCGCATGCCGTCATGCGTCGGCCCATCGCCGTCCTCGTGCCGACGCTCGCAGCCCTGCTGATCGTCGGCTCGCCGTTCCTCCGCCTCGTCCAGGGCGTGCCTGACGCGACGGTCTTCCCGGCGGGCCTTGAGTCGCGCGATGCCTGGGTCGCCCTGTCCACGGATTTCCGAAAGGGCGAAACGACGCCGATGATCCTGCTCGTCGATGTCGACGGCGACCCCCTGAGCGAAGCCTCGATCGGCGCGGTCATGGAATACACGGACGCCGTCTCTGCGGTTGACGGGATCGACCGCGTCGAGGGCCCCTTCGCGCTCACGGACCCGGCGAGCGGCCAGCCGCTGACCGCGGCCGCCGTGGCGCAGCTGTATGCGGCACCCGCCGGCACGCTGCCTCCGCCGCTTGCTGATGCCCTCACGAAGCTCAAGGACGCGTACATCCGCGGCTCGACGATCCGCCTCAACGCGATCAGCCCGGCGGAATCCACGCGACCCGAGGGCACCGCCATCGTCGGCGACGTCCGAGCCATCGCCCTGCCCACCGGAATCAGGGCTGTGAACGCCGGAGGCGGTGCCGCGCTGGCCGCGGACTTCCTCGTCAGCCAGGACGAGCGCCTGCCGTGGGCGGTCGGGACGACGCTGATCGCGAGCGCGATCGTGCTGTTCCTGCTCTTCGGCTCGCTCGCGATCCCGATCAAGGCCGTATTCATGACGCTGCTCTCGCTGACCGCGAGCTTCGGTGCCCTGGTCTGGATCTTCCAGGAGGGCAACCTGCACGAGCTCTTCGACTTCGAACCGATCGGGTTCACGATCGCCGGCAACCCGATCATCATGTTCGCCGTCCTCATCGGCCTTTCGATGGACTACGAGGTCATCCTCCTGTCGCGGATCCAGGAAGCCTATCGGCGGACCGGCGATAACACGGAGTCGGTGGCGGAGGGCGTGGCGAAGACGGCGGGCGTCATCACGGGCGCGGCGCTGGTCATGGTCGTCGTGTTCGCGGCCTTCGCGCTCGCCGACACGATCACGATCAAGAGCATCGGTGTCGGCATGGCCCTCGCGGTCCTCCTCGACGCGACGATCGTGCGCGTCCTCCTGGTCCCTGCCACGATGCGGTTGCTCGGGGCCTGGAACTGGTGGGCGCCGGGGCCGCTCGGCCGGCTGGCGGAGCGACTCGGCTTCAGCCACGTCGAGGACGAGGACGACCTGCCGGCGTCAGCGAAGGGCGAGGCCGGCAACGTTGGAGCAACGCCCGCGGAGGCGTAAGGGCTCGACGGGCCTGACGGCGTGAGAGGCATGACGGAGGACGCGGTCATGAACGATCAGCGCGGGGGCGTGGAGACGTACAGCTGGCGCTGGGGTCCGGACACGGATCGCCGACCCGGGCTGCCCTGGATCGGGATCTTCCTCGTCGTCTTCGGCGGCCTCCTGCTCGTCGAGAAGGCGCTGCCGCAGTACGAGACGCTCGGCAACATCGTCGTCCTCGCCGCTGGCCTGGCCTCGCTCGTGGCGTGGATCATCGGGCGTGGCACCGGCGCGCTGTATGCGGGTGCATTCCTCACCGCGGCCGCGCTGCCGGGGACGATCGAAGGCCTCGGGTACAAGCTCGGCGAGGGCTGGGGGACGTTCTTCTACGGCCTCGCGTTCCTGTTCGTCGCATTGGTCCGTGCCTGGCGTGGCGGCGGCTGGGGCTGGCAGGCGCTGTTCGGCACGGTGCTCGTCGCCGTGGGCGCCTCGCGCTTCGCGATCCCGGACGTCGCCGCCTATGCGCTGCCGATCTTCCTCGTCGCGCTCGGCGCCTGGCTGCTCCTGCGAGGCGCGTTCAACCGCTAGCTCCCGCCGCTCCCGGCGACGGCCTCCGCGACGGCCTCGGCCACCACTCGCGCGATGGTCGCCAGCTCGGCTTCGGTCACGACGAACGGCGGGCCGAGGAGGATCGAGTCGCCGTCCGTCCCGTCGGCGAGGCCGGTGCCCGAGTAGAGCAGGACACCCCGCTCCCTGGCGCCGCGGACGACGGCCTCGGTGACGCGCGCGGCGCGCGCGAACGGCGTCTTCGACTCGCGATCCTCGACGAGCTCCAGGCCCAGCATCAGACCGCGGCCGCGAATCTCGCCAACGTTCGGGTGGTCCGCCAGACGTTCATCGAGCAGCTCGCGCAACAGCGCGCCCTTCGAAGCTGACGCGGCGATGAGCTCCTCGTCGCGCAGGATTCGGAGCACCTCGCCGGCGACTGCGGCGCCAACCGCGTGATGCGAGTAGGTGAACCCGTGGACGAAACCGGTGCCGTTGACGACGGTGTCGTGGACGTCCCCGGACGCGGCGACGAACCCGAACGGCCAGTAGCCGGACGTCGCGCCCTTGGCGGCGACGACGATGTCCGCTCGAACGCCCCAGTGATCGAGCCCGAACCAGCTGCCCGTCCGGCCGAATCCGGTCATGACCTCGTCGGCGATCAGGAGGACGCCGTGACGCCGGCAGACCTCCGCGATCGCCGGCCAGTAGCCGTCCGGCGGTTCGGCGGCGGCGAGGGTCGCGCCAACGATCGGCTCGGCGACGAAGGCCGCGACGGTCCCAGGTTCGGCCGCCTGGATCGTGCGCTCGAGCTCCGCGGCGAGCTCGGCGGCCTCGCCGAGCGCGTTCGCGCCTGCGTAGCCGCCGCGATACGGGTATGCGGCGGAGACGTGGCGGAACCGGCCGAGCCAGCCCTCGTACGGCCGCCGCAGCGGCTTCCGGCCGGACAGGTCGAGGGCGCCCAGCGTGTTGCCGTGGTAGCTGCCCCAGCGCGAGATGACGATCCAGCGCTCACTCTCGCCACGCGCGAGGTGGTAGCTCCGCGCGAGCTTGAGCGCGCTCTCCATGGCTTCCGAGCCCCCGCTAACCGGGTAGATCGCGGCGGGCCCGGCGACCGGCAGCAGCGGCCCGACCGCGGCCGCGTACGACTCGAGCGCCTCGGACGTGAAGGCCGTGCCATGCGCGTAGGCCAACCGGCCGGCCTGCTCGGCCATGACTCGCGCCACGCTCTCGCGACCGTGGCCGACGCCCACGACGATTGCGCCACCGGCCGCGTCCAGGTACGAGCGGCCCGAGGCGTCCCAGATCGTCGAGCCCTCGGCCCGCACCGCGACGGGCAGGTTGCTGCTCGCCCGCCGGAAGACTCGGCCGGCCTGAGAATCGGGGTTCACGCACGAGAGTCTACGTTGACACTGGGCTGGGTCGAGAGGGCTAGGCTGTGCGCGAGAGGTTCGAATTGACTCACGCCGAACGGGACGCGTACGCCGTGCTGCAGGTCCACGCGTGGGCAGATCGCCTTGCCCTCCGCGCGGCCTATCGAGCTCTCGCGAAGCGCTATCACCCAGATGGCAGCGAGCCGGATCCGCAGCGGATGGCCGAGATCAACCACGCGTACGACTCGCTGCGGACGCCCGAGCGACGCGCTGTCTACGATCGGGATCGCCTCGTCGCGATGGGACCGGGCCAGCCCATCGAGGCACCCGAGACGAGCCCCCTGGCCCGACGGGCGGCGGCCGAACGCGGCGTCGATCAGCGCCTCGACTTCGGGCGCTACGCAGGCTGGACGATCGTCGCGCTCGCTCGCCACGATCCGAACTACCTGCGCTGGCTGAGCCGCCACTCCTCGGGACTGCGCTTCCAGAAGTCGATCCAGGAGGCGCTCCCCGGTGATCCGCACGTGGGCCGCCGCGTTCGGGCCATGCGGTAAGAGACTGGCTCCGCCAGTCAGCCCTCGAAGGCGTCGATCGGCAGGCGGAGGACGCGGTTCGCCGCGAAGTCCACGATCCACAGGGAGCCGGCCGCGACGACGATGTCGCCTCCACCTGAGGCGAACTCGGGCCCAGGTGCGATCACCCGGTCGACCGCGTGGCTGACCGGATCGACGCGGACGATCTGGCCCTCCGTCGGCGAGATCCAGGGCCGGTCCGCGACAACCGCAAACACGAAGCTGTCGCCGCCGACATCGATGTAGGCGACGACCGTGTTCGTGGTCGGATCGATCTGGGCCACGAGATGGCTGCCCTCGCAGCTCGCCACCCAGATCGCGGTCGAGGTGGTGGCGAGCCCGCCGCACGGCGTTGCGGGACTGAGGATCGGGATCGTCGCCTCGATCGCATTCGTCGTCTCGTTGATCCGGAAGACCGAGCCCCTGTTCGGGACGCCGACCCAGATGCTGCCGAAGCCGCGCGTGAGCCAGTTGGGGCCCGAGGGCCCCGTTGGCCCGACGATGGTCGGCCCGACGATCGTGTTCGTCGCCGGGTCGATCCGCTCGACGGCACCGCCGCGTGTGCTGGCGACCCAGACTGCGGTGCTCGTGACGAGCACCCCCTTTGGCGCAGCGCCGATGTCAATCGTCGTGATCGCGTCGAGGGTCAACGGGTCGAAGCGCAGAACGCTGGTCGCATCCCAGTCCGTGACCCAGAGCCCGGCAGCATCCCCGGCGAGCGACTGGTAGCCGAACCCGCCGGGCGTCTGCGTCAGCGTCACCGATGCCGCAATCGTGTTCGTCAGCGGGTCAATTCGAACCAACGTCCCGTCGGTCTTGAGAAGCCAGATCGCCGTGCCGTCGGTGGCCATCTGCGCGCCATTGGTGACGGGCACGGACCCGGTCGGCGTCACGACGACCGGGGACGGGAATGCGCTCGAGCTCGCCGCCGGAGATGAGCTCGGCGTCGGAGATGGCCCGTCGCCAACACCCGGACCGGGCCGGAAGACGAGGCCGACCGTGACAGCGATCGCGAGCACGGCCGCCATGCCAAGCGCGATCCCGGCGAATCGCCGCTGCGTTGACCGGGCCGCCCGATCCCGTCGGATGCCGTGCCACGGATACACGCGGTGCTGGCCCGAGACCATCGTCCGCGCGAACGCTTCCTCCAGCAGGCGCTCCGGCGCCCGCTGTGGCGCCACCGCCGCCATCCACGTGTGGAGGATCGGGCCGACGTCGCCTTCGGACCGCTGGTCGGTCATCGGATCCGGGCCCTTCCGTCCGTCGCCGTTCACGCCGAGGTCCGATCGGAGGCCGAGTACGACGCCCGGTCATCGGCGTCGAGGGACGCCCGGAGCGCCGCTGAGCCGTAGCGAATCCGGGCCTTGACCGTGCCGAGCGGGATCCCGAGCGTCTCGGCGATCTCGGTATGCGATTGGTCGAAGTGGTGCTGGAGGACGAGGACGGCGCGCTGGTCGAACGGGAGCCGCCGGAACGCGCGATCGACCCGCTCGTGCTCGACATAGGCGCCGGACGGATCAGCCGTCGTTCGATCGCCGAGCCGGATCAGGGAGACTTCGGCCCGGCGATTGATCCGACGGGCTTCGTCGAAGCAGGCGTTCACGGTCAGCTTGCGCAGCCAGGCATCGAACTTCTTCGGGTCGCGGAGGCGCGGCAGCTCGCGCCACGCTTGGACGACGGCCTCCTGCGCCGCATCCTCGGCACGATCCGAGTCGCGGAGGATGAGGCACGCCAGCTGGTACAGCCGGTCTGCGGCCATGCCGATGAGCGTGGCGAACGCGTCATGGTCACCGTTCATCGCCCGGCTGACCACGATCGCGCTCTCGATCTCGATGACCTTCCTCCTGTCGACGGCCGACCGGTTCGGCGACCGGCTCGAAGCCCCATAACGGAGCCTCGAGCCGGGATCGCCGGTTCTCCGAGTGTGCGCTCAGCCGCCCGACGGGACGCCGCGCGCCTGCCATGCCGGGACCGCGTGGAGGCCCGGCGTGCTGATCGAGTGTGCGCCTGTTCCGTCTGCGTTCATCACCGTGACCTGCCGGTCGGCGATGCCGAGGCTCGTCAGGTCGCGCAGGAAGACGATCTGCGTGCCATCGGGCGACCAGGCGGTGCCAAAGTCGTCACCGGCCGGGCACGGGCTCGGATCTGACGCCGTGCAGCCGGTGAGCTGCGTCGCGTTCGAGCCGTCCGCGTTGATTGTCCAGATGCCGCCGCTGCCGAACCAGCCGGCCGCGAACGCGATCTTCGAGCCGTCGGGGCTCCAGTCCGGGACCTGGTCCTTCGGGGCCGGGCCTGTCGTGATCGGGTGGGCGTTCGAGCCGTCGCTGTTCATGACCCAGATCTGCTCGTTGTCCGGGTTGAAGTCGGCATCAAAGCCGTCGCCGTGGCTGAACGCGATCTTGGTGCCGTCGGGCGACCACGTCGGGAAGCTGTTGAAGCAGCCCGGGTGCTCGGCTGGGCACGAGGTCAGTTGGCTGACGTCCGCGCCGGTTGCCGCGTCGACGACAAAGACCTGGTCGTTCGCCTCGTCACCGACGAAGCCGGTGAACGCGATCTTCGAGCCGTCCGGCGACACGTCCGGGAAGACCGCGAAGCCGCCGAAATGGGTCAGCTGCGTCGGCTTGGCGCCGTTCTGCTTGACAGTCCAGAGCTCGAATGCGCCGCTGACGTTGCTGCAGTACACGATGTCCCGGCCGTCGGGCGTGTACTCGGCGCAGAGATTGAAGCCGGCGGCGTTTGTCACGGACTTCAGGCCAGAGCCGTCGGGCATGACCGTGTCGATGTTGAAGCCCCCGTTCGCCCGGGTGCCGAAGGCGATCCGCCCGTTCGTGACCCCCGGGTCCGCGGCGGCTGCCGGCACGAGCGCGACTCCGATAGACGTGATGGCCGCCATGACGGCGACGATCCAGATCCTGCGAGGCATTCAGCCCCTCCCTCACGCGTGCGGCCGGCGACACGTGGGTCGAGCCTCGGACGTACACGCATTGACGTTGGCCGATTGCGCATCCGATCTAACTCGACGAACCGGTGCGGCGGAACCTGCGGCGGAACCCCGCGGCCGGGCCCGGTGTACGGGGTACGGTTGAACCGTGGAGGGCCGTCCTACGGAAGAGGCCGAACTGATCGAACGCGCGCGTCGAGGCGAGGTCGTGGCGTACGAAGAGCTGGTCCGTCGCTACCAGGACGTCGCCGTCCGGACCGCGCACCTGATCGCGCCGGACGCCGATGCGGATGACGCTGCCCAGGACGCCTTCGTCAAGGCCTGGGCCGCGCTGCCGCGGTTCCGCGCCGGGTCGCCCTTCCGGCCGTGGCTCCTCCGGATCGTGGCCAACGAGGCCCGCAACCGGCGGCGCTCGGCCGGGCGCCGGGAGGGGCTTGCCCTCCGGGTCGCCGACCGCCCCTCGGACGACGCGGCCCCGTCGCCCGAGGCGGCGGTCATCTCGGCCGAGACTCGCGCAAGCCTGCTGGCCGCCGTCAACGGGCTTCGGGACGACGACCGCGAGGTCATCGCCGCGCGCTACTTCCTGGAGCTCTCCGAGATGGAGGCGGCCGAGGCCCTCGGGATCCCGCGGGGAACAGTGAAGTCACGGCTCTCGCGGGCTCTTGGGCGGCTGCGCGCGGGCATGGGCGGACCGGGCCATGACTGAGCCAATGGACGCGCTGCTCGAGCTCCAGCTGCGGTCGCTCGGCAGCGCGCTTGCCGTGCCGGAGCCGCGGCCGGGATTCGCCGCGGCCGTCGCCGAGCGGATCGAACGCGCAGCGCCACGACGCGAGCGCCCAGCCTTCATCCTCTTCCCGCGCGTCCGGCGGAGCGTCGTCCTGGCCGTCGCCGCGACGCTCATTCTCGTCGCGGTCGCCGCCGCCGCCATCGGATTCAACCTGCCGGGCATCCGGATCATCTTCGGGCCGCCGCCGAGCCTCGAGCCGACGCCCAGTCACGCGAGCATGTCGCCCTCGGGCCTGCCGGGCTCGCTGATGGGTCTCGGCGCGATCGTCTCGGTCGAGGAGGCCCAGGCGAACGTCGACTTCCCGCTGCTGCTGCCGACGGAGCCGGACCTCGGTCCACCCGACGCGACCTACGTGCGGCTCGGCCGCGTGGCGTTCGTCTGGTCGCCGCGGGACGGGATCCCCCCGACGGATGACCCTGAGGTCGGCCTGCTCCTCAACCAGTTCCGGGGCGTCGTCGGCCAGAACATCGTCGACAAGATCGCCAACGAAGGCACACGCGTCGAGCCGATCACGGTCGACGGCGCGCCGGGCTACTGGATCGCCGGGCAGCCACACTTCTTCATGTACATCGACCCGAACGGTCAGGAGGTCTGGGACAGTTATCGCAGCGTGAGCCAGACGCTGGTCTGGACGCGCGATGGGATCACGTACCGCCTCGAGACGGCCCTCGACCGCGACGCCGCGATCCGCCTGGCGGAGACGCTGGGCTAGGGCGCCTCAGGCGACCACGGTCGGTGCGGCGAGCAGCGGAACGGTTGCCCCGGAAAGCGGCAGAGCAGCACGGACTGGTGAAGTCGCGAACGCCGAGGCGGGCTCCGGCCGGCCCATCCGGTAGCCCTGCCCGAACTCGATTCCGAACGACAGCAGCGTTTTCGCTTCCGCCTCCGTCTCGACCCCCTCGGCCACGAGGAGGCAGCCGGCCGTGCGCGCGAAGTGTCGGAGGCCCACGACGAGCGCCTGGCGCGTCGGATCGAGGTTGATGCCACGGACGAGCCCGATGTCGAGCTTCACGAAGTCCGGCCGCAGCTCGACGATGTGGGCAAAGTTCGCCGCACCGGCACCGGCATCATCGACTGCGACGCGGATGTCCGAGCCGATCGCCCGAATGGCGTCGCGGATGGCAGGGTAGTCCGCGATGACGTCGTGCTCCGTGACCTCGAGGACGACGGGCCGGTCCCTCGCGGCAAGGATGTCCCCGAGGCGGCCGTTGTGGAGGACGAGCCCAGGCGAGACATTCAGGTCGAGCCAGCGCCCTGCGGGCAGGTCCGCGGCGGCTCGAACGGCCTCACCGAGCGTCGCGACTTCAAGCTCCAACCCGAGGCCCACGGCCTGGGCAGAAGCGAACGCGACATCGGGCCGGGTGCCATCGCGAAACCTCGTGAGGGCTTCGTAGCCGAGTGGCTCGCCGGAAGCCAGATTGACGATGGGCTGGAATACGACGTCGAACGCCAGGTCGTCGATCCGTGCCTGGGTCTCGGCCCGGAGGATGGCGTCGCTGGAGCGCGCGATGAGGTCCGGCCCGAGCCGGCCGCCCGCCGCGGCGGCAAACTCGCTGAGAACCGGGAGCAGGCGGATCAGGGAATCCTCCGCCGATTCGTCGGTTGTCCCGATCTCGATCAGGCCCACGATTCGCGCGCCGAAGGCGATCGGTGCCGACGCGACGATCCGCAGGCCGGCGAGGTAACGCGGGTCCGTGACGTCGCGCCGACCTTTTCCTGCGATGACGTTGACCCATGGACCGTGCACGGCACGGGCCAACAGCCGCTCGCTTGCGGCAGCGGGAATGACGGCCCCGGAGGCGACCCGCGGATCGTCGAGTCCCACCGCTGCAGCCACTTCGGCCTGGGCCGGCCCAAATGCCAGCAGCGCCGCGTGGTCGACGCCGGGCAAGGCTCGCAGCGACGCGCAGACGCGACCGGCCACAGCGCTGAACTCGCCCGTGAGGTCAAGGCCGGTGAGAGCGGCCGCCACGTCGGCACGCTCCCGGACTTCCCGCTTGAGCTCAGCCTGCGTGCGCCGATGCGCCGTGACGTCCCGCGCGATCCCGATCCAGTTGACCAGCTTCCCATCCGCATCGCGGACGGGCGTCATCGACGCATTGAGAACCGTCGCTTCGCCTGTCGGGCTCGGAGCGATGAACTCGCCCGCCCATCGCTGGCCATGGGCAATGGCCGCGAGAAGGCTCTGACGCGACTCATCGTCGGATGGACCTTGGGCAAAGATCGTCAACGGCTGACCGAGCAGGTCCGCGGCACGCCAGCCCACTCGCTCGAATGCCGGGTTGACATAGTCGATCTGCGACGCGGCGTCGGTGATGATCACCAGGTCGTCGGTCTGCTCGACGACCGCGGCGAGCCGCCCGCGTTCGATGCGTTCGTGGCGGACATCGCTGATGTCGCGGCCGACCGCGTACGTACCGTCCCCCGACGGATCGGGTTGTGACGACCATTCCATCCAGCGCCATGACCCGTCAGCGTTCAGGTAGCGACACTCGTATCGCATCACACCTGCGCCGGTGAGCTGCTGGTCGCGATAGGTGGCGATGGCGGCGTCACGATCGTCGGGGTGAATCAGCTCCATGAAGGACCGCCCGATGACGTCGTCCGGGTCGAAGCCGAGCATTGTCTTCCAGGAGTTGCTCGCAAAGCGCAGCCGCGCGTCCGGGCCGGCGATCCCGACGAGGTCAGGGGTCAGGTCGAAGAATCGATCGCGGGCTTCGCGGGCGCTGCTGGCCTCGCGGTCGAGATCAGCAACGGCGCGCGCCGAACGTGAGAGCAGGAACGCGGCGCACGAAGACCGCGGCCGCCAGCCACGCGTACTTCACGCTTGCGACAAGGCCCAATCGGTGGACCTCATCGGTGTCACCGCCTTCGAGGCTCGGCGGCCAGATCAGGTTGTCCAGCTTCAGGTCCCGGCCCAGCAGCCACTCGAATCCGATGACGACGGTCAGAAGAAGGCACATGCCCGCGATCACGCGGCCAACCTGCATCGGCCAGCCACCACGGGTGATCTGCAACAGGGCGATCGGGAGCAGTAGCGACATGACGGCGGCGTTCGGTTCGATTGGGCCGAGGGGTGCCGGCCAATCGGTGACTCCCTGCCAGCCGGCCAGCCAGCGGATGACTCCGAGCAACCCGATCGCCGCTGTTGCAATCGAGAGGCCAAGGGTGGCGCGCGCGAGGTTGCGGGTCGGGTCTGAAGTGCGCTGTGGCGTAAGACCGGTCAACAACATAGCTCCGATGTGTGCCGTGATGGCGTCGGCGGAGCATGGCGCAGGGAGCCGGCGCAGGGCTACGTGCCGAGATGCCCGGACTGGCAGGTCCGCCCGGCATGTTTCCCCTATGCACCACTCCCCGACGGTGTGGTCAGGAGCGATTGGGGCTGGATGCCGGTCCTCAGACAGCACTCATCGGACGACGTCACGCTACAGTCCGTCACTCGGCGGCAAGCCATGCCGGTTCCGATCCCGAGGCTCGAGTGACCCGCAGGCCCATTCTCCTCGTCGCCCTTCTCGCCGCACTGCTCGTCGGCGGCTTCCTGGTCTACGACCAGTTCCTCGCCGGCGACGACGTCCCGCCGCTGACCCTGCCGTCGGCCTCCCCGGGTGCGTCCGTGTCGCCGGGTGCGAGCGCGACGCCGGCCCCGAGCGGCGGGACGGCCACGGCCGACGACCTCGCCGGGGAGTGGTCCGTCAGCGACGGCACGGTGGTCGGATATCGCGTCCGCGAGAAGCTCGCCAGCCTGTCCGCCCAGAGCGACGCGGTGGGCCGAACGAACAGCGTGACGGGTTCTGCGACGCTCGAAGCCTCCGGCGACGCGGTGACCGTCACGGCCGCCAGCTTCGAGGCCGATCTGACGACGCTGACGAGCGACGAAGGTCGCCGAGACAACCGAATCCGCGAGATCGGGCTGGAGTCGAACCGTTTCCCGACGGCGACGTTCGTCCTCACGAGCCCGGTCGAGGTGCCGTCAGTAGCCCTGGCAGGGGCGACCGTCGAGGTGACCCTCATCGGCGACCTGACGATCCACGGCGTGACGAAGAGCGTCTCGATCCCAGCGCAGGCCCAGCTGACCGCAGACGGCAAGATCAACGTGCTCGGCAGCCTGACGTTCCCGTTCTCCGACTTCGGGATGACGCCACCGAGCATTGGCGGGTTCGTCAGCGTCGAAGACGACGCGACGCTCGAATTCGTGCTCGTGCTTTCGAAGGTCTAGCTCAGCCCCGGTCGGCCAGGATCTCCGCCGCCGCGCGCTCGCCAGAGGCGATCGCGCCGTCGATGTAGCCATTCATCCACGTCGCGGTCTCCGTCCCCGCCCAGTGGATCCGGCCGCACGGTTCGCGAAGCGCGGGCCCGAACGCCGTCCAGCTGCCGGGCGACATGTGGCCGGAGTAGCAGCCGCGCGTCCAGGGCTCGGCCGACCAGTCCAGCTCAAAGAGCTGCTCGAAATCGGCCGCCTGCGGGCCGAACGCCCGCACGAGGCTCGTGATGATCGCCGTCCGCCGCTCGCCTTCCGAGACCGCACCGAGGCGACGGGCTTCGCGACCGCCGATGAAGCCGACGAGGACGCCGCGGCCGTTCGACGGCGAGTTGTCCGCCGTGAAGTCGACCGCCCCGTCAGATGAAAAGCAGATCCCCGACAAGCCGGCGTCCTTCCAGAATGGCGTCGCGTAGACGGCCTGCACCTTGATCACGGAGCCGTGGGGCATGTGCTGGGCCAGGCCATCACGAAGCGCCGGGAGCGGCGGCTCGAACTCCATCCGGCCCGCGAGCATCGGCGAGAGCGCAACCAGCGCCTGATCGGCCTCGAAGCGCCCGCGGTCCGTGGCGATGACCACACCGCCTGGGCCGTGCTCGATCCGTCGGACCGGTGTCCCGAGCACGACACGCTCGCCGAGCTCGGCGGCCAGCCGTTCGGCGACCGCCTGTGGACCGCCCGCGATTCGATGCTCCTGTGCGCCGCCCTCGAAGCCCATCGCCTCGGCCAGCGAACCGGCCGTCCGAGCGTGGAACAGGAGATCGAGGAGCGAAACCTCGCCCGCGGGGCGGACGAAGACGGCTTCGACGGCGGCCCGCACGAGTGAGCGGGCCCGCGTGTCCCCGACCTCGCCGTTGATCCAGCTCGCCATCGTCCAGCCGTCGAGCCGCTCGGCATCGGGCGCGGTCCACGGACTCTCGAGCGGGATCGCGGTCGCCATCGATTCGAAGGCTTCGAAGGCGGCGGTCACCGCAGCGAGCGTCTCGGATCCCAGGTCCTTCGGCCAATCGCCGGCGTGGCGGCGTGGCCGGCCTTCGAAGACCGTGATGCTCTCGCCCGCGACGTAGGATGGCGTCGTCCCGATCCCGAGCTCGTCGAGGAGGGCGTGGATCCGGGCCTGCGTCGGTCCGATCCACTGCCCGCCCATCTCGAGGACCGTGCCGTCGTCGAGCGTCACGTCGAACACTCGTCCGCCGACGCGGTCGCGCGCCTCCAGGACGACGACCGACGCCCCGGACCGAACGAGTGCGCGGGCTGCGGTCAGGCCCGCGAACCCGGCGCCGACGATCGCGACATCCGCCCGCGTCACGCGGTGTAGGCCCCGCCCGGGTCGAGCTCTTCACGGATCAGTCGAAGCTCGTCGGCAGTCGGCGCAGGGGTCGCTTTGAGGGCGCTCGAGATCCGCGGCTCCCAGCCCACCGACCCGCGGACGTCGTCGACGGTCGCACCCGGATGGAGCGAGTCGAGCCGCATCTCGCCGTCATCGCCGAAGTGCCAGATCCCGAGGTCCGTCACGACGACCGATGGCCCGCGACCGATCCAGCCGCCCTCGCGCCGGATGCGCTCGGACTGCGCGGCCCCGCCGAGATTACCGGCCGAGGTCCGGAAGTCGATCTTCTCGACGAACGAGCGCTGGCTCTGGCGCATGATCACGAACACCTGGCGGGCGTTGATCGCGATCTCGCAGGCCCCGCCGCTGCCCGGCAGCCGGGTCTTCGGGTGCGCGTAGTCGCCGATGACCGTCGTATTGATGTTGCCGAAGCGGTCGATCTGAGCCGCGCCAAGGAAGCCGACGTCGACGAGACCGCCCTGGAGGTAGAACGCGAAGAGCTCGAACATGCTCGTCACCGCGGTCGAGCCGGTGACGATCGTCGGGTCGCCGATGCTGAGGGGCAGCCGCGCCGGCCGGGCCCCGAAGACGCCTGCTTCGTAGACCAGCTCCAGGTCAGGCGCCACCGTCCGCTGGGCGAGATTCACCGCGATGTTCGGCAGTCCGACGCCAACGAAGCAGACGTGCTGGCCGGCGAGCTCCCGGGCCGCGGCGACGATCATCATCTCGGACTTGGAGAACGCGGCTGTGGTCATCCGTAGCGCCCGTAGTCGACGCTGCCCGACGGCGCTGAGCCAGGCTTCAGCGATGCAAGGCGTTCGGCGCCGAGCTTTTCGACATATGCGGGTCGCCCATCGACGTCGTAGACCCACTCCTGGAGCCAGGCCTGGATCGAGGCCTCGTCGCGAGTGATCGCGTCCCAGTCGAGATAGAAGCGGTTGTCGCGGTCGTAGGCCCCCTGGACATAGCTCGGGTGCGCCCCGAACGGCTCGACGACGACGGCATCGACGATCAGGCCGGGGATGATCGTCCGGTTCGGATCCGCGCGGACAACCGCTTCGTCGACGAGCTCCTCGACGACGATGATGACGCGATCCGCCGCGAAGGCCGCCTCCTTCTGGCAGCCGAGCAGGCCCCAGACCTGGGTATTGCCGGCGGCGTCAGCGCGCTGGGCGTGGACGATCGTCACGTCCGGCTTCAACGGCGGAACCGCGTAGACCTTGCCGTCACCGTACGGGGACTCGATCTCCCGGATGAGGGGGTTGGCCGCCGGCAGGTCCGTCTCGAAGTACGAGCGGAGCGGGAAGAACGGCAGGTTCGCGGCGCCGGCGGTGTAGCGCGCGACCATCCCGAAGTGGCTGTATTCCTCGAGCTCGAGGGGCGCCGGGTCGGCGTTCTCGACGCGTCGCCGGATCGCACCGAGCCCGCCGACGCCCGGATTGCCGAGCCAGCTGAAGATGAGCTTCCGGGCGACGCCGGCGGCGATCATCTGGTCGTAGATGAGGTCCGGGGTCATCCGCGCGAGCGTCAGGTCGCGCCGGCCCTGGCGGATGATCTCGTGGCCGGCCGCGAACGAGATGAGGTGCGTGAACCCCTCGATCGCGACCGTGTCACCATCGCGGACGAGATCGGCGATCGCGTCGCGCATCGACGCGACCTTCGAGGTGCTCACCGGCGAAGTATCCGGCACGGCGGGTCGCCCGGGTCAGCGACCGGCGCCACCTCCCGAGTGCGTGCCCGCCGACGCCGCCATCTCCACCAGCTGACCCTCGCGGTCCCCGGCGACTTCCGCGAGGCTGGCTTCGAAGATTCGGAGTGCCGTCGCCATCTCGTCCTCGGTCACCGTCAGCGCCGGAGACATCCGGACGGCCGACTTGCCGGCACCCAGCACGAGCAGCCCCGCCTGGAAGCACGCCCACTGGACCGCGTCGGCCGTCTCGGGCGTGTCGAACTCCACGCCGATCATGAGTCCGCGGCCCCGGATGTCGCGGAGCAGCGCGGGATAGCGATCCGCGATCGGCTGCAGGCCGGCCCTCGCCTGCTCACCCCGAACGCGGGCGTTCTCGATCAGGCCGCTCTCCAGAAGCTCGATCGTCGCCAGCGCTGCCGCGCACGCGACCGGATTGCCGCCGTACGTCGAGCCGTGTGCACCGGCGCCCCAGTGCTCGAGCAGGTCCGCCCGTGCAACCATCGCGCCCAGCGGCATGCCGGACGCGATGCCCTTGGCCGAGAGGAGGATGTCCGGCTTCACGTCCCACAGGTCGACCGCCCACATCGTCCCGGTTCGGCCGGCGCCGGTCTGGATCTCGTCGGCGATCAGCAGGATCCCGTGCCGGTCGCAGATCTCGCGCAGGCCGGGCAGAAACGCGTCGTCCGGCACGACGTAGCCGCCCTCGCCCTGGATCGGCTCGACGATGATCGCGGCGACCTCGGTCGCGGGCACGAGCTTCTCGAACAGCACCTCGTCGAACCAGCGCAGGCTCGCCTCGGTGCCGAACGGCGCGTGGTGGACGCCGGGCAGGAGCGGGCCGAATCCGGCGTGGTACTTCGCCTTCGACGCCGTCAGGCTCACCGCGCCGTACGTCCGGCCGTGGAACGCGCCGAGGAACGCGACGACGTTCTGGCGGCCCGTCGCATGGCGCGCGAGCTTGATCGACGCCTCGACGACCTCGGCGCCGCTGTTCCCGAGGTAGGCCCTCGCGCGACCGCCCTTGATCGGCGTGATCGCCGCGAGCCGCTCGCAGACCTGGGCGTAGATCGGCAGGTACCAGTCCGACGCCGAGAAGTGGATGAGCTCGGCAGCCTGCTCCTTGATCGCACCCACGACCGCCGGATGGCTGTGCCCTGTGGATGTGACCGCGATACCGGCGGCGAAGTCGAGGAAGAGATTGCCGTCGATGTCCTCGACCACGAGCCCATCGCCGCGGACCGGCACGAGCGGGTACGCGCGCGGCAGGCTGCGTGACGTCCACAGCTCGTCGAATTCGACGTGGGCTCTGGCCCTCGGACCCGGGATTTCGGTGACGATGTCGGGCACCGGCCGGCCACCGGCGAGCCGCGACGGGGTGTGGGCCACGAGGCACCTCGACGCATACGGTTTATGCAGACTGGATAGTCGGCGGCGAGTCTAGCAGAGCGGGTGACCCGTTCGGCTGACCAGTCAGGGGGACCATTCGGTCATGTCCCCTGAACCCCTCAGAACCGTACCGTGCCTGTCGTGATCGCCCCAGCCGACCGCGCGTCTCCGCGTGTCCTGGTGGACGCCGCCCGACGGCGCGACCTCAGCCGGCTGCAGAACGATCCGCACATCCTCGTCGCGGTCGGCATCGTTGGCGCGTCGCTTGCCGCTGGCATCGTCGGCCATACACGCGCGATGCCCGTGGTCGTGGGGGCTGGACTCGCCCTGTTCGTCATCCAGGTCATGCTCTCGCCGCGCTCGGAGGGCCTCCGCGGGCGATCCGTACGCGACACCTTGCGACTGGCCGCGGCCCTGGCGTTCGTCGCGATCGCGAACGCCGTGCTCGGACCGCCGGGACAGTGGCCTGTGCCCGCCCTGTTCGTGCCGATTGTCGCCCTCGCCGCCGCCATCGGCCAGCGCGAGGCCGTCTGGACGACCGGTCTTGCGACCGCCCTCACCGCGATTCCGCTCATCGTCATCCCGCAGGGCCACGATCCCCTGACCGTCGAGCGGGCGATCGGTCTGTTCACGGCGGCCGGGCTCATGATCGTGGGAACGCGACGGACGGTCACCGCGCTCGAAAGCGCGCTCGCGCATGCGCGGCGGCTCATCGCAGAGGATCGCCGCCGACGGGCTCACCTGACCGCCGTCGACGAGGTCAGCCGGCTGCTCGCGCGAAGTGGGCCGACCCCCGAGGTCCTCGACGAGATCATGGGCCTGTTCGAGCGACGTCTCGGCTACCAATACGTGTCCATCTACCTGGGAAGTGACAAGCTCGTCAGGCTGGGGGCACAGGTTGGCTACAACAACCCCATCCACGAGATCGACGACTCTCGCGGCGTCACCGGCCGAACGATGCGCACCCACGAGCTGCAGTTCATCCGGGACACGTCAGCGGACGCCGACTACTGGTCGGCCGAGTCGACGATCGCGAGCGAGATCTGCGCGCCGCTCATGGCGGGCGAGACGTTTCTCGGCACGATCAATGTCGAATCGAACTCACTCCTCGACAACGCCGACGTCGCCACCGTCCGGCTGGTCGCTGACCGCGTCGCCGCTGCGCTCGCCCTGGCCCAGGAGCGTGCGGCCCTCGCCGATCGCGCCGAGACGTTCCGAAAGCTCATCGGGTTCGCCTCGAGCGTCACCGCGACACTGGATGTCGACGCCGTTCACGGCTCCGTCGTCGACGGCGTCCGCGGGCTCGTCAGCTCCGAGATCGTGTCGCTGACCACGCTCGAGCTTGCAACCGGTCGATACTTCGTCCGGGCCGCGTCCGGCCTCGATCCGAAGTTCCTCGGCACCGAGATCCTGGCCGGCGAAGGTCTCGCCGGCCGGGCAATTCGAGACCGCACGATCGTCGTCGACGACAACTGGGAGCGCAGTCGCTTCCCGAAGGCGGCCCTGGCACGGATGAAGCGCGATGAGGAGCTGCCCGCGGCGCTCGCCGGTGTCGCCGTGCCGCTGCTCCGCGACAACGTCGTCATCGGAGCGCTCACGATCGTTCGCCCGGTCGGGCAGCCCTTTGACGTGGACGAGCGGGAGGTCCTCCAGCTCGTGGCGTCACAGGCCGCGCTGGCGGTCTCGAACGCCTCGTTGCTGGCCCAGGTGACCGAGTCCTCGCTGCGCGATCCGCTGACGGGCCTCTACAACCGGCGCTTCCTCGACGCGACGCTCGAACGCATGGACGCGGCGCGGACGCGCCTCGAGGTCGTCGACCGCCAGCCCGTGAGCGCGATCCTCTTCGACCTCGATCATTTCGGCGACCTCAACAAGCGTCATGGCCACCAGGTCGGCGACGTCGTGCTGCGGGGCTTTGCGGAGATCCTGCGGGGCCGGGCCCGGGCCGCCGACATCGTCGCCCGCTACGGCGGCGAGGAGTTCGTGATCCTGCTCGAGGGCGCCAGCCGGTCACAGACGGTCACGGTCGCGGAGGCGATCCGCGAGAAGTTCGCATCGAAGCGCTTCGAGGGCGCCGGCGAGAAGATCGCTGTCACGGTCTCGGCCGGCTGCGCGACGACCGATGACGGCAGCGAGACCCTGTCCGAGCTGCTCCGGATCGCCGACGCCGGCCTCGCGATGGCGAAGCGCGGCGGCCGCGACCAGGTGGTCGCCGTCTAGGCTCGTTCGTCGGCGGCGCGCCGCCGGAATGCGATCACGGCAAGCCCGGCGATCGCGAGCAGCGAGCCGCCGGCCGCCAGCGGACCGATCGCGCCAGCCAACCCGTTCGCGCTCGTTGGCGTCGCATCCGTCGGTGCAGCCGATCCCGCGCCTGCGGCCGTCGACGTCGCTTCACCGACGACGATCGCGCCGCTCATGCCCGGGTGGATCATGCAGCTATAGGCGTAGACGCCGGGGGCGTCGAATGTCCAGCCGATCGAATCGCCGGGCTGGAGCAGCTTGTCGTGCGCACCCCAGGTCAGGTTCGAACCAACGATCTCGTGGGCCTGGAATGAGCCGTTCGCCCAGGTCACGGTGGTTCCGACCGGGACTCGCGCGACAGTCGGCAGGAAGACGCAGTCATCGATCTCGACGTGGCTCGTGCTGACGCTCGATGTCGGCGGCCGGTTGTTCATCTCGTGGAAACACGGATCGCCGGCGGCAGCGGTGGGTACGAGAACGAAGGCTGCTGCAAGCAACGTCACGATCAGAGGCGCGAGCCGGCGGACCATCTGCGGTACCTCCAGGGTTTCCGTTCGTGCCCCTGGTACACCTCCGGACGCGCGCTGGTTCCCGCGTTCTATTGCATTCGTCGCGGATGGGCGATGCTGGGAAGGCGGCGCCGAGGACCGAAAGCGAGCGCACCTCGGGGTGCGTGAGCGCGGACCGGAGGCGCCAACGCGCCCAGCGTCGTCCAGTCGCGACAGCCGTCGAGTGCGACTCGGAATCAGTCGACGACGGTGTGGCTCTGCTCGCGCATGAACTGGGCGACGTAGTACATCGAGAGCCCGGCCTTGCCGGTGGAACCTGAGCCCTTCCAGCCACCGAACGCCTGGACGCCGGGCCACGCGCCCGTCGTCGCGCCGGCCCGCCGGTTGACATACAGGACGCCCGCGTGGATCTCGTCCAGGAACTGGTCGACCTCGGCCTTGTCCTCGCTGTAAACGCCGGCGGTCAGGCCGTACTGCGAGTCGTTCGCGAGCGTGAGCGCCTCGTCGAGCGAGTCCACCGCGTGCACGGCCGTGAACGGTGCGAAGAGCTCGTCCTTGAAGAGGCGGTGCGTTGCCGGCAGGCCACCGACGACCGTCGGCTCGACGTAGAAGCCGCGGGCCAGGGCGCCATCGGTCAGGTGCTCGCCACCCGTGAACACCGTTCCGTCGCGGCGCGCCTCGCTGACCGCCTGCTGGTGGCGCGCGACGGCCTTCGCGTCGACGATCGGCCCGAGCCAGTTCTCGCGCGGGATCGGGTCGCCGATCGTGATCTTCTCGGTCTTCTCGACGAGCAGCCGGATGAGCTCGTCGTGGACCGGCTTCTCCACGTAGACGCGTGAGTTTGCCGAACACTTCTGGCCACCGAACCCGAAGGCCGAGCGCATGATCCCCTCGGCGGCCTCCTCGAGGTCCGCCTTGCGGCTCACGATCGCGGGGTTCTTGCCGCCCATCTCGACGATGCACGGCCGCGGCCAGCTGGTCGAGAAGCTCTTGTAGAGCTTGAACCCGACCTCGTACGAGCCGGTGAAGACGATGCCGTCGATCCCGGGGTTGGTCTGCAGCTCGTCACCCACGGTGTCCCCGGGGCCCATGACCAGGTTCACGACGCCCGCCGGGACGCCGCCATCCCGCAATGCCTGGATCAGGTTCACCGCCGACAGCGGCGCCGCCGATGCCGGCTTGAACACGACCGTGTTGCCGCCCATGAGCGCCGCCGAGATCGGCCCGGCGGCGAGGGCCATCGGGAAGTTGAACGGGCTGATGACGGCGAAGACGCCGTGCGGCCGGAGGACGGTCCGGGTGTGGACGGCCATGTCCCCGAGGTTGTCCATCGGGTGGTCGTAGCCGCCGTTGTCCTCCATCGTCTGGGCGTAGTAGCGGATGAGGTCGGCGGCTTCCTCGACCTCGCCGAGGGCCTCGAGCCGGTTCTTGCCGACCTCGAACGCCATGTCCGCGCCGTAGACCATCTGGCGCTCCGAGACGAGCTCGGCGCCCCGCCGCAGGATCGCGAGCCGCTCGCGCCACGGGATCGCCCGCCAGGCCGGCTGCGCCCGGCGGGCCGCCTCGATCGCCCGCTGCGTGTCTGCGCGGTCGCCCTTCGCGAACGTCCCGAGGAGGATGTTCGAGTCGATCGGCGAACGGGCCTCGAACGTCCCGGCCGAACCATCGACCGGCTTGCCGTCGATGATGTTCGGGTGTGACCGGCCGAGCCCGGCCCGCGACTGCTCGACGCCGGCGTCGTAGAGGGCGTGGAGCTCCTCGTTGTCGTTTCGGAGCGTCGCGTACGTGATCTTGATGCGGGGCCTGGCTTCGGTCGTCATCGGGCTCGTGGATCCTCGCTCGGCGGGCTCGGCAGAAGGGCCTCAGTCTAGCGCGGCAACCACCGCGGCCAGCGACGCGGCGATGGCGTCCGGACCTCGTCCCCGGCGCGGCCGCAGCGCGGCGGCCGCCTCGGCGCTGACCTTGCCGCTGAGCACGAGGATCGCACGGAGGCCGACACGCTGAGCGGCCGCGATGTCGGCGACCGGATCGTCACCGACCATGGCCACGGACGCGGCCGGCAGGCGAGGCAGTCCGAGCTCCGCGGCCAGGCCCGCGAGCGCCAGCCTGAAGACGACCGGCGACGGCTTGCCGAGGATCGTGGCCTTCGTCCCGAGCGCGTGCTCGAGGCCGGCCACGAACGCGCCGGCATCAAGAGTCACGCCGCGCTTCGTCAGCCACCACGGATTGCGGTGCATCGCGAGGAAGGCGGCGCCCCCACGGATCAATCGGAACGCCGTATCGAGGTTCGAATAGGAGAGCGCG
>Ga0114129_10001746_pt1 | contig 29578 bp, 20 predicted proteins | sample RhiMetdeltSRZDD1_FD_80071 | JGI IMG/M metagenome (GOLD analysis project Ga0114129, IMG submission 80071) | Populus rhizosphere microbial communities from Tennessee, USA - Rhizosphere MetaG P. deltoides SRZDD1 (version 2) (version 2) | ecosystem: Host-associated > Plants > Roots > Rhizosphere >... | reverse complement strand
GATTTATGATTTCAGATTGATTCCAGATTGCCGATTGGTTCAGGTTGCCGATTGCTTTCCGTTTGGCGTTCCCACAAATCTCAAATCCGAACTCTGCAATCTGAAATCTCAGGAGTTGCAGCGATATGCCGCGGGTAAAACGAGGAACGGTTCGGCGCGCCAAGCGGAAGAAGCTGCTCGGGCTGGCGAAGGGGTACTACGCCAACAAGAGCAAGCTGTATCGCGCCGCCAAAGAATCGGTCGACACGGCGCTGAAGTATGCGTTCGTCGGCCGCCGGCGCAAGAAGCGCGACTTCCGCCGCCTGTGGGTGATTCGCATCAACGCCGCGGCGCGCGAGCACGGGCTCACCTACGGCCAGTTGATTCACGGCCTGAAGAACGCCGGCGTCACGCTCGACCGCAAGAGCCTGTCGGAGCTCGCCACGTCGAGCCCCGCCGCGTTTGCGTCGCTCGCGAAACAGGCGAAGGACGCGGCGCGCGCTTAGTGAACATCCCCGATCAACAGGCCGTCCACGACCAGGTTGCCGCGTTCGAGCGGGAGCTTGCCGCCGCGAAGTCGCCGCGCGACGCGCAGGCGGTCCGCGACCGCTTTCTCGGCCGGAAGAACAGCGTGGTCGCGTCGTGGATGCAGCTGATCGCGACCGCGCCAGCCGATCAGAGGAAGACGATCGGCCGGTTCGCGAACGAGCTGAAGCAGGCCGTCGAAACGCGGTGGACCGCGTACGCGGAAACCGTGAAGGATGCCGCGCCGGCCGGGTCAATCGACGTCACGCTGCCCGGACGCGTGCCGCCGCTCGGACACCGGCATCCGCTCACGGTCGTGCGCGATCAGACGGAAGAGATCTTCACGCGCATGGGTTACACCATCGTCGAAGGCCCCGAAGCGGAGGACGAGTGGCATTGCTTCGACGCGCTGAACATGCCGGCCGAGCATCCCGCGCGCGACATGCAGGACACGCTCTACCTGTCGACGCCCATCGCGGGCGAATCGCCGTCCGACAGCCCCCGCACGCTCCTCCGCACGCATACGTCGTCGATGCAGATCCGGTACATGCAGGCGCACAAGCCGCCGATTCGGATCGTCGCGCCGGGGCGCGTGTATCGCCGTGACGATCTCGATGTCACCCACTCCCCCGCGTTCAGCCAGATCGAGCTGCTCGCGGTGGACGAGGGGTTGTCGCTCGGCGATCTGAAAGGGACGCTGCTCGCGTTCGCGCACCAGATGTTTTCTCCGTCGACCCGCATCCGGTTTCGTCCCAGCTTCTTCCCGTACACCGAGCCGAGCGCCGAAATCGACCTGAGCTGCTGGCAGTGCGACGGCAAGGGCTGCGCGATGTGCAAGAAGACCGGCTGGATCGAGCTCGGCGGCTGCGGGATGGTGCATCCGGCAGTGTTCGAGGCGGTCGGCTACGACCCCGAGCGGTACACGGGCTTCGCCTGGGGCATCGGCATCGAACGCGTCGCGATCCTGCGGTACCGGGTCGAGGACATCCGGCTGTTTTACGAGAATGACTTGAGGTTTCTTGAACAGTTTCCGTACTAGACGTCGAGCGACAATTCATCACGAAGCCACGAAGTTCACGAAGCCCACGAAACTCCATTTCGAACAGAACTAACTTCGTGACCCTCGTGTTCTTCGTGACTTCGTGATACACGAGCGCGGAAAACATGCGTCTGGTTCTTTCGTGGTTGCGCGAATTCGTCGACGTCACCGCATCGGCCGATCAGATCGCCGACACGCTCGGACTTCGGGGATTCGAGGTCGCGTCGGTCGAGCACCTCGGCGGCGGCGACGCGGTGATCGACTTCGAGATCACCGCGAATCGTCCCGACTGCCTGAGCGTTCTCGGCCTCGCGCGTGAAGTCTCGACGGCGTTCGATCTGCCCCTTCGGAAGCCGTCGTACGAGGATGGCGCCGCGGTGGCGCTGGCGCACCTGATCACGGGCCGGTCGGACCGCGTGACGATCGCGCTCGAGGACGAAGAGCTCTGCCCGCGCTACGTCGGCGCCGTCGCGGAGGTCACGATGGGGCGCTCAGCCTCGTGGATGGCCGATCGACTCCACGCGGCCGGCGTGCGGCCCATCAGCAACATCGTCGACATCACGAACTACGTGAACCTCGAGATCGGCCAGCCGATGCACGCCTTCGATCTCGCGAAGCTGGCCGGCCCGGAGATTCGCGTGCGGCGAGCGAAACCGGGCGAGCACATCAGGACGCTCGACAATGTGGAGCGGCGGCTGGACGCGGACATGCTGGTCATCGCCGACCGCGACCGGGCGCAAGCCGTTGCCGGCGTCATGGGCGGCGCGGGATCGGAGGTGTCCCACGCGACGACTGCGATCGTCCTCGAGAGCGCGTATTTCAAACCGACGTCCGTGCGGCGGACGAGCAAGCGCCTGGGCCTGAAGACCGAGGCGTCGTCGCGGTTCGAGCGCGGCGCCGACATCGGTGCGCAGTTCATCGCCGTCGAACGTGCGGCGGCGCTGCTGAATCGCCTCCACGCGGGGCGCATCGCGGGCCCGGCGATCGACTGCTATCCACATCCACGCGTGCCGGCGACGGTCCACCTTCGCCGCGAGCGGCTGGAGCGGCTGCTCGGCGTGCCGGTCCCCGACCGCGACGTGGAACGCATCCTCGAGCGTCTCGAATTGCCCGCACGTCCGTCGGGCGCAGGCGAGCAGGCCGGATGGGACGTCGTCGTGCCGCTCTTTCGCGTCGACATTCAGCGCGAAGCGGATCTGATCGAGGAAGTCGGCCGCCACTACGGCTTCGATCGCCTCGAGACGACGTACCCCGCCGCGACGGTGCCGGCCCCGCCACCCGACCCGCGCATCGTGCGCGACCGGCTCGTCCGGCGCGTGCTGACGGCCGCCGGATTGTCCGAGGCGATCACGTTCGGGTTCATCGAATCGAGCGCGGCCGCCACTTTTCTGCCCGCGGATGCCCCGCGGCCGATCGGCATCGCGAATCCGCTGTCGGCCAAATTCGACACGCTTCGTCCGTCGCTGATCGCCGGCGTGGTCGACGCGGTCGCGCACAACCGGCGCCACGGCCGGCGCGACGCGCGCCTCTTCGAGGTCGGCACTCGATTCGCCAGCGCGGGCGAGACGCGTGCCGTGGCGATCGCGTGGACCGGCGCGGCGACGCCCGAACACTGGTCGGCGCCCGCGCGCGAGGTCGACTTCTTCGACGTGAAGGGCGTCGTCGAGCGGCTGTGCGAGGCGCTCGGCGTGCCGGTGCGACTGGAGCCGGCTCGCGAGCCGTTTCTGATCGCCGGCCAGGCCGCCGCGGTGCTGGCTCAGTCCGGTGACGGCGCGAGCGGCGATGGCGCGCGGCGTCCTTCATCGGGGGCGGTGGTCGGCATCATCGGCCAGCTGCTTCCGTCGGTCGCCGACAGCCGCGGCCTGCCGCGGCAGGATCGCGTGATCGTCGCCGAGATCGATCTCGGCGCGCTGGACCGGTCCCGCCAGGCGACGTCCGATGCCGCGCGGCCGCTCGCGCGGCACCCGTTCGTCGTCCGCGATCTGTCGATTGTCGTGTCGGACGCCTTGCCTGCCGAGATCATTCGTGGCACCATTCAGTCCGCCGGCCGGGATCTTCCGGCGCCGCTCGTCTCGATCGCGTTCTTCGATCGATATCGGGGCCAGGGCGTCCCGGAGGGATCGGTCAGCCTGTCGGTGCGACTGACCTTTCAGGCCGAGGATCGCACGCTGACCGACGCGGAAGTTCAGCTGAGTTTCGACACCATTCTCGCCGCGCTGGTGCGCGCGCACCAGGCGGTTCAACGATGACGAGCGGCCGATGCAGGCGGGGTCCTGTGGACCCGGCGGCCACAACCGAAGAGTGAACGTCCATGGCGAAGACTGCGACGCAGAGTGTGGACCTGCAGCCGATCGATCGGCTGGAGGAAAAGATCAAGGCCCTCGTGCTGATGGTCGAGCGGATGAAGAGCGATCAGGCGCGCGCGGCGGAAGAAAACCAGCGGCTGTCGCGCGAGGTCGACGCGCTGCGCGCGCGGCTGGCGTCGAGCGACGGCCTCGCGGCGGAGCTGAGCGCGCTCAAGGATGAGCGCGACGTGATTCGCGGACGCGTCGGCGACATGCTCGAACAGCTGGAAGCGCTGAATCTCTGAATGCCGCAGGGCTGAAGGCTGGTGGCTACGGCTCATGGCTGATGCCTGACGAGAAAATCATCCCCGTCGAGATCCACGGCCAGCGGTATCCGATCCGCAGCGGCCTGGATCCGGCCTACGTCGCGCGCCTCGCCACGTACGTCGACGAGAAGATGCGGACCGCCGCCGACTCGACGCCGACCGGCGATTCGCTGCGCCTGGCCGTCATCGCCGCCCTCAACATCGCCGACGAGCTGTTCCGGTGCCGCGACACGAATGAAGCGTTCGACGGCGAGCTCGCGGAGCGCGCCGGACAGCTCGAACGCCTGCTCGATCGCGTTCTGATGGCTTAGCGCCTGGGTTCGGCAGGTTCGCTCAGGGATTGCGTAGGCGCAGAACCGTGCGAACCTGGTGAACCCTGAGAACCAGAACCTCGAGCACCTCGTGAACCTTCCAAACCTTGCGAATCCTCCGATCGTTACGCTAGGATCTTCACTCAGATTCTGAGTTCCCTGCTTTGCGCGTGATGGTGGCAGGCTCGTTTGAGCCAACGTTTTACCCAAGTGAGTCGCGACGCCGCGTGGTGTGCACGCCTCTGTAGCGAGGAAGCCTGAAGCGCGGCTTTTAGCGGTTCCACCTGCCTACGCAGGTTCATCGACCTCCCCACACGGCAAAGCGGGGCCTTTCATAATCGTCAGTCGCTCGTCGTCAGTTCCTTCGTTCTTTCGTTTCAGCTCACGCGGCGCCGGCCCAGCGACGGGAAAGGACGTCACGCGTGTCGTCGATTGTCGTCAACGTGATCGTGCCGGCGGTGGTCACGCTCGTGACCGCCGCGGCCGTGTTCTCCGTCTGGGTCGCCAACCGCAAACGGATCGCCGCCGAGACCGTCGGCCGCGCCGAGGAGCAGGCGCTGCGGATCGTCAAGGAAGCCGAGCGCGATTCGGAGACCCGCAAGAAGGAAGCGCTGCTCGAAGCCAAGGAGAAGGCGCACGAGCTGGTCGTGGAGGCCGAGCGCCAGGTCCACCAGCAGCGCCAGCAGGCGATGACCGTCGAGCAGGGTCTCTCCAAGCGCGAATCGAGCCTCGCGGTTCGGGCCGCGACGATCGAACGGCAGGAAAAGGAGCTGACGGCGCGGGACCGCGCGGTCACCGACCGCGAACGCGCGGCCGCGGCGGCCAGCGAGAAGTACACGCAGCTCGTCGCGACGCAGCAGCGCGAGCTGGAGCGCGTCGCCGGCCTGACCGCGGACGAGGCCAAGGATCTCCTCCTCAAGCAGATGGAAGGTGAGGCGCGCCACGACGCCGCGAACCTGTTCAAGCGGCTCGAGGCCGAGGCGCGCGAGACGGCGGTCGACAAGGCGAAGCAGTACATCACCGAAGCCATCCAGCGCTGCGGCGCCGAGCACGCGATAGAAACGACCGTCTCCGTCGTCGATCTCCCCAGCGACGACCTCAAGGGCCGCATCATCGGCCGTGAGGGACGCAACATCCGCGCGCTGGAGCTCGCCACCGGCGTCGACTTGATCGTCGACGACACGCCGGGCGCCATCATCCTCTCCGGCTTCGATCCGTATCGCCGCGAGATCGCGAAGAAGGCGATCGAGCGGCTGATCGCCGATGGACGCATCCATCCGGCGCGCATCGAGGAAGTCGTCCAGAAGGTCAAGGACGAAACCGACGACGAGGTCCGCAAGGAAGGCGCCGCCGTCGCGTTCGAGCTCGGGCTCCACGATCTGCATCCCGAGATCCTGCGGCTGATGGGCCGCCTGAAGTACCGCACCAGCTACGGGCAGAACGTGCTCTCGCATTCGGCTGAGGTCGCGCGCCTCGCCGGCATCATGGCGAAGGAGATCGGGCTCGACGCGCACGTCACGGTGCGCGCCGCCTTCCTGCACGACATCGGCAAGGCGATCGATCGGGAGATGGAAGGCACGCACCTGCAGATCGGCATCGACTTCCTCCGCAAGCACGGCGAAAACGAAGCGGTCGTGATGGCGATGGCCGCGCATCACATGGACATCGACTGGCCGTCGCTCGAGGCGATGATCGTCCAGGCGGCCGACGCGATCTCGGCCGCGCGGCCGGGCGCGCGCCGCGACATCCTCGAGTCGTACGTCAAGCGCCTCGAGAAGCTCGAGGGTATCGCGGACTCGTTCCGCGGCGTCTCGAAGTCCTTCGCCCTCCAGGCGGGCCGCGAGATCCGGATCATGGTCGAGAGCGAGAAGATCTCGGACGAGGAAGCGGTGTGGCTGTCGAAGGACATCGCGCGCCGGATCGAGAACGAGCTCGAGTACCCCGGCCAGATCAAGGTGACCGTCATCCGCGAGACGCGCGCGACCGACTATGCGAAGTAACCGTCGTCGGTGGCTGGTGGCTGGTGGCTGGTGACCGGGGAACGTCCAGCAGCCACCAGCCGCCAGCCACCCGCCACCGTCGGCGACGTCTCCGAAGTCGAGTTGATCGGTCGCATTCAGCAGCGCCTGCCACCACAGCCGCCGTGGCTGCTCGTCGGCATCGGAGACGATGCCGCCGTCGTCGAGCCGGAGCGGAACCGGGCCGAGGTTCTGAGCGTCGATTGTTTCGTGGACGGCATCCACTTCGATCGTGCGTTCGTCCCGCCGGAGGCCGTCGGCCATCGCGCCATGGCGGCGAACCTCAGCGACCTCGCCGCGATGGGTGCCGCCCCTCGCCTCGCTCTCGTCTCGCTGGCACTCCCGTGCGACCTGCCGCTCGCCGATTTCGACGCCGTCGCCGACGGCTTCACCGCGCTCGCCAGCCGTCATCGCATGCACATTGCCGGCGGTAACCTCACGCGGACGACCGGTCCGCTGACGATCGACATCACCGTCGTCGGCACCGTGAAGCGGCGGCAGGCGCTCACGCGCGGCGGCGCACGCTGCGGCGACGAGCTCTATGTAACAGGCACGATCGGTGCGGCGGCGGTCGGACTACAACAACTGAGGCAGCACAGGAGCTCTACCGCGGCGGACACGGAGGTTCATAGAGGACACGGTGATGAAGAATCTCGGCGTCCTCCGTCAAACACCGTGTCCTCCGTGGCGAATTCATGTGTGGAGCGTTATCTCCGACCTGAACCTCGCGTTCGCGTGGGCACGTTGCTCGCCCGCAATCGCGCGGCCGGCGCCTGCATCGACACCAGCGACGGCCTGGCCGATGCGATCCGTCAGCTGACGAATGCGAGCGGCGTCGGCGCGTCGATCGATGTCGCTGCTCTCCCGATCGATCGGGCTGCCCGGGAGTGGTTCGCGGCGCGTGGGAGCGATCCGGCGGTGGAGGCCATGGGCGCCAGCGACGACTACGAGCTTCTCATCGCGGTCCCGCCGAAATCGCGCCGCCGTCTCGATGCCGTTCGCCGCCACGCCGGCGTTCCGCTGACGCGCATCGGCGTGTGCACGGACGATCGCGCGATCACGCCGCCGCTGCCGGCCGGGTTCACACATTTCCGATGATCCGTCTGACGCGCGCGCTGGTCCGGCGATGGCTGGACGCGCTGCTCCACATCGAGGACACGCCCGAGCGCACCGCCGCCGCCTTCGCGCTCGGCGTCTTTTTCGGCTTCTCGCCGTTCCTCGGGCTGCACACGATTCTCGGGATCGTGTTCGCGTTTCTGCTGAATCTCAATCGCGTCGCCGTGCTGCTCGGGGTGTACTCGAACCTGCCGTGGGTGATCGCGCCGTACTACGCGTTCGTCACGATGGCCGGCGCGCGCGCGATGCACGATCGCATCCCGCCCGGTTTCCGCGGCCGGTTGGGCGCGGTGTTCGAGCTGTCGGTGTTCGGTGGCGAATTCTGGCGCGAGCTCGTCGCGGTCTTCAAACCTCTGCTGTGGCCGTATACCGTCGGGTCGCTGCTCGGCGCGCTCATCCTCGCGGCGCTGGCATATCCGCTCGCGCTCGCGTTCGTGACGAGCCGCAGGCGCCTGCACGACATCATCCACCATAAACAGCACTGAAATTTCAGATTTCAGATTGCAGATTTCAGATTGGATTGCCAAATTTGAAATGAAGAAATCAATCTGCAATCTGCAATTTGCAATCTAGAATTTCAGGTGGTGATCATCTCGCAGTCGTTCTTGCGGAGGTCGGTCGTCACCGTCGTCGCCGCAGGCGGCTTCATGTCGCTCTACGAGGTGACGATCCTCGACTCGAAGTACGCCGCGCGTCAGGCGACGCTGCGCGAGACGACCGCACTGCCGATGCCGGGCGCACGGCTCGCGTTCAGCGCCACGGCCTACTGCAAGGGTATGACGACGACCTCGGGTGTCGCAGTGCAGAGCGGGATCGCGGCGGCCGATCCCGAGCTGCTGCCGGTCGGCTCCGTCATCGACATCGACGACCTCCCGACGAAGTACACCGGCATCTACACGATCCTCGACACGGGTCCCGCGGTGCAGGGACGCCAGATCGACGTGTACATGTGGAGCTGCAACGAGGCGCTCGCGTTCGGGCGCAGACCGATCCACCTCAACGTGCTGCGTCTGGGATGGAATCCGCGGGCGACGACGCCGAGCTTCCTCGATCGGTTCTTCAAGAAGCCCGAGCCGCCGCCGCTGCCGTCGCGGCCGCTGCCGCAGACATTTCGACCTGCCTCTTAGCTCGGTACCAGTCAAACTTTCGTGGTTTCGTGATTTCCTGCTTTCGTGTCCGCGTTGATGCTGTTTCGTGTTTCGGCTAGCTTCTCAACCGCCGCATCATGGTCCCGAACGCCTGACGCCCCGCCTGCGGGTCGTACACGATCACGGGCATCAGCTGTCCCCGGATGCGATCGGGATTCAGCCGCGCGTACGTCATGAGCGTGTTCGCGAGCAGCTCCTTCTGCGCCGATTGCGTCGGATCGTCCGGCAGCGTCGTGAGCAGGTCGTTGAACGACACGGTCCAGGGATCGCCGCGCAGCAGCGCGTCGACGATCGTCCCCTTCACGACGTTGTGGGAGAAGTTGAAGAAGAACGACAGCGGCGAGTAGCGTCGCTCCGACGGACGGAATCGTTCGAAGAGCGCGAGCAATTCGTCTTCGCGCGCGCGGAACGATTCCCTCAGCTCCGCACGCTCGGCTTCACAGCGCGCGAGCGACGGCGGCGGCTCGCCGACGAACGCCCGGGCGTCGGCCGACAGTCCGTTCACGAGCGCTTCCACAATGCGATCGCGCTCGACCTCTGCAGCGGCGCTCGCACCGCCTTCGTCGCGAAGCCGGCAATATTCGCGCACGACGGTCGCCAGCGCGTAGCAGAGCCACGGATAGTCCGCGACGTTGTCGTCGCGCATCACCACCGTGTCGCGCGCGTAGGTCGCCTCGAAGCCAAACCGCAGGTGACTGCCCATGCTCGACGCGTGGCCGATCGCGATCCGCGTTTGATGCGCGCGATTCAGCGTTCTAATGCGCGCGAGCAGCCTGTCGTATCCACGCTCCTGAATCTCGAAGTGCGACGTGGCGACGAGGATCAGCGTCTCGGCATCCGAGACGAACGACTGCCCGCTGCCGTCAGAGCCCTGCAGCGCGCGCAGCAGCTCGGCGAGACAATCGAGATTGTCGTCCGGATCGCCGCTGTCCCAGACGCGAAGCGCGAGCAGCTGAAGAACGTGGAAGAAGTAGTAGTCGATCAGGACCGCCAGCGTCGACGCGTCCGCGTCGTCATCGCCGCGCTGACGGACGACGTAGTTCAGGACGTCGATCGGAATCGTGTCGTCGCTGACGTGGTCGGCCTTCCCGTCCCAGTCGTTCAGGACGTGAAACCCTTCGTCGCGCGTCCGCCGATCGTAGAGGTTGACGATCGGCTCGAGCGCGACGCGCCCCGCAGGCGTCTCGAACGCGTTCGCACGCAGGACGTCGCGCAGCCGCGTCAGGGCGCCCCCGAGGCTGCGGGCCCGCGACAGATCGCTGGCAAGCTCGCGCCGCAACGGCCCGCGCAGGGCCGCACCAACGAGCTGACAGGCCGATGCGAAATCGTGGGGCGCTCCGGCTTTGCTCACGGTCCCTCGCCCGGCTGCGCCATGGCGTGCCGGGCGTTACGGTCGTCGCGGGTCTCGTCCGCATCCGCCAGGGACCGCGCGGGATGGTGCGCGCCGCTCGCGTACTGCAGCTCGAACAGCTTGAAGTAGATGCCGCGCTGCGCGAGCAGTGCCTGGTGCGTCCCCTGCTCCCGCAGCCGCCCCTTGTGCAGCACGAGAATCTGGTCCATGTCCTGGATCGTCGACAGCCGGTGGGCGATTGCAATCGTCGTGCGGCCGGCCATCAGCACACGGAGCGCATCGCGGATGATCAGCTCGGTTTCCGTATCGACGCTGGACGTGGCCTCGTCGAGAATCAGCACGCGCGGGTCGAACGCCAGCGCGCGCGCGAACGAGACGAGCTGCTTTTCGCCGACCGACAGCGTGGATCCTCGCTCCGCGACCGCGGCCGCATACCCATCGGGCAACCGCCCGATGAACGCGTCGGCGTGGACCGCCCGCGCCGCCGCGCGAACGCGCTCGTCGTCGATCGACCGATCGCCCAGCCGGATGTTGTCCGCGATCGTGCCGCTGAACAGATGCACGTCCTGCAGCACGAGGCTGAACAGCGAGCGCAGTTCCCTCAGGTCCAGATCGCGGATGTCGACGCCGTCGATCGTGATCCGGCCTTTCTGGACGTCGTAGAAGCGCAGCAGCAGGTTGATCAGGGTCGTCTTGCCCGAGCCGGTCGCGCCCACGATGCCGACGCGCTGACCCGGCCGGACCTCGAAGCTGACATCACGAAGGACCCAGTCGGCAGAATTCGCCACGGAGGACACCGAGGACACGGAGGAAGAATCCTTCTCGGTACGAGCCGTGTGGGATTTGATCTCCGTGTCCCCTGTGTCCTCCGTGGTGGATGTTTTTGGGTTGTACGCGAACCAGACGTGTTCGAACACGATGTGGCCGGGCGCGCCCGGCGGCCGGCGGACGGGGCGATCCGGCTGGCGAATCACCACCGGTTCGTCGAGCAGCTTGAAGATGCGCTCCGACGACGCCATGGCCGCCTGCAGCACGTTGAACTTCTCCGACATGTCGCTGATCGGCCGGAAGAACCGCTGCACGTACTGCAGGAACGCGACGAGGCCGCCGAGCGTGAGCGTGTTCGCGATCACGTTTCCGCCGCCGTACCAGATGATGAGCGCGGAGGCGAGGGCGGCGATCGCTTCGATCGCGGGGTAGAACACCGCGTAATAAAAGATGGAATCGACGTTGGCGTCGCGGTGCCTGCGGTCGATCTCGTCGAAGCGCGCGAAGTTCAGCGCCTCGCGCCGGAACAGCTGCACCGTTGCCATCCCGGTGATGTTCTCCTGCAGAAACGCGTTGATGCGCGCGATCCAGCCGCGGACGACGCGATACGAGTCGCGGACGTTCCGCCGGAACCACTGCGTGACGATCAGGACGAGCGGCAGCACGGCGAACGTCACGAGAGCGAGCCGCCAGTTCATCCAGAGCATCATCGCCATGATGCCCACGAGCGCGAACACGTCGCCGAACACGGTGACGACGCCGGAGGTAAAGAGGTCGTTGAGCACGTCGACGTCGGACGTGACGCGCGTCATGAGGCGGCCGACCGGATTGCGGTCGTAGAACCGCAGATCGAGCCGCTGGAGCTGGCCGTAGATCGCCATCCGCAGATCGAACATGATCCGCTGCCCCGTCAGCTGCATGGTCCACGTCTGGATGTACTCCGCCGCGAACGCAACCACCAGAACCAGCAGATAGACGGCGGCGAGGCCGTCGAGACCGGCAAGCCGGTGGGCGACGACGTAGCGGTCGATCGCGAGCTTGATCAGGTACGGCTGGGAGAGCGAGGCGACGCCGCCGGCGACGATCGCGGCCAGGGCCACCAGCACCTGGCGCCAGTACGGACGGAGGTACTGCAGCAGGCGCCGCATGAGGCGCGCGTCGTAGGCCTTGCCGAGGACCTCTTCGTCGTGCGGGCTCGTCGCACTCACCCCGCGATTGTCCCCGATCCAACCTTTTTGCTCATGTGGCCGTCCAACATGAGTGACAATAAGAGCGACACCACGGTGGACACGGCGGATGTCGGAGGACACGGAGCGAGCCGTTTGTGTCCGTGCCCACCGGTTTCCTCCGCGTCCACCGTGGTGATCGTTCAACGACGGAGAACAGGTGACCGAACCAAAGTCCGACGTGCTGCAGGGCACGCTCGACCTGATGGTGCTGCAGACGCTCGCCGCGATGGGCCCGCTGCACGGCTACGGGATCGCGCGGCGCATCGAGCAAATCAGCGAAGACGCGCTGCAGCTCAATCAGGGCACGATTTACGCATCGCTGCTGCGGCTGCAGCAGCGTCGATGGATCGCCGCGAACTGGGGGGTCTCCGACAACAACCGCAAGGCGAAGTTCTACTCCATCACCAGGGCCGGCCGGAAACAGCTTGCGGCCCAGACCGACAATTGGGAACGGATTGCGGCCGTGATCGGCCGCCTCCTCCGCTTGTCAGAAGGACGGTAGCGCGATGCGAGCGGGGTGGGCCGTGCTGTGGTCAAAGTGCGCCGCGCTCTTCCACAGACGGACCGACGACTTCGACGATGAACTACGGACGCACCTGGCAATGCTGGTCGAGGAGAACCTCCGACGCGGCATGACGCCGGAAGCGGCCCGGAGGGCGGCGATGGTCCGCTTCGGAGGACCGATGCAAATCAAGGAACAGCGCCGCGATGAACGCGGCGTGCCGATCGTCGACACGACCCTGCAGGACCTGCGGTTCGCGCTGCGAAGCCTCCGCAGGCACCCCGCGTTCGCGACCGTCGCGATCGCGACGCTGGCAATCGGCATCGGTGCCGGCACCGTCGTGTTCACGTTCGTCGGCGCGGTGCTGCTGCGCCCGCTGCCGTATCGCGATCCAGCCCGCCTCGTTCGCATCTTCGAGACGAACCCGCTGAAGAACTGGACGAGGAACGTCGCGGCGCCGGCGAACTACGCCGACTGGCGGACGCGGACTGCGGTCTTCACCGACATCGCGGCGTACGAGCAGTTCAACTCGACCGGCAGCGGCGCCAGCGAAATGTTCCTGACCGGGTTCGGCGAGCCGCAGGGCCTCAAGGCGCTCGGCGTCAGCGGCAACCTGTTCACCGTGCTCGGCGCGGCGCCGTTGATGGGACGCGTCTTCACCGACGACGAGACGTTCGAGGGCGCGTCGCGCGTCGCCATCCTCAGCTACAGCCTGTGGCAGAGCGCATTCGGCGGCGACCCGGCCATCGTCGGCAAGCCGGTCACGCTGAGCGGACGCCGGTACGACGTCGTCGGCGTCATGCCGCGCACGTTCTTTTTCCCCGGCCGCGACGTGCAGCTCTGGACGCCATTCGGCTACGCGCGCGATCTGATTCCGCGATCCCGCCGTCCGCACTGGCTCGGCGTGGTGGCACGGCTGAAGCCGGGCGTGTCGTTCGAACAGGCGCGGCAGGACATGAACCGCATCGCCGGCGAGCTCGAGCGCCAGTACCCGGACACGAACACGCAGATGGGCGTCCGCCTCGAGGCGCTGCACGAGAGCTTCGCGAGCGAGCCGCGGACGGCTCTGCTCGTGTTGAGCGCCGCCGTCGGCCTGCTCTTTCTCATCGTCTGCGCGAACATCGCGAACCTGCAGCTGGGCCGCGCCGTCAGCCGCGCGCGCGAGCTGACGGTTCGTCGCGCCCTTGGCGCCGGACGCGGGCGCCTCATCCGGCAGCTGTTCACGGAATCGCTGGTGCTGTCGGTCCTCGGCGGCGCGATCGGTTTCGCGCTCGCGGTCGTCGGGCAGTCGGCCCTCACCCGTTTCGCGGCGTCGGCGGTGCCGCTCTTCGCGGTGGTTCACATCGATCGTGGGGTCATGCTCTTCGCGCTCGCGCTGTCGCTCGTCGCGCCGGTCGTCTTCGGCGTGCTGCCGGCGCTCACGTCTGCAAGACGCGAGCACGTGACCGACCGGACGGAGTCGTCCACCCGCGAAACCCGCGGATTGCGAAATCTGCTCGTGGCCTGCGAGGTGGCGCTGTCGATCGTGCTCGTCGTCGGCGCCGTCCTGCTGCTGCGAAGCCTCGAACGGCTTCGCGACGTCGATCCCGGGTTCAATCAGCATCGCGCCGTCGCGTTCACGATGACGCTGCCGTCGGCGCGGTACCCTGACGCGGCGGCGCGGTTCAACGCGTTCGCCGAAATCGAGCGCCGGCTACGCGAGCAGCCGGGCGTCGACGCGATCGGCGCGACGAGCACGCTCGCGCTGCGCGGGTTCACGTGGACCGGCGATTCGACGATCGAGGGGCGCGCGGCCACCGACTACGAGCGCGAGCTCCGCCACATGTCGACGACCGCGGACTACTTCTCCGCGATGGGCATCCGGCTGCTCGCCGGTCGAACGTTCGCGGCAACCGACACGCGCGACAAGCCGCAAGTCACCGTCGTCAATCAGGCACTGGCGAGGAAATACTTTCCGGGAACCGCGACCGAAGCGGTCGTCGGCAAGCGGATCACGTTCGGGCGGCCGCAGGACAACGCGCCGTGGGTCACGATCGTCGGCGTCATCGCCGACGAGAAGCAGGATGGCCTCGACAAGCCCGCAGAGCCGACATCGTACGCGACCATCGCGCAGCGGCTGCAGAACCCGTTGACGTTCGTCGTGCGATCGGCTGCGCCCGCCGACGCGGTCGTGGCCATGGCCCGCCGCACCGTGTTTGCCGTCGACAAGGACCTGGCGCTCACGAACGTGACGACCCTCGAGGACGTGGTGGACGGCTCGATGGAGGGTCACCGCTTCCGCACGGCGCTCCTGTCGGCCTTTGCGATCATCGCGCTCTCGCTTGCGGCGCTCGGAATCTACGGCGTCCTCGCGTATTCGGTCTCGCAGCGGGGCCGCGAGCTCGGCATCCGCCTCGCACTCGGGGCGCGGCGACCCGAGCTGTTCCGCATGGTCATCGGTCAGGGCCTGAGGCCGGTTGCCGCGGGAGCCGCGGTCGGCCTCGCCGGCGCGGTCGCGCTGACGAGCCTGATCCGGGTGCTGCTGTTCGGGATAGAGCCGATCGATCCGCCAACGTACGCCGTGGCCATCACGCTCCTCGGCGTTATTGCGATTGCAGCCTGCGCGCTGCCGGCGCTGCGGGCGACGAGAGTGGACCCGGTCGTCGCGCTGCGGGACGAATAGGTTCTCTCACCTGCGCGACCGCTCGCGTGCGAGCTGGTCGCGATAGATCTTCTCGAGACGCTCGACTTCCGCCTTGAAGCCCTGCGGATCGACGAAGCGATCGGGACTGTAAGGATCCCCAGGCTTGTACTTCTCATGCAGCTTGAACTGCGCCGCGTGTGAAGCGAGCCAGATGTCGATCGGCATGTCCTTCTGCGCCTTGAACGTTCGCGCGTAGTCCTCCGCGATGCCGGGGTACTTCGGCATGCCGCTCACGGTGACGCCCGGATTGATGGACGCCATGTTGGCGATCACCACGCGGTACGTCTTGCCGTTCTCCGACACGTTCAGCGTGAAGCTCGTCGCGCCCTTCGTGTGACCCGGATGGTGGTGCGCCGTGAGGACGGTTCCTCCGAGCGAGATCGTGTCGTTGTCCTTGAAGGTCCCGTCGACCGTGACAGGTTCGAACCGCGCGCCGGGTGTGTCGCCGAAGCGAAAGTCCGCCCTTCCCCCGGTCTCGAACAGCTCCTTATCGGGCTCGGACACGATGAGCCGCGCGCCGGTCATGCGCTTCAGCTCCGCCATGCCGGCGACGTGATCGAAGTGGCCGTGCGTCGCGGTCAGGATTTTCGTGTCCGCGAGCGTGAATCCGAGCTGCTCCACGCTCGCCTTGATCTGCCTCGCCGTCTCGCCCACGCCGGTGTTGATCAGGATGTGGCCTTGCGGCGTGGTGATGAGATACGTGGACAAGTCGTACGACCCGACCCAGTACACGTTGCCCACGATCCGAAATGGAGGAAACGGCCGGGTCCATTCGGCATTGGGCTGCGCGACGCCGGGCGATGCGAGCGCGAAACATCCGAACGATAGAGCGGAGATGAGTTTTGTCAGCATACGATTCGGGTTCGTCCTTGTAGTCGTGCTTTCGTGTGCTTCATCGGCCGCCCACTTTGTGAGCTTCGTGGTTCATCATCTCGTGATTCAGGACGCTGCCAGCTCCTCTTCGAGAAGCTGCTTCCGGTGCAGCTCCGCATACAGGCCGTCGCGCGTGATGAGCTCGTCGTGCGTACCCCGCTCGACGATGCGGCCTTCGTCGAGCACGAGGATGCGATCGGCGCGGCGCACGGTCGAGATCCGGTGTGAGACGAGGATGGACGTGCGTGAGCGCATGACGCCGTGCAGCCGCGCGAGGATTTCCTCCTCCGTATACGTGTCGACGGCGGACAGCGCGTCGTCGAGCACCAGGATCGGCGGCTCGATCGCCGTCGCCCGGGCGATCGCGGTCCGCTGCTTCTGGCCGCCTGAGAGCGTGATCCCGCGTTCGCCGACCATCGTGTCGTAGCCGCGTGGAAAGTCGATGACGTCCTTGTCGAGGCGCGCGATGGCGGCGGCGGCGAGGATTTTTTCGCGGCGCTCGGGTCGCTCGGCTAGGGCCTTCGAGCTCCATTCCTCTTCAAGTTCTCCCGCCTCTCCGGTCCCGCCTGCCCCTCCTGCTGCCCGTCCTGCCCTTCCCGCCCACGAGCTCGCATCGAGGCCGAACGCGATGTTGTCGGCCAGCGTGTCCGAGAAGAGAAACGGCTCCTGCGGGACGAAGCCGATGGCACCGCGCAGGATTGCGAGCGGTATCCTGCGGACGTCGACGCCGTCGACGAACACGGTGCCGGGCGGCGGATCGTGCAACCGTGCGAGCAGCGCGACGAGCGTCGACTTCCCGGAGCCCGTCGGTCCTACTAACGCGACGGTGCTGCCGGCCGGAATCTTCGCCGACACGCGATCGAGCACGACGCGATCGCCGTACTTGAACGTCAAATCCCTGAATTCGATCTCTCCGCGAATGCCCAATAAATCTGCCATTTGCAATTTGCCATCTGCAATTTCAGGCTCGGTATCCAGCACCTCGAGCATCCGCTTCCACGACGCCATGCCGCGCTGCAGCATGTTCGTCACCCAGCCGAACGCGATCATCGGCCACGCGAGCATCGTGAGATACGCGTTGAACGCGACGAACTCGCCGACCGTGATGCGTCCCCGGATGACTTCGCGGCTGCCGAGCCAGAGCACCAGCAGCGCGCCGAGCCCGAGGAAGAACGACATGCTGGGAAAGAAGAAGCCCTGCAGCACGATGAGCCCGCGGTTGCGGCGCAGGTACTCCTCGTTCGCCCGGCGGAACCGCTCGAGCTCCGCCTGCTCCTGCCGATACGCGCGCACCACGCGGACGCCCGACAGCGCCTCCTGCGCGATGGCGCTCACCTCGGCGAGCTGCGCCTGAATCCGCTCGAAGCGCCGGTGAATCGCGCTGCCGAAGTAATTCACCGACAGCGACACGAACGGCAGCGGGATCAGCGAGAACAGCGTCAGCTTCGCGTCGATGGTCATCATCATCGCGACCGCGACGATGAACGTGAGGATCGTGTTGGCGGAATACATGACGGCGGGACCGATCGTCATGCGCACCGCGTTCAGGTCGTTGGTCGCGCGCGACATCAGGTCGCCGGTCCGGTTCGCCTGAAAGTAGGCCGGCGGCAGCGTCTGCAGGTGCGCGAAGAAGTCGTTGCGGATGTCGTACTCGACGTCGCGCGATGCGCCAATCAGAATGCGGCGCATCAGAAACCGGAACAGGCCGCCGACCACGCCGATGGCCAGCAGCAGCGACCCGTACTCGAGCAGCTTCGCGCGCGTGACCCCGCGCGTCAGGTCGTCGACGGCGAACTGCAGGACCTTCGGCGCGGCGAGCGCGACCGCCTGTGTCATAACGACACACGCGAGCCCCTTCACGAACGCCCCGCGGTATCGCGCCGCGTAGGCGACGAGCCGTCGAAAAGCGCGCATCTTGTTGTGAGTATAATCCTTAGGTCATGCACGCCCTCGCCATCATTGTCCCGGCGCTGATCATCCTGTGGCTCGCGTACCGGTACTACAGCGCGTTCATCGCCGCGAGGGTATGGGCGCTGGACGATTCGCGCGTCACGCCCGCGCATCGCAAGTACGACGGCGCGAACTTCTACCCAACGACGCGCTGGGTCCTGTTCGGGCATCATTTCGCGGCGATCGCCGGCGCCGGTCCGCTCGTGGGCCCCGTGCTCGCGGCCCAGTTCGGCTACGCCCCGGGCCTCCTCTGGCTCATCGCCGGCGTCTGTCTCGCGGGGGCCGTGCAGGATTCGTTCTGGCTGTGGGCCTCGACCCGACGCGGCGGCCGTTCGCTCGCGGACATCGCGCGATCCGACGTCAGTCCGCTCGCCGGCGTCACCGCCGCCGTCGCCATCTATTTCATCCTCGTGATCGCGATGGCCGGCCTCGGCCTGGCCGTCGTCAACGCCCTCGCGGAGAGCGCCTGGGGCACGTTCACGATCTTCATCACCATTCCGCTCGCGGTCCTGATGGGATTCCATATGTTCCGCTGGCGCAAGGGCCACGTGCGCGAAGCGACCATCGTCGGCGTGATCGTGATGGGCCTCGCGGTGATCTTCGGCAAGAACGTCGCCGGGTCGTCAATCGGCAGCTGGTTCCTGCTGACGAAGCACCAGATCACGATCGCGATGGCGCTCTACACGATCGCCGCCTCGATTCTCCCCGTGTGGATGCTGCTGACGCCGCGGGCGTACCTCAGCACGTTCATGAAGATCGGGACCATCGCCTTTCTCGTCATCGGCGTGATGATCCTGAATCCGAAGCTCGAGGCGCCGGCGATCTCGCAGTACGTCGGCGGCGGCGGTCCGATCATCCCGGGTCCGCTCTTTCCGTTTCTCTTCATCACGATCGCGTGCGGCGCGATCTCCGGCTTCCACGCGATCGTCGCGTCGGGCACGACCTCGAAGATGGTCGACAAGGAATCCGACATCCGGCCGATCGGCTACGGCGCGATGCTGATCGAAGGCCTCGTGGGCATCGTCGCGATGATCACGGCGACGGCGCTCCACCCAGGCGACTACTTCGCCATCAACACGACGCCGCAGGTCTTCGCGACGCTCGGCATCCCGATGGTGAACCTTCAGGAGCTGCAGGCGGAAGTCGGTGAAATCGTCATCGGGCGGCCCGGCGGCGCGGTGTCGCTCGCCGTCGGCATGGCGCAGATCTTCAGCGGCCTTCCGGGCATGCGATCGCTGATGGCGTACTGGTACCACTTCGCCATCATGTTCGAGGCGGTCTTCATCCTGACGACCATCGACTCGGGCACTCGCATCGGCCGCTTCCTCTTCCAGGAATTCGTGGGACGCGTCTGGAAGCCGTTTGCGCGGCCGGATTTCCTTCCTGCCTCTGTTTTCGACGGTTCTGATCGTCGCCTCCTGGGCCTACTTCATCTGGACGGGCGACATCAGCACCGTGTGGCCGATGTTCGGCGTTGCAAACCAGCTGCTCGCGGTCGTCGCGCTCGCCGTGGCGACGACGATCGTCATCAACGTCGGCCGCGCGAAGTACGCCTGGGTCACCGGCGTACCGTGCGCCCTCGTGACGATCACGACGCTCAGCGCCGGCTACCTGAACATCACCGACAACTTCTGGCCGATGACGACCAGCCCCGACGCGCGCCTCCACGTGCAGGGCTACGTGAACTCGATCTGTACGGCCATCATGATGGTGTGCGCCGTGATCATCCTCGCGGCCACCGCGAAGCGCTCGCTGCTCGTTCTCACCGGCCGCGCCGCGCCAGCGCTCGAGACCGTCGAGGCCTGATCGACGAATTCGAAGGACCGCCTTACTACGTTCGTTCGGATGATTGCGTTTGCGTGGGCGCCGCGACCGGGCGCCAGAGGCGGAGGACCCAATAGAGACCGCCGAGCGCGACGGCGAGCATCATCCACCGCAGCGCCAGCACCCAGAACGCGAGATCCAGCGTCGGCCATTCGAAGCGGAACTGCCGCAGGACACTCCACCGGTCGGCGAGCCAGTGCCACGACGTGTGCGCGATCAGCGCCGACAGCAGGATCGTGCCAATCCGCTGGGCGACGACGTACTTGAACAGCACGGCCAGCGCCGGAATCAGGATGACGAGCACGAGCAGCTGGCCGAGCTCCACGCCGATGTTGAACGACAGCAGCGACGTCAGCATGTGCGAGCCGGCGAACTGCAGCGTCCGCCGCAGCGCGAACGAGAAGCCGAAGCCGTGCACGAGGCCGAACCCGAACGCGATCATCCAGCGGCGGCGGTACGTCGCCCCCTCATACGAGACGACGGACGACGGACGACGAGACGACGAATCCCCGTTGTCGTTGTACGCGCCCACGATGTTCTCGAGCGCCATGTAGACGATCGACGCGGCGATCAGCGTCTCGATGAGCGGCGGAAACCACAGCGCGTCGGGCGCGAAATTGTAGGCGGACGCGATCAGCGTGACCGAATGCGCGACGGTGAAGGACGTTACGATCGCGATGAGCGTTCGCAGCCGCCGGATCGGAATCACGAGGCAGAACAGGAACAGCAGGTGGTCGATGCCGTCGAGGATGTGCGCGAAGCCGAGCGCGACGAATCGCAGCGCCGCCTGATGCCAGCGGGGGTCGAGCCGCACGAGGCCGGGATCCCCTTCCAGTTCGAACGCCCGCACCGAGCCGTTCGGCAGGTACAGCTGCAGGACGGTAATCGCCCGGAGTCCAAGGCCGTTGAGCTTCGAATGGATCGAGAAACGTGACCGGTCGGACTGAATCGGGTATTCGAAGAGGACGTCGAGCAACCCTTCGGTCCACAGCAGCTCGGTGTCGTCGGGCAGACGCGGTCCGGTGACGTGTGCGAGCGCCTCATCGTACGACGCGAACGACCGGTCCGAAGGCAGCGACGCACGGACCTCGGCCACTGCGGGATACGGAAGGCGCGTGTCGCCCTCGTACATCTCGATCGCCTCGGCCACCCACAGCGTCGCCGCGTCGCGCAGCGTCCGGTCGGCCCGCGCGATGTCGAGGATGCCCGCCGCGCGCGGCCCCCGCGTCGGGAAGTCGAAGTCGCGCATCGCCACGAGTGGAACGCGCACGAGGAGGCGCAGCCGTTGTCCCTCCGGCTTGAGCAGCGCGCGGATCGTGACGTCGTTGGGGATTTCGTGCGCGCTCAGCCGCGCCGCTGAAACAAGCGCGAGCGCGGCGAGCACACAGTTTGTAAACCTTTGTGTCCGTTGTTCCGGGCGGTGGAACACCGCCCGGTAGTATACTTTGCGCGTCTTCTGTGAACGGAGGATGGGGCTATGACGCGCACGCGTAATCTGCTCGTGGGAACCGGCCTGATCGTTGCCCTGGCCGCCCTCGGCATCGGGCAGCACCTGCTCGAGAAAGAGGCGATCGCGCAGACCAACGGCAAAGTGATGGCGCCGCGGTTCGAGGTCGATCCGTTCTGGCCGAAGCCGATGCCGAACAACTGGGTGTTCGGGCAGACGATCGGTCTCGGCGTCGACGAGAAAGATCAGGTCTGGATCATCCATCGCGGCAACGATCCCGGCAACCTGGATCGGACCGAGCTCGCGTACCCACCGCCGGCAGCCGGGCGCGGTGGCGCGCGCGGTGGCGCCCCGGCGACGGAACAGCCGGAGTTGAACGCAAGCCAGCCGATGAAAGTCGCCGAGTGCTGTTTTCCAGCGCCACCCGTCGTCGCGTTCGGTCCCGCCGGCGACGTCGTCTACAGCTGGGGCGGGCCGAAACTGCACCCCGACTGGCCCGAGTCCAACCACGGCATCATCGTCGACAACAAGGGCTACGTCTGGATCGGCGGCAACGGCCAGCCCGACTCGCACATCCTGAAATTCACGCGCGACGGCAAGTTCGTCGCCATGTTCGGCAAGAAGGGCGCGCGGCGGGATCCGAACAACCCGGGGCAGTACGTCCGCAACGCGGACGACCTCGAGAGCTTCGGCCGCGTCGCGAAGATCTTCATCGACGCGCCGGCGAACGAGGCGTACGTCGCCGACGGCTACTTCAACAAGCGCGTCGCCGTCGTCGACATGGATACCGGTAAGGTGAAGCGGTACTGGGGCGGCTCCGGGGAGAAGCCGGACAACGTCGCGCCGACGCCGTACAACCCGAAGGAGGGCCCGTCGCGTCAGTTCCGCACACCGGTGCACTGCGCGATGGTGTCGAAAGACGGCTACGTCTACGTGTGCGACCGGCCGAACGATCGCGTCCAGGTGTTCACGAAGGACGGAAAGTTCGTCAAGGAGAAGCAGTTCTTCCCCGAGACGCTCGCCGACGGGTCCGTGTGGGACATCGCGTTCTCGACCGATCCGCAGCAGAAGTACATGTACATCGCGGACGGCAAGAACGACCACATCTACATCGTGGATCGCCAGTCGCTGGAACTGCTCACGAGCTTCGGATACGGCGGACGCCAGCCGGGGATGTTCCTCGCCGTGCACAGCATCGCCGTCGACTCGAAGGGGAACATCTACACGACGGAGACCTACACCGGCAAGCGGCTGCAGAAGTTCGTCTACAAGGGCCTGTTCCCGGTCGAGAAGAAGACCCAGGGCCCGCCGTGGCCTACCAAGACGAGCTCGCAATAGCCCATTGGCGAATTCGTGAGCTGGCGAGTTGGTGATTGCGCACAGCAGTCACCAACTCACCAATTCACCAACTCACGAATTCCGATGATCTCCCGCCGGCATTTCCTGCTCGGCGCCGCTCTGGCGCCAGCCTTCCGGCGCCCGCAGCCGCTTCCTGGCGGGCGATTCGCCGGACTCGTCCCCTTCGTCGGCGGCGCGACGCCGCTCGGGCGTCTTCTCGGCGACGGCCTCGACGCGCGGATGTTCACGGATCTGTCGACGATTGACGCGGATTCGCTCGTCACGCCGACGGAGCGCTTCTTCGTTCGGACCGCCGCGCCCCGCACACTCCCCGATTCGGCGTCGTGGACGGTCACGGTCGGCGGTCTCGTTCATGAACCGGCGACAATCGATCTCGCAACGCTCCAGCAATCGAGCCAGCCGATCGGCCGCTGCCTGATCGAGTGCGCCGGCAACGCCGATCCGGCGAACTATGGCCTCATGAGCGTCGCGGACTGGAGCGGCGTCCCGATCTCGACCGTCCTCGATCGCGTTCGGCCGAACGCGGCGCCGCATCGCATCCTCGTCTCGGGCTTCGACACCGACGCCGCGTCGCGCACGTCGGTCCCCGGGGCGAGCTGGATCTTCGCGCGCGACGATCTGCGGCGGGCGTTCCTCGCGTTGCAGATGAACGGCGCGCCGCTCGCCCGCGATCACGGTGCCCCGGTCCGGCTCGTCGTCCCCGGCTGGTACGGCTGCGCGTGCATCAAATGGGTGACCCGCATCGATCTCGTGGCTGACGACGAGAAGCCGACGTCGCAGATGTGGGAGTTCGCGAACCGCACGCACCAGCCCTTCGGCTCGCGAGATGCCTCGGGTTCGCTCAGGACGGGGCCGCCGGCGCTCGCCCGCGACTACACACCGGCGGCGATCGACGCCGCCGCGGTCCCGATCCGCATCGAGAAATGGATCGCCGACGGCCGGCTCTCCTATCGCATCGTCGGCATCATGTGGGGCGGCGAGAAGCCGACCAGCGCGCTCGCGATCCGCTTCAGGTCCGGCGGCGGCTGGACGCCGGTCGAGAATTGCCCTCTTCCCGACAGCACCCTGACGTGGAGCGTGTGGACGCACACGTGGCGACCTGTCGAACCCGGACGCTACGAGATCGTGCTGAAGGTGACCGACCCAACGATCCGCACGCGACGGCTCGATCTCTTCTACTACGTGCGCGAAGTGGAGATCGGCGAGGTCTAGCCCGGACGCCCGCATCGAAAACGCCGCGCTGCGTCCACGTACGTGAACCACAGAGTCACGGAGTCACAGAGCGCCGCAATTCGACGGGCGGCGCGAACGCGCCGCGGTGGACGGGGACGAGATCGACGACAACGAATCGCTCGTGGTCAAACTGCGACTCGTTGTCGTCGATCTCGCCTCCGTCCACACGTTGGCCGGCTGTGCCGGCCAACCCGTCGAATTGATCGGCGTTCACCGGCGCGCTCCGCGCGCCGTACGAGCGCGGCGTCGAAGCTCCGGCCTTCGTGGCTTCGCGACTCTGTGGTTTTGATTTTCTCTGTGCGTGCTCTGTGGCTCGGTGTCTCTGTGGCACCGTCTCGTGCGCGCGTCGTCCGCGCACGGCGCGGCGTTTTTGCGGTCAGACAATGACGGCACGCGCAGCGAGATGCCTGTCCGCCGTTCATCAGCGACGTTATCGACGGCATCTATCGGGTGAGTCGACGCGCGTCAATCATCTCAGAACGATCGGCGTCGGCTGGACGCCACATCGCGATGAAGTCGCGGGCGGTGCGGGACGCGAGGGCCGGCTGGCCGGCGGCAGCCGCCGCCCGCGCGAGGCCGATCAGCGACGCGGCGCGGCGCGGCGTTCGCCCGAGCGCGGCCTGGAATTCTCGAACGGCTGCGGCGGCGTCGCCCGACGCGAGCAGCGCTTCGGCGTAGAGCTCTCCAGCGGGTTTGATCGGATACGGCCTCGCAATCGGCTTCGGCATCTCCCGTTCGAGCCGTGCCGCCGATGCCAGCGCCGCAAGACCGTGCGCCTTCTCGCCGCGCAGCATCTGCAGCAGCCCACCGATCTCGCGGTACATGATGTCGGCGAGCTTCCGGTTGTCGGCGTCCGGCGCCGCCTTGCGCGCGCCGTCGAGCTGCTCGAGCGCGGCCTCGGCGCGCGCGCGGTCGCCCAGCTTCACGCTGGCGAGGCCGAGTGCGAACAGCTCGTCGACGTTGTCGAACGACGGCTGCCCTCTCATCAGCTCCCACCGTCCGCTCTCGACGAGCAGCCGCGCGCGCATCGAAGCGCGCTCGCCTTTCAGCGACACCGCGCCGAACCCGCGGCCGATTTCAGATTCGATGTGGTCGCGATCGTTCGAAGGGTTCGAAGGGTTCGAAGGGTTCACAGGGTTCGCAGGGTTCGCAGGGTTCGCAGGGTTCGCGGCTGCCATTGCTTTATCGACTTCCGCGATGAGCGCCCGTGCTTTCGCGAATCGTCCCTGCTGCAGGTACTCGTACTGGAGCCAGCCGAGCGCGTGGAAGTCGTGCTGCGACGCCGACAACCCCTTGCGCTTCGCGCGATCGACCGACGCGGCCCACGCCGACTCGTCGGACGCCGACGCCTCGTCCCACATCCCCAGCGGCAGAAACACGTGCGACGGCATGTGCCGGGCGTGGCTCGACGCCGGCGCGATCTTCGCGTAGATCCGCGCCGCCTCGAGCCCCATCGCGGCGTGCTCGCCATCGTCGAACGCGTGGAGCGCGTAGTGCGCGGCGCCCGGATGCTCCGGGTTGCGCTTCAGGATCCCGGCGGCAATCGCGCCGGCCCTCAGCGAGACGGCCGGATCGCGCGCGCCTTCCGGAATTGTCGCGAGCAGGGCCAGCGCATGAAACGCCGCCGCTTCGTCGTCCGCTGGATTCGCACCTGAGAGCTCCGCCATCCGATCGGCGTAAGCGCGATGCCGGGCTTTGCTCACTCCGGGACCTCCACCCCGGAGGTCACCGGCCTCGGTGCCGAACAGACGCTCGACGGCGTCGAGATAGCCCTTCTCGCGCGGCGTCGGCGCCTTCGCCTGACGGGCCGCGGCCGTCGGCGCGAGACGCGCGAGCGCCGCCCTCGCCTTGTCGACGCTCTCGTTGTGCCAGAGCGGCTGATCGAAGCTCAGCGCCTCACCCCAGTACGCCAGCGCGAAGCCGGGATCGAGGCGCTGCGCTTCCCGAAACGCCTCAATCGCGTCGTCGTACTCGAAGCTGTGAAGAAGAAGAACGCCGCGAATGAAGGCGGGCTGCGCCGAGGCCGAACCGGAGTTGGGAAACGAGATGCGGCCGAGAGGCGGTGACTGACCTGCCAGACCAATTCCGGCAGCCAGACACAACGCAACGCCACGAAACGACGAAAACACGAAAGGTGTTCTGGTTCGTGATTCTACCAAGAGTACCTGAACATCACCTGCGTCGTCCGCATGAACCCGCCCTGCGAGACGATGGTCCCGAAGGCCGAATTGCCCTGCGTGGTCACCATCTGGTTGCCTCTGAGCTGCACGCGATTGAACAGGTTGATGACCTCGACCTTTATTTGGAACTGCCTCGCGCCACCGAGACCGAGGCTCTTCGACGCGGAAATGTCCGTTTGCATCTGGATCGGCGTCCGCACGTCGGTAATGACGCGCGGCGCGTTGCCCCACGTTCCCGCCGGAGCGGCGGTAAACGCCGCCGGGTTCAGCCAGGCGGCCGACGGGTGGTCGGCCGACGCCACGCGATCCGGCCAATCGCCCGGCGTCTCCCTGCTGACGCCCGGAACGACATTCGGCCTCTGTCCGTTGCCGAGCAGGTTGCTGTTCGAGTTGCTCTGCAGCACGCCGATCGGGAATCCGCTCTGATAGGTGAACACCGCCGCGGCGAGCCAGCCGCCGGCGAACAGGTTGCCGAGCGTGCTCTTGCCGATCTTGTGATCCTTCCCAAACGGCAGCGCGAAGATCGGCGAAACGACGACGCGATGCGGCGTATCGAGAATGCCGTAGCCATAGTCGACCCGCGGGTCGAAGCACATCGACTGATATTTGTCGATCCTCGACAGGCTGCCGGCACAGGCGGGCAACGACGCGTCGTAGTTGTAGTTGTTCATGGCTCCGCCGACGCCGTTGTTCGTGTAGAAGTTCGACTCGCCGATCTGATTGTCTTTCAGCGCGCTGTAGGTATAACTGAACCGGCCGCCGAAGCCGTGCGACAACCGCTTGCTCACTTCGATGACGCCGGCGTCGTACCGGTTCACGCCTTCGCTCACCTGGAACATGTTGATGTTCCCGAACTGCGGGAACGGACGCAGCAGCTGCGCGCGCGAGGTGGTCGCGTTATTGCCAAGCGCCGTGCCGGCGAACGCAACGTTTCCGAAAAACGGATTCGGCACCTGCTGATTGAGTACGGCCGAACCAAGGGCCAGGTACTTCGGATCGAGCTGGTTGATGTTGACCTCGGTGTTGACCGTCCCGCCGAGCGGCAGGTACTTGCCTCGCGCACCGACGTAGCCGACGGTGACGGCCACGTTACCGCCCAATTCGCGCTGCACGTCGACCGAATACTGCTGAACCCGCGGCGACTTGCGCGTCTGGTCGACGAAGTTGATATTCGTCCCGGCGCCCGCCAGAAGTCCGAGGCTGTTGCCTGATGGTTTGACCAGCCCATTCGGGAAGGAATTCGTCAGGCTGACCGTCGGCGTGACGGTCGTTTGAGGCGACGACGTGTTGTTCGAGTAGCCGACCGCGCCGTACGACGTGGGGCTGGGTGCCGGATAGTTCCACGGCGACCAGTACATGCCGTACCCTGCGCGGACGACCGTCTTCGCGTTCAGCGCATAGACGGCGCCGACGCGCGGCGAGAACTTCGCCTTCGCTGGATCGCCCTGGTACTCCCTGTTCCCGTCGACGCCGGCATACAGCAGGCCGCCGACCACCTGGCGCGCCGGCGTGCCGCCCGTCGGGTCGACGCTGGCCGGAATCGCCAGGTTCAGCGGACTGACGGCCCGGCGATCGAATCCGACGGTGATGTTGTTGTTGACCTCGCGGATGCCGTCTTCGTGTTCGACGCGCAGACCGTAATTCACCGTGAACTTCGAGCTGACGCGCCAGTCATCCTGAACGTATGCACCAAAGTAGTTCGTGTAGAGATCCAATGGCGTCGTGAGCCCCATCCGCGTCGGCGTGGAGGCGCCGCTCGCCTGGAAGTCTCCACTCGGGAACCCGAGCAGCAACGTTGCGAAGGCGTTGCCATCGGTCGCGCTGCTGTTGTTGGAACCGGTCGACGAGGTGAATTCCCTGCCGAATTGGAAGCACCCACTGGGGCAGGATGTGCTGTCGAGGAGCGCACCGATGCGACGGTAGTCAGCGCCAATCTTGAACGTGTGCGTGCCGATGAACCTGGAATATGCGCCGTTGGTTCCCCACGACTTGTAGACGCGATTCTTGACCGGATTCTGCGCGCCAAAGCTGCGGTAGCCCGTGATGTCCACGTTCGGAAACTTCGGCACGCCCGTCTGGCCGATCAGTCCCAGGAACGCCGACGAGAAGCCGAGCGTTGCTGGATCGAAGTCAATCGACAGGTTCGGGTTGTCGGGGAACGTCGTCCACCCGAATCGCAGCGCAAGAACGGACGTGTCGTTGAGGACCCACGTGTTGTTGAGCGCGAGAATCTGCGGCCGGCGCTTGAGAATGTAGTCGGCGCTATCGACGAACCGGTTCGGGTCGTCGAGCCCGTACAAGTAGTTCGAGCACGGCTCGTCGGTCCGGTTGTACAAGTAGAACCCTGTCAGCGACACTCTGTCCGTGAGTCTCTGTTCGACTTTGACGCTGTACAGCTGCTGGAATTTGTCGTTGATCACGGCCTGCGAGTTGTAGTTCGCCGCACCGTTGGCGACGTCGATCAACGGCATGGGCAGGAAGCTCACCATCTTGGCCGCGACCGGGTTGATCCGGTTCGCCGGCGACCACGTTCCCGTCGCGGCGTTGTACGACTGATTGATGTTGTTGTTCGGGAACGGCAGGTGCGAGATCGGATCGTAAATCGTCACCGGCGTCGTGCCGGATGTGTTCCTCGAGAAGTCGCCGGCGCGCTCCCGGGCAGTCGGAAGGACGATGCCTGGCGAATTGCGCGTGGAGATGTTGTGGTAATCCTCGGTCGCGAACCAGAAGAACGTCCGGTTCTGCCTGATCGGTCCGCCGAAGCCGGCGCCAGGCGTATACCACGACGTGTTCTGCTTCTTGTTCAGGTTGACGCACGACGCGTTGCCGGGAGCGCATTGCTCGAGCGCCTTCTGGCTGAAATAGTTGTTCGCGGCGCCCCACACGGGCCTCGTCTGGAAGAACGCCGTCCCCCGCCACTGGTTCGAGCCCGACTTCAGCGTGGTGTTGAACACGCCTCCGCCCGTACGGCCCATTTCGGCGTCGTAGGTGTGCACCTGCACCTTCACGTCCTCGAGAGACTCGATCGTGGGGTTGGCCACCGCGCGGTTCGTCAGGTCGGTGACCGGCACGCCGTCGAGCGTGTAGTTGTTGCCGCGGCGCGTTCCGCCTCCGAGCGACAGCAGCGACGCATTGCTCTGGTCCTGCTGCCGGTTGAATTGCGCGTCACCTGATGGAATCACCGTCGGAACGGTCGTCCCGATGAGAAACGCGGCGCGCCCCGCCGAGGGCAGCGTCTGCAGCGACTGACTGTCGAGCACCGTACCGGTCGACGCGTTCGAGGTCTCGATGATCGGCGACTGGCCGGTCACCGTGATGTTCTCCTCGATCCGTCCCACCTCCATCGTCAGGTCCATCGTCAGGAACTGCTGGGTGCCGATCGGGATCTCGTGGCGGTCGATGGTCTTGTAGCCGGTGAGGGTCGCCTTGAGG
>Ga0114129_10001745_pt1 | contig 29582 bp, 28 predicted proteins | sample RhiMetdeltSRZDD1_FD_80071 | JGI IMG/M metagenome (GOLD analysis project Ga0114129, IMG submission 80071) | Populus rhizosphere microbial communities from Tennessee, USA - Rhizosphere MetaG P. deltoides SRZDD1 (version 2) (version 2) | ecosystem: Host-associated > Plants > Roots > Rhizosphere >... | reverse complement strand
GGATTTCAAGTCCGCTGCCTTGCCAGTTGAGGCTAGCCCTCCGTGAAGAGCGACCGCTACGTACAGTACATCAGGCCGCAGTCCATCGGGCGCACGCGGCGCGACGTGATCAGCGGGCGGCGGTCAGGCGATCGAGGCCGCCGACGTACGGGCGGAGCGCCGCGGGGATCGTGACCGTGCCGTCGGCATCCTGATAGTTCTCGAGCACGGCGATGAGCGTGCGGCCGACGGCGAGCCCCGAGCCGTTCAGGGTGTGGACAAAGTCCGGTTTACCGCCATCGGCCGGCTTGTAGCGGATGTCGGCGCGGCGGCCGCCGAAGTCGGCATACGTGGAGCACGATGAGATCTCGCGATACCTGTCCTGCCCCGGCAGCCACACTTCGACGTCGTAGCCTTTGGCCGAGCTGAAGCCGACGTCGCCGGCGCAGCGTTCGACCACGCGATACGGCAGCTCGAGGCGCTGCAGCACGGCCTCGGCGTCGCGCACCATCGATTCGAGCTCGTCGTAGCCGCGCGCGGGCGTCGCGATCTTCACGAGCTCGATCTTGTCGAACTGATGGTTGCGAAAGATGCCCTTCATGTCCTTGCCGTAGGTGCCGGCCTCGCGCCGATAGCACGGAGTGAAGGCCGTGTACTTGCGCGGCAGCGTGGCCTCGGCGAGCACCTCGCCGGCATGCAGCGCGGTGAGCGGCACCTCCGACGTTGGGATCAGATAGAGCGTGCGGCCCTCGTCGGCCTCGAGCGTCTTGAAGAGCTGCTCCTCGAATTTCGGCAGCTGGCCCGTGCGGAACATCGTGTCGGCGTTCACGAGGTGCGGCAGCCACAGCTCCGTGTAGCCGTGCTCGCGCGTCTGGATGTCCAGCATGAACTGTGCGATCGCCCGCTCCAGGCGCGCGAGCGGCCCCCACATCACGGCGAAGCGCGACTTCGCCAGTTTCGCCGCGCGATCCATGTCGAGCAGGCCGAGGCCGCCGCCGACCTCCTCGTGCGGCTTCGGCTTGAAGTCGAAGCGGCGCGGCGTGCCCCAGCGGCTGACTTCTACGTTTTCCTCGTCGCTCTTGCCGGGCGGCACCGAGGGATGCGGCACGTTCGGGACCTGCGCGAGCAGCGCGTCGATCGCCTCGTCGACGGCCTTCACCTCGGCGTCGAGCGCCTTGATGCGATCGCCGACCTCGCGCATGCGCGCCTGCTCGGCGCTCGCGTCCTGTCCCGCCCGCCGAGCGCGGCCGATCGCCTCGGACGCGGTGTTGCGCTGCGCCTTGAGGTCGTCGGCCTCCTTGATCAGACGACGCCGCTCGACGTCCCTGGCGAGGATGTCTGGAATGAGCTGGGCGCCGCCCTTGTCGGCCAGCGCGCGCTGGACCTGGTCGGGCCGCTCGCGAATGAGCCGGAGGTCGAGCACGGGCTACTGCGCTTGCGCGGGGGTCGAGCTTTCGGCCTCGACGCGAGCGATCGAGCCGACCTTGTCGTCAGCGTCGAGATCGATGATGCGCACGCCCATGGTGTTGCGTCCCTGCGACGAGACGTCCTGACTCGGGAAGCGAATGATTCTGCCCTTCGTCGTGATGACGAGGACGTCATCGCCCTCTCGCACCTGCAGCATGCCGACCACCGTGCCGTTACGGCCGCCCGTCTTGATGTCGATGATGCCCTTGCCCGCGCGGCCCTGCAGACGATACTCGTCGAGCGGCGTGCGTTTGCCGTACCCGCGCTCGGTGATCGTGAGGATCTGCGCGCCTTCCTGCACCACGTCGCCGGCGATGACCTCGTCGCCCTCGTCGACGTCGATGCCGCGCACGCCGCTGGCGCCGCGGCCCATCGGCCGGACCTCGTCCTCGGAAAACCGGATGGCCATGCCGAGCTTGGTGGCGATCATCACCTCGCGCGTACCGTCGGTGCGGCGCGCGGTGATTACGGTGTCACCGTCCTCCAGCCCGATGGCCTGGATGCCGCCGGCACGCGGGTGCGAGTACGCGTCGAGCTCGGTCTTCTTGACCTTGCCCTGCTTCGTGCAGAAAAAGATGTAGCTGCCGGCGCTGAAGTCGCGCACCGGCACGCAGGTGGCCACGCGCTCGCCTTCGCCGAGCGAGAGTAGATTCACCATCGCCTTGCCCTTGGCCTGCCGCCCGCCCTCCGGGATCTCGTGCACCTTGAGCCAGTGCACCTTGCCAAGATTCGTGAAGAACAACAGGTGTGCATGCGTGGAGGCAATGAAGAGGTCCTCGACGATGTCCTCTTCCTTCGTCTCCATCCCGGTCACGCCCTTGCCGCCGCGCCGCTGGCTGCGATACGCCTCGACGTGCGTGCGCTTGATGTAGCCCGAGCGCGTGATCGTAACGACCATGTCCTCGTCGGCCAGCAAATCCTCGATCGTCAGCTCGGTCGTCTCGGTCAGGATCTCGGTGCGCCGCGCGTCGCCATACTCTTCCTTGATGGCGCGCAGCTCCTCCTTGATGATCCCCATCAGCTTGACGTCGGAGGCGAGGATGCTCTTGAGCTCCTCGATGAGCTTCAGCACCTCCTCGTGCTCTTCGACGATCTTCTGCCGCTCCAGCGCAGCCAGGCGGCGCAGCTGCATGTCGAGGATGGCTTTGGCCTGGATCTCGCTCAGCTCCAGCCGCCGCATCAACGTGTCCCGCGCGGCGTCCGCGTTGGGGGCCTCGCGAATGATGCGGATGACGACGTCCAGCTGGTCGACGGCCTTGCGCAGACCGGCGAGGATGTGCGCGCGCTCTTCGGCGCGCGCCAGGTCGTAGCGGGTCCGCCGCGTCACCACCTCGCGCCGGAAGCGCACGAAGGCGTCGAGCGCTTCCTTGAGGGTCACGATCTGCGGTCGGCGGTCGACGAGCGCCAGCATGATGATGCCGAACGTCGTCTGCATCTGCGTGTGCTTGTAGAGCTGATTGATGATGATGTCGGGCAGCTCGCCGCGCCCGAGCTCGAGCACCACCCGGATGCCTTCGCGGTTCGTCTCGTCGCGGACCTCCGAGATGCCCTCGATCCTCTTCTCCTTGATCAGCTCGGAGATCTTCTCGATGAGGCTCGCCTTGTTGACCTGGTACGGCAGCTCGGTGATCACGATGGCTTTGCGGCCGCCCCGCATGTCCTCGGTACGGACCTTCGCGCGCAGCGTGATCGTGCCGCGGCCCGTCGTGTAAGCCTCGTGAATGCCGCGCGTGCCGTAGATGTAGCCGGCCGTCGGAAAGTCCGGACCGGTGACGATCTTCATCAGCGCTTCGATCGTCGTGTCGGGACGATCGATCAGCGTCACCAGCGCGTCCACGATCTCCGTCAGGTTGTGCGGCGGGATGTTGGTCGCCATGCCGACAGCGATGCCCGCCGACCCGTTGATGAGCAGATTCGGGATCCGCGTCGGCAGAACCACCGGCTCCTGCTCGGACTCGTCGAAGTTGGGGACGAAATCGACGGTGTCCTTGTCGATGTCCGCCAGCATCTCGTGCGCGATCTTGGCCAGCCGCGCCTCGGTGTAGCGATACGCCGCCGGCGGGTCCCCGTCGATCGAGCCGTAGTTGCCCTGCCCGTCCACGAGCGGGTAGCGCAGCGAGAAGTCCTGCACCATGCGCACGAGCGCCTCGTAGACCGGCGAGTCGCCATGCGGGTGGTACTTGCCGAGCACCTCGCCGACGACCTTTGCGGACTTCTTGTACGCGCGGTTGTAGGCGAGCCCGAGGCTCTGCATCGTGAAGAGCACGCGGCGGTGGACGGGCTTGAGGCCATCGCGGATGTCCGGCAACGCGCGTCCGACGATGACGGACATCGCGTAGTCCAGATACGACTTCCGCATCTCCTCTTCGATCGGGACCGGGACTTGTCGTTCGTTCGGCATCTATCCTCTGTAAACGGAGCGGGAGTTAAGCGTGAGCCGTGGGTGGCCTGTATAGAAGGTCGGGGCAGTCGTCGCTAGATATCAAGGTTCGCCACGTCCAAGGCATGCTTCTCGATGAACTCGCGCCGCGGCTCGACGGCGTCACCCATGAGGACCGTGAACATCTCGTCGGCGCCGACGGCGTCCTCCATCGTGACCTTGAGGAGCGTCCGCGTCTCGGGATTCATCGTCGTTTCCCAGAGCTGCTCGGGGTTCATCTCGCCGAGGCCCTTGTAGCGCTGGAAGGTCGCGCCCGAGCGCGACTTGTCGAGCGCGACGCGCCACAGGTCCTCCAGGCTCGTCACGGGCGTCTCGGCGTCGTGTTCGTCGAGCACGACGGTGGGGCCCTTTGCGGCGGCGGCCACCTTCTCCCACTGATCCAGCAACGTCGTGTATTCCTGCGAGCGGAACAGCTCGGTGCTGAAGGTCAGCGGCGGCGTTCCGGCGATCACCACCGTGTGCGGGTCGCCGTTGTCGCCGGGGCGAATCTCGACCTCGTGACCGTTCACCGCGGTGGCGGCGCTCTTCACTGCGGCGCCGATCTCGGCATGACCGACGCCACGCTTGTTGCCGCGGAATTTCTCGCGCAACAGCTGGCCGAGAATCCCCGCGGGCACCCCACGCCTGACGAACTTGGCGAAGAGTCCCCGGTACTCGCTCACCGCATGCAGCAGCTCCAGCAGCGGCTCGCCGGTGATCGGCGCTTTCGTGCCCGGGATCTTGACCTTGGCCGTGGTCACCCACGAGCCGAGGAAGAAATCCTCGAACTCGCGCTCGTTCATCAGATACTTCTCGACCTTCCCCTTCTTGACCTTGAACAGCGGGGGTTGCGCGATGAACAGGTTGCCGGCCTCGATCACCGCGTTCATGTGCCGGAAGAAGAACGTCAGCAGCAGCGTGCGGATGTGGGCGCCATCCACGTCGGCGTCCGTCATCAGGATGATCTTGTGGTAGCGCAGCTTCTTGAGGTCGAACTCCTCCGTCCCGATGCCGGTGCCCATGGCCGAGATCAGCAGCCGGATTTCATTGTGGGAGAGGACCTTGTCGTAGCGCGCCTTCTCCGAGTTGATGATCTTGCCGCGCAGCGGGAGCACGGCCTGCGTCTTGCGATCGCGCCCCTGCTTGGCCGAGCCCCCGGCGGAATCGCCCTCGACCAGGAACAGCTCGCGATACTGCGGATCGCGCTCCGAGCAATCGGCCAGCTTCGCCGCGAGCCCCTCGTCGTCGCGTCCGCCCTTGCGCGTCAGCTCCCGCGCCTTCCGCGCCGCCTCGCGCGCCTGCGCAGCGCGCACGCACTTGTCGGCGATCTTCCGCGCGGTGGTCGGATCCTCCTCGAACGCCTCCGCGAACTTCTCGTTGACGATCTGCTGCACGAGGCCCTTGAGGTCCGTGTTGCCGAGCTTCGCCTTCGTCTGGCCCTCGAACTGCGGATCGGGCAGGCGCACCGAGACCACGGCGCAAAGCCCCTCGCGCACGTCGTCGCCCGTCACCCCACCTTTGAAGTTCTTGAGGAAGCCGTTCTTCTCGGCGTAGGTCGAGAGCTGTCCGGTCAGCGCCGCGCGGAAGCCGGTGAGGTGCGTGCCGCCTTCGCGCGTGTTGATGTTGTTGGCGAAGGAGAACACGTTTTCCTGATAGCCGTCGTTGTACTGCAGCGCCACCTCGACTTCGATGTCGCCCTTCTTGCCTTCGAAGAACATCACCTTCGGATGAATCGGCGTCTTGTTCAGGTTGAGGTGCTTGACGAACTCCACGATGCCGCCCTTGAACAGGAACGTGTTGGCGCGTCCGTCACGCTCGTCCTCGATGACGATCTTCAGGCCGCGGTTGAGGAACGCCAGCTCGCGCAGCCGATTGCTCAGCGTGTCGAACGAGAAGTTCGTTTCCTCGAAGATCGTCGAGTCGGGCTTGAAGCGGATGATCGTGCCGTGCTTCGTCGTCTTGTCGCCCGCGGTCAGCGAGCCGGTCGGCACCCCACCCTTCTCGTAACGCTGCGTCCACACCATCCCGCCGCGGCGGATCTCCACGTCGAGCCACTCGCTGAGCGCATTGACGACCGACACACCGACGCCGTGCAGGCCGCCCGAGACCTTGTAGGCGGAATGCTCGAACTTGCCTCCGGCGTGGAGCACGGTGAGGACGACCTCGGCCGCGGACTTTCCTGTCTCTTTGTGTGTATCAACCGGAATGCCGCGGCCGTTGTCGCCGACCGACACCGACCCGTCGGCGTGCAGGATCACCTTGATCGAGTCGCAGAAGCCGGCGAGCGCCTCGTCGACGGAGTTGTCGACGACCTCGTACACGAGATGATGCAGCCCGTAGGCGCCGGTATCGCCGATGTACATGGCGGGGCGCTTGCGGACGGCCTCGAGGCCTTCGAGAACCTTGATGTCGCTCGCTGTGTACGTCTCGGCGCTCATGCGGCCGACACCTCTCCCGAATCGACGACCCATCGAGCAGCAGCGGCAACCTCGACCGGCTCAGGCGACGTGAGAAACACCTGCTCGGCGCTCTGGATTTCGCGCAGGACGTTCGCACGAACGAGAGCATCCAGCTCCGAGAGCGCGTCGTCGAGCAACAGGACGGGCGTCGTTCCCGCCGCCTCCGTCACGGGCAGCACTTCGGCGAGCCGCAGGGCCAGCGCAAGCACCCGCTGCTCGCCGCGCGAGCCGAAGGCTCGGACGTCGACGCCGTCCAGCTCGATGGCGAGATCGTCCCGGTGCGGACCGACGAGCGTGAGGCCCCGCCGCACTTCCTCCGCGTGACGCTGCTCGAGCGCCGCCAGAAACGCGGCCGGCTCGGTGGCCTCGCCCAGACTCGTCCGGTACGCGACCTGCACTTTCCGTCGCTCACCGGCCAACGCCGGATACACGCGCGCGAGCTCGGTCGACAGGGCCGCCACCGCCCGACGGCGGCGATCGATCAGCTCCATGCCGGTGCTCGCGAGCTGCTCATCCCACGGGGCCAGTCGGCTTGCGGCGCCGGGCGCCTGCAGGAGCCGGTTGCGCCGCGCCAGGATCTGCCGATAGCGCAGCAAGGCCGGAACGTGACCGGGATACAGCCGTGCCGCGAACCCGTCGATGAAGTCCCGGCGGGCGGCCGGTGGACCGTTCAGGATCGCCAGATCCTGCCAGCCGAAGACGATGACCCTCGCCCAGGCACACAGATCCCCTGAGCTGTGCCACGTGCCGTCCTCGAGCCGCTGGATGGTGCGGCGGACCGAGCGCGTGCCTTCTGTATGGATCAGCTCACCGGTCAGCGTCGCCGCCACAGCCCCCCACGTCGGCATCTCCGCCAACCGCGAAGTCCGAAACGAGCGCCCTGTGAGAAGCACGCCGAGCCCTTCGAGGACGTTCGTCTTGCCCTGTGCATTGCGGCCCGAGAGGACGTTCAGCCGGCCCGACGGTCGATAGGAGAGGGTCTGATAATTGCGAAAATCACGCAAAACCAAGCAACCAATCTGCACCCTTCAAGCGTACCATTTCCCGTCGAAAATTCCGCCCCAAAATCCTCTCAAAACCACTGCTAAATCCGCATCGGCATGATCACACAGCAGTACCCGTCGTCCTCGGAACTTCGGATGACGCCAGGGCTCAATCCGTCCTTGAATTCGAGGACGATCTGCTCGCGCTCGATGGGGGCGATGGCGTCGAGCACATACTTCGAGTTGAAGCCGATCGTGACCTCCGCTCCCCCGTAGTCGACGTCCAGCGTCTCTTCGGCCTCACCCAGATCCGCGCTCGACGCCGACAGTTTGAGTTGCGTGGGGGCGAGCACGAACTTCACCGGCTTGTTCCGCTCCTCGGCCATGACCGCGACGCGACGGAGCGCGCCACCCAGCGCCGCCCGCGAGATCAGCAACTTGCCCGGATGGGCCTTGGGAATGACCGCCTCGTAGTTCGGAAACTGCCCTTCGATCAACCGTGCGGTCATGATGAAGTTCGGCATCTGGAGGAGAAACTGATTCTCGGTGATCGCGATCTGGACCTCTTCGCCTGCGCCGATCACACGCTGAATCTCGATGACGGCCTTGCGTGGCACGATCCCGGTCACCGCCGGACCGACGTTGCCGACCGCGCGGCTCGCCAGCGCCAGGCGATGCCCGTCCGTCGCCACCAGCCGCGCATCCTTGCCGGCAAGCGCAAACAGGACGCCATTGAGGGCATAGCGGGTCTCGTCGTGTGAGATCGCAAAGCTCGTCGCGGCCAGCATCTCGCGCAGCGTCTTGGCCTCGAGCTTGATCCAGTTCGCCTTCGACGCCGGCACCACCGGCGGGAAATCGTCGGGCGCCATTCCGACGAGCTTGTAGGAGGCGCTGCCGCACTTGAGGCTGACCGATGCGTTGTCCTGAACGCGCAGCGACAGGTCCGCGGCGGGCAACTCCTTGACGATCTCGGCCAGCTTGCGTGCTGAGACGGTGATGACGCCCTTGCTCGCGACCCGTGCCGGCACCGCGACGCGCGCACCCACCTCGAGATCTGTCGCGGTGAGCCGCACCGCCTCGCCGTCCGTCTCCATCAGAACGTTGGCGAGGATCGGTAGGGTCTGGCGCGGTTCGACGATGTTCTGAACCATCTGTAGACCCTTGAGGAACGCGTCACGATTGAGGACGACTTCCATAGATGACTCCAGTGGTTTTGTTTAGAAGAAAGACAAAAACAACTCCGTAGCCGGAGTAGAGAGTAAGTGATGTGGACGGTGCGAATGCGAGGCAAGCGCCGATGACCGCGAAGATTTTGCGGTCCGCACGTCGGGGACAGCGCTGTGGAGACGTGCGGGAGAGCGGTGGATCACAGGGTGATGCCCTGGATAAGTCCGTCGATGGTCTTTCGAAGCTTGGGGTCCTCCTGCAGCAATACCTGGATCTTATCCACGGCGTGAAGGACGGTCGTATGGTCCTTGCCGCCGAAGGCACGTCCCACCTCGGACAGCGACGCGTGGGTCAGCTGCCGCGCGAGGTACATCGCGATCTGGCGTGGGAAGGCCACCGCCTTCGTGCGGTTCTTGGCCTTGAGGTCCGCGAGCTTGATGCCGTACGTCTCGGAGACCTTGCGCTGGATCTGCTCGATCGTGATGACCTTCTCTTCTTCGCCCCATAGCTCGCCGAGCACCTCCTGCGCGAGATCGACGGACATCTCGCGCCCGGTCAGCGCGCAGAACGCGATCATGCGCGTGAGCGAGCCTTCGAGCTCGCGGATGTTCGACTTGACGCGGCTGGCGATGAGATAGGCGACGTCGTCGGCGAGCCGCACGCGCTCCAGAGCCGCCTTCTTCTTGAGAATGGCCACCCGCGTCTCGAAGTCAGGCGGCTGAATGTCGGCGATGAGTCCCCATTCGAACCGTGAGCGCAGACGCTCCTCGATCTCCGGAATATCCTTCGGCGGCGAATCGCTCGAGACGATGATCTGCTTGCGCGATTCGTACAGCGTGTTGAACGTGTGGAAGAACTCCTCCTGCGTACGTTCTTTGCCTGAGATGAACTGCACGTCGTCGATGAGCAGCAGATCGATGTTGCGATAGCGCGAGCGGAACTCGGCGGTGCGGTCGTAGCGGATGGCGTTGATGAGCTCGTTCGTGAACCGCTCCGACGTGATGTACACGACGACCATGCCGGGGAACAACTTCGCGCTCTGATGACCGACGGCATGGAGCAAGTGCGTCTTGCCCAGACCCACGCCACCATAGATGAACAGTGGGTTGTACGCTTTCGACGGCAGCTCGGCGACGGCCTGGCAAGCCGCCTGGGCGAACTGGTTCGATGAGCCCACGACGAACGTGTCGAACGTGTAGCGCGGATTGAGGCCCTCCGTCGATCCGCCGCCCGGGCGCGCCGCAAGTGGCGGCGGCGGCGCGTCCGCGGGTGCGGCCTCGTTGGCGCGCTCGTCCACGACGATTGTGAGCCGCGGCTGACCACCGACGACGGTTTGCGCCGCCTGCTGAAGCGTCTGCAGATGATGTTGAACGAGCCAGTCGCGGGAGAACGGGTTGGGCGCTCCGATTTTCAGATGGTCACCCTCGATCGCGAGGAGACGGCACGGACGCACCCATTGGTCGATGACGGCCGGGGCGAGCTTATTTGCGGCGGCGTCGAGGAGGCGACCCCAAAGGCTGTCCAGCACAGGTCAAGCCCTCACTTACGCACAGAGTTATCCACAGGTGTGGATAGCGTTGGGCGCCTTCTTCGATTAGATGCGATAGGAGTATCCGTGCCGGAGCGCCGGCGCAAACGGGACGCACGCGAAAACCACGTAAGTCTCACGACCAGCCAATCACGGAGCCCGCACGGTAGCACGGTGATTCCTGACGTCGCAAGGGCGTTCGTCGGTTGACTCACTCTGCACGCGTGCCTACACTGTGTCGGTTCGACGACCGGAAGGGAGAACTGCTCGATGAAGCGGACGTTTCAGCCCAATCGGCGCCGCCGGGCAAAGACGCACGGGTTTCGTGAGCGGATGAAGACCAAAGGCGGGCGAAAGGTGCTGAAGCGCCGCCGCGCGAAAGGCCGCAAACGGTTGACCGTCTGAGTGGCGGCCTTTCTCGACACCAACGACTGACCACCGGCGCCGAATTCCAGGCGCTCTTCCAGCGGGGCAAGCGGATCGATCGGCCTGCGCTCATCGTGCTCTGGCGAGAATCGAACGACCCCACACGTGTCGGCTTCGCTGTGAGTCGGCAGTTGCGGCTCGCGGTGCAGCGGAATCGCGCCCGCCGCCGCCTTCGCGAGGCGTTTCGCGCGGCGCGTGACGTCGCCCCGGCGCGAGCTGCGCTCGTCGTGATCGGACGGCCCGCAGTCCTGCGCGAGCCGTTCGCCGTTCTGCTTGGCCAGCTGCGCCAGGCCCTCGCCGCGATCCCCGGCCCGAGACGCACGTGAGCGCGGTCGGCCGGCTCGCGGGTCTCCTGGTCCTGGGCTACCAGCGGATCGTCTCTCCTCTGCTGCCGAACGCCTGTCGATTTGCGCCGACGTGCTCGGAGTACGCGCGCCAGGCCCTCATCGCGCATGGCCTGACGCGAGGCCTCGTGCTGGCAGCATGGCGGCTCGCGCGGTGTCACCCCTTCCATCCGGGCGGCTGGGACCCGCCACCCGTGAGGCGGCGAGCCCGATGAGCATGGAGAAGCGTGCGGTACTCGCCGCGGTCCTCATGGCGATCGTGTTCGTCGTCGGGCAGTACTTCTTCTTTCCCTCGACGCCTGAGGCGCCCCCTCAGTCGAAGCCACCGTCGCAGGCAGCTCCTGACCGCTCCGAGGCGGGGAAACAAGCGGCGCCGGCGACTCAACCGCCCGAGCAAAGCAAGGTAAATAGCGAAAAAACCGAGCAAAAACAGACTCAACCACCACCCGCGCCGACTTCGCCACCGCGGGAGCGTCCCCCGCAGCGCCTGGCCACCATTGTGACGCCCCTCTACCGTGCCGTTGTCAGTAGCGAGGGCGGCAAGCTGCAGGAGCTTACGCTCGAGTACCGCGGCTCGAAGCCTATGGTCATCGTGGGCGAGCTCGGTCCCGGCGGACTCGTATCAGGACCGGCCGGCCACATGGAACCGATTCCCATGCAGCTGTCCGCTACGGAACTGCGGCTCGGTCCGGACCGGCCGGTCGGCGATCTGGTGCTCACCGGCCAGATCGAAGGCGTCACCGTAACCAAGACGCTCAGGTTCCACGCCGAGTCATACGTCATCGAGGCGAAGGTCCGCCTCCAAAACGCCTCCGCGCAGCCGCACCAGGTGGGCCTCGCCTTCCCCTGGACGACGTTGCAGGAGTGGGAAGGCAAATCGGCGAAGTTTCTCGGCCAGCATCCGACGACAATCGCGGTGTACGAAGGCAGCGCATTGCGGTACACCGACGATCTGGCGCATCCCGGCTGGCATTACGGCTGTCTCAGCACGCTGCGGGGCCCGAGCAAGAACGGCCAGCAAATCGAAAGCGAAGCCCACACGGGTGACTGGATCGCGCTCGGCAGCAACTGGTACACAGCGGCGCTGATCACCCGGACGAATGGCTTCGAGATTTTCACGACCTCGGACGCGAAGCCGACCGATCCCAAGACCAAACCGCCGATGCCGTTGCATACGGCCATCGGTCTGCGCGCATCGCCGACGATCCCGCCACGCGCCACGTGGGAGGGCGAGTTCTTCCTCTACGCGGGTCCGAAGGAGTACAACCACCTTCACCGCGTCGGCCTGGAAGAAACCATCAATTTCGGCGGCTTTCCCCTGCCGCGCGAGTGCGGCGGCCTGCCCATGAAGTGGTTCGCGGTGCCGATCCTGTCGCTCATGAACTGGCTCTATGTTCACGTGCACAACTACGGCCTCGCGATCATCTTCCTCACCGTGCTCTCGAAGGTGCTCTTCTACCCGCTGACGGTGTGGAGCATGCGCTCGATGAAAGCGATGCAGTCGCTCCAGCCGCAGATCAACTCGCTACGCAGCAAGTACAAGAGCGATCCGCAGCGCCTGCAGCGGGAGACGATGGAGCTCTATCGCAAGCACGGCGTGAATCCCGTCGGCGGCTGTCTGCCGATGCTGCCGCAGATCCCGATCTTCTATGCGCTCTACTTAGCGGTGGCGAACTCCGCCGAACTGCAGAATGCGCCGTTCCTGTGCTTCGACTTCCTGCAGCCGATCGCGCGGGGGCTTCGCGCGATGGGCGCCTCGTGGGTCGACTCCCTGTGGATCTGCAACCTCGCCGACATCGATCCGCTCTACATTCTTCCGCTTGTGATGGGCGTCACGATGTTCGTGCAACAGAAGATGACACCGGTCTCCGGTGACCCGGCCCAGGCCAAGGTCATGCTGATCATGCCGGTGTTCTTCACGATCATGTTCCTGAACTTGCCCTCCGGCCTGGTGCTCTACTGGACCGTGTCGAACGTCCTCCAGATCGCTCAGCAATGGTGGATGAACCGGCCCGCCGCCCCCCGTGGCGCCACGCGCGAGGTCAGGAACGGCTCTCGCGCCTGAGCGGCTTCGCGGTGGCGCGGCCGAGATCCTTGGCCGCCCGCTGACCGACCCCGCGCTCGATCTGCTCGTCAAATACATGAACTTGTTGATTAAATGGCAGAGATCACAGAGGCTCGTTGGGTCCTCCGAGCCTGGATGGATTGTCGATCACATCGTGCTGGACAGCCTTCTGTTCGTCAGGCTGCTCCCCTCTCACACTAAGCGTGTTCTCGATGTTGGATCCGGGGCCGGAGTTCCCGGCGTCCCTCTCAAAGTCGTAATGCACGAAGCCGAGATGACGCTTCTCGAGGCGCGCTCGAAGCGCGCGTCCTTTCTCTCCGCTGTCGTACGCGAGCTCGGCCTGCGCGGATGCGAAGTCGTGAACGCCCGACTCGAGACGTTGCTACCCGATCGCATGGCTCAATACGACGCTGTCGTCATGCGGTGCGCTGGCGACCCGGCGATGATGAAGGACGCCGCAATGGAACTTCTACGGCCAGGCGGGGTACTGGTGGCGAGCGGTCCACCGAAGCCGAAGCCCTCTCGAAGCGGAGACTGGATAGAGCTCAGCGGCCCGAACGGGCCCCGTTGGTTCTGGATCGCTCGACAAACTTGACCTTGGGCGGCAATCCGGCCTAGTGTTTGTCGATAAACATGAAGGCTCGACACATGACGGGCACTGTTTGTCGATAAACACGAAAGGGTGGCATTGCCCGCAAGAGCCGTTGCGGTAGTCAATCAGAAGGGCGGCGTCGGGAAGACCACCACCGCTATCAATCTCGCCGCCGGGCTCGCCTTGGCCGAGCGACCAACGCTGTTGGTGGATCTCGACCCCCAGGGCAATGCGACCACAGGCCTCGGTATTCCGAAGGCTGAACTGTATCCGACGATCTATCACGTCCTCCTCGGCGCCGAGCCCATCGACAAGGCCGTCCGCGATACGGCGCTCTCGAATCTGCGCCTACTGCCATCAGACATCGACCTCGTCGGCGCCGAGATCGAGCTCGTCTCGCTCGACCGGCGTGAGCATCGACTCCACGACGCGCTCGGTCCTGTGCTCGACGCGTATCAGTACGTGGTGATCGATTGTCCTCCGTCGCTGGGCTTGCTCACGATCAATGCGCTTGCCGCGGCGGATCGGGTGCTCGTTCCGTTGCAGTGCGAGTTCTACGCGCTCGAGGGACTGACGCACTTACTGAAGACGGTGAAGCTCGTAAAGGAGCGGCTGAACCCGCGACTCGGCATCCAGGGGATCGTGCTCACGATGTTCGATGGCCGCACGAGCCTGGCGCTACAAATCCGCGACGAAGTCCATCGCTACTTTCCCGGAGAGATTTTCGAAACCGTCATTCCGCGCAACGTGCGGCTCAGCGAGGCGCCGAGCCACGGCAAACCGGTGATGCTGCATGACCTCAGATCGAGCGGTGCACTGGCATATCTAGACCTGACCCGCGAGGTGATCCGACATGAATAACCGCGGCCTCGGACGAGGCCTGGGCGCGCTGCTGTCCGCAACGCCGGGAACGGATGAGCCGATCAGCGAGATCGCTATCGATCAGATTGACGTCAATCCAAATCAACCAAGAAAAGTCTTTGATTCCGAGGCCTTACAAGAATTAGTCGCGTCGATCCGCTCCTCGGGCGTCATCCAGCCTATCGTCGTCCGTCGTCACGGCCCGGGCTATCAGCTCATTGCGGGCGAGCGTCGTTGGCGCGCAGCCCGTCAGGCTGGCCTCACGCGCATTCCCGCAGTCGTCCGTGAAGCCACGGACGCACAGAGCCTCGAGATCGCCCTCGTGGAGAACCTGCTCCGCGAGGACTTGAACCCCATGGAAGAAGCCGAGGCGTATCAAAAGCTCCTCGCGCAGTTCGGCTGGACGCAGGAGGAGCTGGCTCAGCGTGTCGGGCTCGATCGCTCATCGATCGCCAACGCGCTGCGGCTTCTGCGACTGCCGGAACCGATCCAGGCGGATCTGCGCGGCGGACGCCTCACGATGGGGCATGCGCTGGTGCTCCTGTCGATGTCGAGCGAGGCCGATCAGCTCCGCCTGCGCGACGAGATTCTCGCTCACTCGTGGACGGTGCGGGCCGCCGAGCAATCGGCGCGCGCCGTCGAAGCGGCACGCGGCACCGCGCGGCACCCCAAGCCGCCACGCAGACGCACGGCTGAGCTCTCGGCCATGGAGGCGGCGCTGCAGCGTGCGCTCATGACACGTGTGCGAATCCGCGGCAACGAGCGGATCGGCACGATCGAGATCGGCTACGCGAACGCTGAGGAGCTCGAGCGCCTGGCCGAGCTGCTGGGCGCCCGACCGTAGCCGAGCCCGCTCTTTAGGTAGTCGCGAGTTCCGTCCGCTCGACGCCGGCTTATGATGAATGCCATGGCGCGCATCGTGGTCGGCATGTCGGGCGGCGTCGACTCGTCCGTCGCGGCAGCGCTCCTCGTGGAGCGCGGCTTCGACGTCATCGGCGTCACGATGCGCGTCTGGCCGTGGAAGGACTCCGACGATCCCGCGCGGCGCTTCGGCTCCTGCTGCGGCTCCGAGGCGGTCGATGACGCCCGGCGCGTCGCGCGCGACCTCGGCATCCCATATTACGTGCTGAATATGGAGGCGGAGTTCGATCGCGCGGTCATCGGCCCCTTCGCCGAGGCATACCGCCGGGGCCGTACGCCGGTGCCGTGCGTTGCGTGCAACGTCGATCTGAAGTTTGGCTCGTTGCTCGCTCGCGCGCAGGCGTGGGACGCCAGCGGCGTCGCGACCGGCCATTACGCGCGCGTCACGCGCGACGAGACGAGCGGCCGCTGGCTGCTTCGCCGCGCGCGCGACCTCCGCAAGGATCAGTCGGACTTCCTGTGGCCGCTCGCGCAGTCACAGCTGGGCGCCGCGTACTTTCCCGTCGGCGACCTCGACAAGGAGGAAGTCCGCGCTCACGCACGCCGGCTGGGTCTCGTCACGGCCGACAAGCCCGAGAGTCAGGAGATCTGCTTCGTTCCCGATGACGACTATCGCGGGTTCCTGCGCCGTCGCGACCCGCAGCTATTCCGTCCGGGGCCGATCGTCGACCGGCAAGGCCGTCAGCTCGGAACGCACGCGGGCATCGCGGGCTATACGGTCGGCCAGCGCCGCGGCCTTGGAGTCGGACAGCAAACGGCTCTCTACGTCACCGACATCGACGCCGCCGCGAACCGTCTGATCGTCGGCCCCGGCGCCGACCTCGAGCGCGATCGGCTCATTGCCGCCGACGTCAACTTCATCGCCTGCGACCCGCCGCGAGAGCCGCTGCGCGTGCGGGCGCGCATTCGGCACAGCCACCAGCCGGCGCCGGCCACGGTCGTCGCGACCGGGCAGGGCGAGGCGGAGGTGGTGTTCGATTCACCGCAGCGCGCGATCACTCCGGGCCAGTCGGTGGTGTGGTACCGTGACGACCTCGTGGTCGGCGGCGGCATCATCCGCCGCTGATTGACAGGGCGCGCGTTCGGGTGATAGTTTTCACAAACCTTCTGCTGCATCACTGACCGGGGGAATCTGCCCAATGCTCCAGCGTCGTTCCGCGTGGCTCGGCTCCGTCGCGTCCGTGTGTCTGATGGTTCTGCCCGCGGCGGTCTTCGCGGCGTCCGAGGGTGGTGAGCATGGCGGGGGCGGGCTGATCAGCCTCGACAAGTCGCTGATCATCCAGATGCTGAATTTCCTGATCCTGCTCGCCATCCTCTATCGGCTGCTCTACAAACCGCTGCTCGCGAAAATGGAAGAGCGTTCGGCCGCGATCAAGACGTCACTCGAAGCCGCGGAGGCGGCGCGGACGATGGCGGCGAAGCAGCAGGAGGAGAATGCCGAGCGCCTGCGCGCGGCGTACGCGGAAGCGCAATCGATCCGCGCGGCCGCGCTCAAGGAAGCCGCCGACGAGCAGCGCAAGCTCGTCGATGCGGCGCGGCGCGAGGCGCAGCAGCTGGTCGCGTCCGCGAAGGCGCAGACGGAGGCCGACATCCGTCGCGCGCGCGAGGAGCTCCGGCGCGAGGTGAGTGACATCGCGATCGCCGTCGCCGAGAAGCTCGTCCGCAAGAGTCTGCGCGACGAGGAGCACCGCCGCGTCGTCGACGACGCGATCGCGCGGATCGGCCGGTGAAGTCGCAGGGCGCCGCGCGCTCCTACGCGAAGGCACTGCACGACCTCGCGCGTGAGCGCAGTCAGGCCGAGCCCGTCGGCGCCGAGCTCGAACAGGCGGCCGAGCTCGTCCGGACGGATGCCGCGCTCGCGCACTTCTTCGCGCGGCCCGGTGTTTCGGCGACGGCGAAGCGCGGCGCAGCCGATGAAATCGCACAGCGTCTCGGGGTCGGCAAGCTCGTGCGCGACTTCCTCGGACTGGTGGCCGCACACGGCCGCGGCGCGGCGTTGCCCGAGATCGGTGACGCCTACCGGGCGCTCGTCGATGCCGATCTCAATCGCGCGCGCGCCCGCGTTCGCACGGCCGTCCCGCTGACAGATGCGGAGCGCACGACGCTCGCGTCGCGGCTGGGCGCGGCACTTGGCGGCAAGAGCGTCGCGATACACGACACGGTGGATCCCACGCTGCTCGGCGGCTTCGTCGCGGAGATCGGCAGCCTGCTGGTGGACGGCAGCCTGGATGGCCAGCTCGCTCGCTTGAAGGAGCGACTCGCCCGAGGATAGGAACGGAACGAGACGGACTCATTGGGGATCGGCCAGAGCCGCGGGAGCGGAGCCACGCGCGGTGAGATCGGCTAGAACCGCGGGGAGCGGAGCCACATGCATCTAGAACAGGCCACCCACGGTTCTAACCGTGCTGGCGCCGTCGCTACAAAGGAGCGGGAATGATCAAGGCGAGCGAGATCAGCGAGATCATCAAGCGCCAGCTGTCGGGCTATGAGGCCGAGGTCGACATGCAGGAGGTCGGCCGCGTCATCGAAGTCGGCGACGGCATCGCGCGCATCTATGGTCTCGAGAAGGCGATGGCCGGTGAGCTGCTGCAGTTCCCCGGCGACGTCGTCGGCATGGTCCTCAATCTCGAAGAAGACAACGTCGGCGCCGTGCTGCTCGGCGACGATCGCGCGATCAAGGAAGGCGATACGGTCAAGCGCACCAACCGCATTGCGCAGGTGCCGGTCGGTGAAGCGCTCGTTGGACGCGTGGTGAACGCGCTCGGTCAGCCCGTGGATGGCAAGGGGCCGATCAACGCCAAGGAGTTCCGGCCGATCGAGCGCTACGCGCCGGGCGTGGTGGATCGGCGGTCGGTGAAGGAGCCGCTGCAGACGGGGCTCAAGGCCATCGACGCGATGATTCCGATCGGTCGCGGCCAGCGCGAGCTGATCATCGGCGATCGCGGCACCGGCAAGACCGCCATCGGCGTCGATACGATCATCAATCAGAAGGGGCAGGACGTCTTCTGCTTCTACGTCGCGATCGGGCAGAAGCGCTCGACAGTGGCGCAGGTGGTGAAAGTGCTCGAGGACGCCGGGGCCATGGCGTTCACGACCGTCATCGTCGCCTCCGCGTCCGAGCCGGCGCCGTTGCAGTACATCGCGCCGTACTGCGGTGTGACGATGGGCGAGTATTTCCGCGACAGCAAGCGTCACGCGCTGTGCATCTACGACGACCTCAGCAAGCACGCGGCGGCATACCGTCAGCTGTCGCTGCTGCTGCGCCGGCCGCCGGGCCGCGAGGCGTATCCCGGCGACGTGTTCTATCTCCACTCGCGGCTGCTCGAGCGCGCCGCCAAGCTGAACGATCAGCTCGGCGGCGGATCGCTGACCGCGCTGCCGATCATCGAGACGCAGCTCGGCGACGTGTCGGCCTACATTCCGACCAACGTCATCTCGATCACCGACGGCCAGATCTATCTCGAGTCGGACCTCTTCTATGGCGGTATCCGGCCCGCCGTGAACGTCGGGCTGTCGGTGTCGCGCGTGGGCGGCTCCGCTCAGATCAAGGCGATGCGGCAAGTCGCCGGCAAGCTACGGCTCGACCTCGCGCAGTATCGCGAGCTCGCGGCGTTCGCGCAGTTCGGCTCCGACCTCGACAAGGCGACGCAGATGCAGCTGGCGCGCGGGCAGCGCATGGTCGAGCTGCTCAAGCAGGGACAGTACCAGCCGCTGCCCGCGGAAAAGCAGGTCGCGATCATCTTCGCGGGCACGCAGGGGCTGCTCGACGACGTGCCGGTGGACGTTGTGCGTGAGTTCGAGACGTTCTTCTATGGCTGGCTCGAGCGCAAGCAGGCGCAGGTACTCACCGAGATCCGGGACAAAAAAGAGCTCTCGGACGCGCTGCGCGACACGCTCGGCAAGGCGGTAAACGAGGCGAAGGCCGAATTCATGGCGACGAAGGGCATCAAGGCGGCCTGACGCATGGCGACGCTGCGCGACATCCAGCGACGGATCCGCTCCGTTCAATCCACGCAGAAGATCACGCGCGCCATGAAGCTCGTGGCGGCGGCGAAGCTGCGGCGGGCGCAAGAGCGGATCCTCGCGGCGCGGCCCTACGCCAACAAGATGGCGGAACTGCTCGGCAACCTGGTGTCCGCGGCCGAGGGCGCGGAAGGAGCAGCGCATCCGCTGCTCGAGCAGCGCGAGGGGCCGCGCCGGCAGATCGTCATCATCACCGCCGATCGCGGGCTCGCCGGCGCCTTCAACAGCAACGTGCTGCGTAACTCGCTCGTGTTCCTGCGTGCGTCCAACGCCACGGCGGTGACGCTCGTCGTCGTCGGCCGCAAGGCCCGGGATTTCTACCGGCGCCGGCCCTACACGGTGAAGCGCGACATGATCGGCTTCTGGGATCGGCTCGCGTACTCGCACGCCTGTGAGCTCGCGGACGCGTTCATCGCCGAGTATCTGGCCGGCGAAGTCGACGAGGTCCACCTGATCTACAACGAGTTCCGGTCGGTCGCCCTCCAGCGCCCGGTGCGGCAGCAGCTCTTGCCCATCCCGCGAACGGAAGCGGGCGCCGGCGCGGGACAGCCGGTCGATTACATCTATGAGCCGAGCGCGCCGGCGATCCTGAACGACCTCTTGCCACGCCACGTGCGCATGCAGGTCTTCCGAGCGCTGATGGAATCGCTCGCCGGCGAGTACGGCGCGCGCATGACGGCGATGGAAGCGGCCACCAAGAACGCCAAAGAGATGATCGACATCCTCACCATCCAGTACAACAAGGCGCGCCAGGAGAAGATCACCAAGGAGCTGCTCGACATCGTGGGCGGCGCCGAGGCGCTCAAGCAAGGAGCGGAGGCATGAGCACGGGGAAGATCGTCCAGGTCATCGGCCCGGTCGTCGACGTCGAGTTCGAGCCGGGGAAGCTGCCGGCCATCTACAACGCGCTGCTCGTGCAGGGCGTGGAGAACAAGGACATCTTCGCCTACTCCGAAAAGCTGACCCTCGAGGTTGCCCAGCACATGGGGGAGGCCCACGTCCGGACTATCGCGATGGCGGCCACCGACGGCCTCACGCGCGGCATGAGCGTGGTGGACACGGGCGCACCGATCTCCATTCCGGTGGGCAAGGAGACGCTCGGTCGCATCCTCAACATCGTCGGCGAGCCCGTGGACAAGGGCCCCGCCATCCACACCAAGAAGACGTATCCAATCCATCGGCCGGCGCCGTCGTTCGAGGAGCAGTCCACGAAGGTCGAGATGTTCGAGACGGGGATCAAGGTCGTCGACCTGCTGGAGCCGTACACGAAAGGCGGCAAGACGGGACTCTTCGGCGGCGCCGGCGTGGGCAAGACGGTGCTGATTCAGGAGCTGATCAACAACATCGCCAAGCAGCACGGCGGCATCTCATGCTTCGCGGGAGTGGGCGAGCGCACGCGCGAGGGCAACGACCTCTATCACGAGATGAAGGAGTCGGGCGTCATCGAGAAGACCGCGCTGATCTTCGGCCAGATGACCGAGCCGCCCGGCTCGCGGCTGCGCGTGGCGCTGACCGCGCTCACGGCCGCCGAATATTTCCGCGACGACGAAGGCCAGGACGTCCTGTTGTTCATCGACAACATCTTCCGCTTCACGCAGGCGGGCTCGGAGGTGTCGGCCCTGCTCGGTCGGATGCCCTCGGCCGTCGGTTATCAGCCGACGCTGGCCACCGAGATGGGCCAGCTGCAGGAACGCATCACCTCCACGAAGAAGGGCTCGATCACGTCGGTGCAGGCCATCTACGTGCCGGCCGACGACATCACGGACCCGGCGCCGGCCACCGCGTTCGCGCACCTGGACGCGACGACGGTATTGTCGCGCCCCATCTCCGAGCTTGGCATCTATCCCGCCGTCGATCCGCTCTCGTCGACGTCGCGCATCCTCGACCCGAACATCATCGGCCAGGAGCACTATGCGACGGCGCGCGCGGTGCAGTTGATCCTGCAGCGCTACAAAGACCTTCAAGACATCATCGCGATCCTCGGCATGGAGGAGCTCTCCGACGAGGACAAGATCGCCGTCGCGCGCGCGCGGAAGATCCAGCGCTTCCTGTCGCAGCCGATGTTCGTGGCCGAGCAGTTCACCGGTCTGCCGGGGCGCTACGTGAAGGTCGCCGACACCGTGAAGAGCTTCAGGGAAGTCGTCGACGGCAAGCACGACGATCTCCCGGAGCAGGCCTTCTACATGGTGGGCGACATCGGCGAGGCCGTAGACAAGGCCAAGAAGATGCGCGAGAGCTAGATGGCCGACCGGATCACGCTGGAGGTGGCGACGCCCTCGCGGCTGGTCATCGCCGAGCAGGTGGACGAGGTCGTCGTGCCGGGCATCGAGGGCTACTTCGGCGTACTGCCGGGGCACGCTCCGCTGCTGTCCACGCTCGGCATCGGCGAGCTCACGTATCGCATTGGCCGCGACGAGCGTCGCGCGGCCGTCGCCGGCGGCTTCTGTGAGGTGCGCAACGACAAGGTCATCGTGCTGGCCGACACGGCCGAGCTGCCCGAGGAGATCGACCGCGCCCGCGCCGAGCGCGCGCGGGACCGCGCCGAGCAGCGTTTGTCGGGGCGGATGGCCGAGGAGATCGATTACGTGCGCGCCAGCGCCGCGCTCGCCCGGGCGCTCATCCGGATCCAGGTCGCGAGCCGTAGATCGTGATGCGGTAGATCGCTCCCGAGGAGGCATGATGGCCTACCGATCGGTCGCACTCGCTCTGCTGGTCAGCGGCATCGTCGCCGGCGTGTTTGTCGCCCGCTCCACTGCCGGCCCGGAAAAGATCCAGTTCCCCAGCGGCTTCAAGGAGCACGTCCTCTATACGACGGTGGACCGGTACGACAGCAAGCAGTACCGGGAGCTGTATGCCAGCACCCAGGCCGCCGTCGACGCCATGAAGGCCGGCCGGCCGCTGCCCGACGGCACCGTGCTCACGCTCGTGCAGTACAAAGCGCAGGTGGATGCGGCCGGCGCGCCGGTGAAGGGGCCCAACGGGCGCTTCATGAAGGGCGACCTCATCGCCTACACGGTGATGGAAAAGCGCGCGGGCTGGGGCGCGGAGTATCCGGCCGAATGGCGCAACGGTGAGTGGGAATACGCCGCCTTCGGCGCCGACGGTAAGCTCAACGACAAGGCGAACTACAAGGCGTGCTTCGAGTGCCACAAGCCGCACGAGAAGATGGACTACGTGATCTCGCTCGCCGCCGTTCGTGAGATGGGCGGTGCCACGGCGAGCGCGGCGACCGCGAAGCCCGACGTCAACATCAGCGGCTTCGCATTCGGCCCCGCAAAGGTGAGCGTGGACACCGGCAAGCCCGTGACGTGGCTCAACGGTGATGAGTCGCCGCACCAGATCACGATCACGAGCACGAAGGAGCGCTCGCCCATTCTCACCAAGGGACAGAGTGCGGCGCTGACGTTCGGCTCCGCGGGCACGTACGACTATATCTGTGGTCTCCACCCGAACATGAAGGGCACCGTCGAAGTGAAGTGAACCGCTGCCCACCGGAGCGGGCAGCCGCGCCTGCTCCGCGTGGCAGCCGCCGCACGCCGCACGCTTCAAGTCCTCGCCATTCCGCCGCTTCGGCCGTGGTACGCGCCTTGCGACAACGGGCGCCATGCTGTCCGTTCTGATCGCCGACGACGAGCCGCACGTGGTCGAGCTGGTCCGCGTCACCCTCGAGGACGAGCGCGTGCAGGTCTTCGAGGCCGGCGACGGGGGGACGGCCCTCGCCGTCGCCGAAGCGGTCGCCATCGATCTCGTCTTCCTCGATGTGCATCTGCCGGATGTGAGCGGGCTGGAGGTGTGCCGAGCCCTGCGCGAGAATCCGCGCCTCGCCGGCGCGCGCATCGTCATGCTCACCGCCGCCGCGCAGCACGACGACGTCGTGCGCGGGCTGGCGGCCGGCGCCGACGACTATCTGACGAAGCCGTTCTCACCTGTGCGGCTGCTGTCGCTCGTCGATCGACTGCTGCCGCGTGTCGCATGGCATCTCGAGTAGAGCGCGACCCCGCGGCGGACTACCGCCGTCTGCACGCGGCATATCAGCAGTCGCTGCGCTACGCGGAAGACGTGCGCCGCCTGTACCGCCAGCTGCAGCGCGCAATCTGCCAGTCGCTGCTCGGCCTCGCCAACGCGCTGGAGGCGAAGGATCCGTACACGCGCGGACACTCCGAGCGGGTCAGCGCGCTCGGCCGGCGCGTCGCTGCCGCGCTTGGGCAAGCGCCGAGCGTGGTCGACGTCGTCGGCCAGGCCGGTCTGCTGCACGACATCGGGAAGATCGGCGTTCCCGAGGCGATCCTCCAGAAGAGCGGGCCGCTGTCGCCCCAGGAGTGGCAGATCATGCGCGCGCATCCGGTCACCGGCGCGCAGATCGTGGCGCCGTTCGAGTTCTTCGCGGCCGCGGCGCGTGTGATCCGCCATCACCACGAGCGCTGGGACGGCTCCGGCTATCCCGACGGCCTCGCGCGCGACGAGATCCCGCTCGAAGCGCGGATCGTGGCCGTCGTCGACGTCTTCGACGCGCTCACGTCGGCGCGCTCGTACCGCCCGGCGCTCCCGCGCGACGCGGCCCGCGCGTTCCTGCTTCAGGAGGCCGATCGCACGCTCGACGAAGCTGTGGTCACAGCCCTGCTCGGCGTGCTCGACGCGGAGGGCCATTGAGCGTGTACGCGCTCACGCACCCATGGCCGCCTCGTCGGTCCGGTCTGCTTTCCGACATGCCGCTGCCGATTCTCCTCGCCCTCGGCGCGGTCACGGCGGCCGCCGGAGCGCTCGCGGCGGCCGACCTGGTGCCGCTGACGCCGGCGCGCGCCGTCGGCGCGGGCGCCGCCCAGGGCGCATTGCTCGCGACCACGGTGGCGTGGACGCGCGGCGAGCCACGCGTCTGTCCCGTACCGGCGGTCGGCGCCGCGGTCGTGCTGGCAGGCGCCATCGGCGCCGCGCTGCTGCCGTTCGGCGCGCTGGCGTACCTCGCGGCGCCGGTGTGGCTGTGGCGGCAGCGCCATCGGCTCCCGAGCCTCGGTTTCGTGCATCCGCCCCTCGGCCTGTCCGCCGCCGCCGGCGCCGTGGGCGCGCTGCTCGGCGCGCACCTGCTGATCACGGCGTCGCTGACGCTTGGCTTCGGTGTCCACGTGCCGACCGTCGAGCACCTCGCGCCGTGGCTCGCGTATGACGCGTGCGCGAATGTGCTGATGACCGAGGCGTTCTTTCGCGGAGCGCTGCTGGATCGCGTGCAGCGCCGCTGGCCCTTTGCGCCGACGGCCGCATTCGTCACCGTGATGTGCCTGGCCCGGTACCTCGTCGATCCGCTGCTGCCGCGCAGTCTGGAGGTGACGGCCGGCGCGATCTTCTATCTGACGCTGCTGAGCCTTGCGAATTGTTGGATGTACTGGCGCAGCGGCAGCGTCGTGCCGGGTATCGCCGCAGGCGTCGCGTTCTTCGCCTGCTATCGCCTGCTTCACGTCGTGCCGTGACGGCCGCATCCGTTCGAGCGACGATTCTTTCTGCGGGGATGCTGATCGGCGTCACGGCCGGGCTGGCAGCCGCCGACGTGTCGCCGGCGTCACCGTGGCGTCATCTATATATCGTGCCGGTGGCGGTGGCGGCGCTGCGCTTCGGTGTCGCCGGCGGGCTCATCGCGGCGCTGGCGGCCGTGCTGGCGCTCGGCCCGTTCGTGCTCCGCGAGATCGAAGGGCACGGCCCGACGCGGGCCGCGGCGGAGGGCGCGGTCACGCTCGTGATGCTTGTCGTGGCGGGCGCGGCCGTCGGTGGCCTCGCCGTGCGCGCTCGGCGTCAGCGCGAGCGTTACGAGACGCTGCGCGCGGTCCAGCGCACGCTGGCCGAGTCGGCGCCGCTCGAGCGCACCGCCGCGCGGCTCGTCGCGGTGCTTGCCCCGCGACTGCGCGTGGACGCCGCAGGCCTCGTGCTGGATGACAGACGCGTCGTGGCGGGGGCCGCCCATGTGGATCCGCGCTCGGTCGCCGCGCACGTGCTCGCGCGCCGTGAGCCGGTCTTCGTGATCGACACGGGCATGACGCCACGCCCACGTCGGGCCGTGGCCGTGCCGCTGACGAGCGGCGACGAGACCGTCGGCGTGCTCGCCGTCGAGCGTTTCGGCGATTTTTCGCGCGAGGAGCGCGACGCCCTCGTCGGCTTCGGCGCGGCCTTCGGCCTGGCGCTCGACCACGCACGGCTGGCGGCGCGCCAACGGCGGTTCGCCGAAGAGCTCGAGCAGCAGGTGAGCAAGGCCACCGCACGGCTGGCCGAGATGGACCGGCTGAAGTCGGGCTTCGTTGCCCTGGCATCGCACGAGCTGCGCACGCCGTTGACGGCGCTGCAGGGCTTCTCCGAGCTTCTGGCCACCCGGCCATTCGCGCCGGCCGAGGTGCGTCGCCTGGCCGAGATCATGCGCGGCGAGATCGAGCGCCTCGGCCGCATCGTCAGCGACTTCCTCGACCTGGCCCGGCTCGAGCGTGGGCTCGCGCCGGCCATTCGGCGCTCGGTGCTCGATCCGGCGCCGCTCATCGCGGCCGCCGTCGACCTGTTTCGGCGAACGCGGACCACGCACCGTCTGGAGCTGCACGTGGACGGCGCGCTGCCGCGCCTGGATGCCGATGCCGATGCGCTCGATCGGGTGCTGAAGAATCTGATTGGCAACGCGCTCAAGTATTCGCCGCCCGGCTCGTGCGTGCGTGTTCATGCGCGGGCGGGCAACGGCGTCATGACGGTCGACGTGGAGGATGAAGGTCCGGGCATCCCCGCCGACGAGCGTGCGCGCGTGTTCGAGCCGTACTATCGCGTGCGCGATACTGCCGCGCTCGGACCCGGCACGGGCCTCGGCCTCTCGGTCGTGAAATCGCTCGTCGAGGCGCACGGCGGAAGCGTGCGTGCGGACGCGGCGCCGGGGACGGGCACGCGGATGACCGTGATGTTGCCGGCGCTTCCTTGACACCCCGCGTCGCGGGGACGTACTCTCGCGTGGTATGCCTCGACGCGACGAGATCGCAGAACGGATGGCCGACGCCGTCGTCAAGCGGCTGACGACGCGCAAGATCATGGACATCAAGGACGAGCCGGCCGCGCGCGCTGCCATCCGCCACGTCGTCGTCGAAAATATCACCGCCGAAGAGGCGCTGGACGCGGACGCGCGCAAGCTGCTGCTCGAGCACGCGAAGATGATCAAGGACTCGGCGGCGGACTACCGCCAGCTCCTCGGCAAAGTGCGAGAGAAGCTCGCGCGCGATCGGGGATTCATCCTCTGATGCGCATGAGCCGCGAGCGCATCTTCTTTCTCGCCGAGCGCATCATGAAGGAGCTCGGCAACGTGCCGGGCGTCACGGTGAAGTCGCCCGACGAAGTGCGGCCCGAGATCATCCGTGTCCTGACCGACGAGTCGAAGCTCGAGGAGTCCGTCGACACCGAGGTGCGCAAGACGCTGGCCTCGTACTCGCGGCCCATGCCGGAGGGCAGCCGCGAGTGGGAAGTGCTCTACGAGAAGACACGCGAAGAGGTCTTCCGAAAGCGGTTCCGGTTGTGACGCGGCTGGTGGTCGGGCTCACCGGCGCCAGCGGCTCGATCTACGGCATCCGGCTCCTCGAGGTATTGCGGGGGAGCGCCGAGGTGCAGACCCACCTGGTGATCTCCACCGCCGGCAAACGGACGATCGTCGAGGAAACGCGATACAGCGTCGCCGACGTCGAGGCGCTCGCGCATCACCGCTACGACGTGCGCGACATCGGCGCCTCCATCGCCTCGGGCTCGTTCCGCACGCTGGGTATGGTCGTCGCGCCGTGCTCCATCCGCACCGCCGCCGCCATCGCGGCCTGTCACAGCGATACCCTCGTGTCGCGCGCGGCCGACGTCACCCTGAAGGAAGGACGGCCGCTGATCCTCGTCGTGCGCGAGACGCCGCTGCATCTCGGACACCTGCGCGTCCTCACGTCGTTGGCAGAGATGGGCGCGGTGATCCTGCCGCCGATGCCCGCGTTCTACAACCGGCCCAAGGACCTCGACGACATCGTGAACCACACGGTCGCTCGCGTGCTGGATCGGCTGAATCTGCCGCAGACACTCGTCGCCGAGTGGCGCGGCTCCGCTCGATGATCGACGTCTCGGTGGTGATTCCCGTCTACAACGAGGAAGAAAATCTGCCGCTGCTCTGGCCCGAGCTCAAGTCCGTGCTCGAGGCCGAGGCCATCGACTTCGAGGTGGTCTTCGTCGACGACGGCAGCCGTGACCGCAGCGCCGACATCATCCGCGCGCTGCGCGACGCCGATCCGCGCGTGCGGCTCGTGCGGCTCAAGGCGAACGCCGGAGAGACCGCGGCCACCGACGCCGGGTTCCATGCGGCCCGCGGCCGGCGGATCGTCACCATGGACGCCGATCTCCAGAACGATCCGCGCGACATTCCCGCCCTGCTGCGCCATCTGGAGCAGTGGGACGCGGTCACCGGCTGGCGCGTGAATCGCGGCGAGGGAGACTCGATCGTGCGGCGGCTCTCGTCGCACGTTGCGAACCGTGTCCGCAACTGGGTCAGCGACGACGTCATCCGGGACAGCGGCTGCACCTTCCGCGCGTTTCGGCGCGAGTGTCTCCGCGGTCTCGTCCTCTACCGAGGGTTCCATCGCTTCGTGCCCACGCTGCTCAAGATGCGCGGCTATCGTGTGCTCGAGGTGCCCGTGCGCAATCGCCCGCGGCGCTTTGGACAGTCGAAGTACGGCGTGCTCAATCGAGTGTTCGCCGCGAGCGCCGATCTGCTGGTCGTGCGGTGGATGCAGTCCCGCACGCTGCACTACGAAGTCGCCGAGGACCTCGGCGGCGACCTCGTTCGCGAGTAGCCGCACGCATGAACGTGCTGCTGATCGGCCTCGGCCGCTGGGGCGAAAAGCATCTGCGCGTGCTGCGCGAGCTCGACGCCGACGTCTGGGCGGCCGACGTCGCTGCGCCGCGGTTGGCGTGGGCGGTTGCTCAGGGCGTGCCGGCGGAGCGGACGACCACCGACTATCGCGCGGTCCTCGGCCGCGTCGATGCCGTCGACGTCGTCACGCCGGCCGATAGCCATCTCGCGGTGGGCACGGCGTGCCTCGCGGCCGGCCGGCCGTGCCTGATCGAAAAGCCGTTGACGGTGAGCGTGGACGAAGGGCGCCGGCTGGTCGCGGCCGCCGACGGCGCGGGCCGGCTCGTGCAGGTGGGCCACATCTTCCGCTTCCATCCCGTGACCGCGACGCTGCGCGCGGCGCTCACCGAGGGGCGCATCGGCGCCGTGCGTTACGCGACGGGGCGGTTCGCGGGCTTCAAGCGTCCGCGCACGGATGTCGGCGTGTTTCACACGGACGGCATCCACTACGTCGATCTCTTCGCCTACCTGCTGGGCCGCGAGGCAACGGCGGTGGCCGCGCTGCAGCGCGATTTTCTGGGCCGGGGACTCGACGACCTCTCGCTCGTCACGGTGAGTTTTGGCGATGTGCCGGTGACCATCGAAGCCAACTATTTCGTGCCGGGCACGCATCGCGAGTGCGTGATCGTCGGCGAGCGCGGCAGCCTCGTCGCCGACTACGGCGCGGGAACCGTCGTGTTGCATGCCGGCGAGCACGTTCGAACGAACGGCACCTGGGACGCGATCGACCGCGGTAGGGAAGAGCTCTCGGTCGCTGGCGTGGAGCCGCTTCGTCTCGAGCTGGCCGCCTTCCTCGACGCGTGCCGCGTCAACGGGCCGGCGCCCGTCGACGCCCGGGCCGGACTGCATGCCGTCGAGGTCGTCGAAGCCGCCGCGCGCGCGGCGCGTCTCGGCCGCACGGTGTCCATCGCCGAGATCCGCGCCGCCTGAGGTGGACCGCGTCCTTCTCGTCGCCCTCGGCGGTGGGATCGGCTCCGTCCTGCGCTATCTCACCTCCGGCGTGGCCGTGCGCTGGCTCGGCCTGGACTTTCCGTACGGCACGCTGATCGTCAACGTCGCGGGCTCGTTTCTCATCGGCCTCGTGCAGGCGCTGGCGGAGGAGACGGCCGTGCTGCCCGAGCCCGCGCGGCTGTTTCTCTCGGTCGGCATCCTCGGCGGCTTCACCACGTACTCCGCGTTTTCCTACGAGACCGTGCGCCTGGTCGAGCTGGACGCATTCGGCCGCGCCGTCGTCAACGTCGCGGTCACGACGGTTGTTTGCCTCGGCGTGTGTGTGATGGGTCTCGCGGCCGGACGCTACGTCGTGTCGCTGCACGGCTGAGCGCGATATCTCGTGGAGCGTGGTGCCGAAGGGGGGACTCGAACCCCCACACCCTTGCGGGCACATGACCCTGAATCATGCGCGTCTGCCAATTCCGCCACTTCGGCTCGGAAAGCGTCGTTCATAATACCCAGCAGGGATGG
>Ga0114129_10001744_pt1 | contig 29582 bp, 21 predicted proteins | sample RhiMetdeltSRZDD1_FD_80071 | JGI IMG/M metagenome (GOLD analysis project Ga0114129, IMG submission 80071) | Populus rhizosphere microbial communities from Tennessee, USA - Rhizosphere MetaG P. deltoides SRZDD1 (version 2) (version 2) | ecosystem: Host-associated > Plants > Roots > Rhizosphere >... | reverse complement strand
CCGCCATGGCGCCAGTCCCGATGTCTCGGACATCGGACCTGCACCGCGCCGAAGCGCGGTTCGCGACGTCTTCATGATCAGGCCGCTCGCCGACGTCGCGATGCCGACCACGGCCGACGATGTGTTCTATTGGCACGCCGATCATTTCTAGGGCTCAACGTTCGATCAACGCGAGCTCGATGTTCTTCGACTCTCCATCGGTGAGCGTGAACGCGATCGCGCGTGCTTTCAGCGTGTCGAGGAATTCGGGATCCTGATACTCACCCTGCTCCAGGTAGTCCACGGCCAACGCCAGGTATCGCTGCCCCGAGGGAAGCCCACGCACTCTGAACACGCCGTTCTGATCGAGTCGTGCCAGTCGCACGCGTCTCGAAGGAAACACCCACAACGCCGGATCGTCCGGGAAGACGACGACGCTTGCCTCGGTCACCGGTTGTCCTTTCAACTTTACGGTGCCACCGAGCTCGCTGATGCGGTCGGTCAGAACGACCTGGACGGCCACCTGCTCCGACCCTCTGAAATCCAGCGCCGTATCCATGACGTCCTTGCCGTTTGCGCGAATCGACTTGAGTGTCCAACCTTCCGGCAGTCGATCGATTCGCAGCACGTGCGGACCAACGAGCCCTGAGAGCTCGAACGTTCCCGCGCTGCTGACTTGCCCGCGCGGCATGAACGCGCCTGGCATCTGGCGCATCGGCTGCACCGACACTTGAATGCTCGTCGTCGACAGACGCGCCCCGTTGTCTGCGACGATCGTTCCCCTGATCGCTCCGCCTTTGGACGTGGTGACGGCGATCCCGCTCACATCATCGTTGCCGACGGTGACGGGCACCGCCGCGACTTCGGGCGCCCCGTTGCCAGGCCGACTCGTGACGCTCAGCAGGTACTCTCCGGGCACAACATTCGAGATCGTGAAGGAGCCGTCAGGAAGCACGCGCGCCGGAGTGCCGACGTGAATGCCGACGTCGTTGCCCTGCGAGATCGGCGAGAGATTCAACAGCGCTTGAACGGGAGCACCGTTCGAATCAACGACCGTTCCCGATAGTCGGGACGACCGCACGGGCTGCAGAACGAAGTTGATCCCTGATTGCTCTGTCCCGAGCGACAGCGAGATGCGCTGCGCGTCCGCGACATTGCCAGTGCCTGGAAAGTACGTGGGTGCGTACGTGACCGCACCATCAGAGGTGTCGAGCGGCGCGGCCTGCAGGCTTGCCGCGACGTAATAGTCACCCGGCGCCAGACCATAGAGTCTGAATGCGCCGGTGTCATCGGTCTGCGCATTGCTCGCAAATGGCGTCAGGCGCCGACGTCCCTGAGACATCTGGGATCGCAGCACCTGCACGCGCGCGCCTGTGATCGGGTCGCCGAACTCGTCAGAGACGCGACCTGTGATCACCGACCCCCGCGAGAGCGTGAAGTTCGCCGTGAAGCGTTGGCCATCGGCAAGCTCGATCGGCTCGACCGACTGCTGCGAGCGTCGCTGTCCGAATTGCTGGCTGACGAATCCGCCCTTCGACGCGGTGACGGTCCAACGCCCTGCCGGAAGATCCTTCAGCTCGAAGCGGCCATCACTGTCCGTCGTGCTCAAACGTGCCGAGCGTGTCTCGGGAGACGTGGCGCGAACCTGGGCACGACGCACGGGTGTGTTGGTATCCGCCGTCGTGACCATCCCTCGGATGGTGGCGGTCCCTTGCACCTGTTGACCGCGACCTTGTCCTGGCCCGCCAAAGCCTCGGCCTTGCAGGCCACCGCCAGCACCGCGGGCGCCCCTGCCACTATCCCTCGGCCCCGCGCCGCCCTCCCGTTGGCGCGCGCCTCCCTCGGGCACCGGTGCGCCCCCCTCGCGCTGGGCAACGGCTGGATTGACCGCGAGGCATGCCAACACCGCCACCATCATGACAATCGCGGCGCCTCGGATCGGGTCCGTGGATCGTGTCACCACGACGTATTTGACGTCGGCGACAGACGATGTGTCGTTAGGAATTTGTTAAATCGCTCAACGGGCGATCGGATCGAGCTGGAGAGCACGCTGTTCACCCTCGTTCAGCGAGAAGCTCGTCGCGCGATTCCGGAGCCGTTCGAGGAACTGGGGGTCCTGCTCGTCGCCGTCCTCGAGGTAGTCGACCGCTGCGGCCAGATATCGATCGCCGGCGGGCAGACCGCGAATCTGAAACTGTCCTTGCTCGTCTGCCCGCGCACTCTTGACGTACCGCGTCGGCCACGTCCATTTGGTCTCATCGTCTGGAAACACGATGACACTCTGGGTGGCCGCCGCACTGCGTGATTGAATCGTCCCACCGACCAAGGTCACACGATCGGTCAGGACGATCCGAATCGTCCCCTCACCGTTCAGTTCAATCGGCTCGTCAGTCACATCCGTGCCGTCGAGCAAGAGCGACTTGACGGCCCAGCCATCGGGCACGTTCTCGACTTCGAGATGGAACGGACCGGTCATGCCAGCGAGCTGGAAGTCTCTATTGGCGAAGTCTCTATTGGCAATACTGACACTATTGCCAATAGACATCGTCACGCCGCCGCCGTTACCCGATCGAAGGCTAACTCGGACTCCCGACGGCAGCGGCCGCACGACCCCGGTGTCTGCGACGAATCGTCCCGTGAGCCGTCCTCCTGGGCGCGTCACCAGGGTGATGTCGGTCATGTTGTCGCCCGTCATCACGATGGGCATGAAAACAGTTTCGGGAACCCGGTTCATCGCCTCGAGTGCCGGCCTCCCGCTCGCGGCCGCTGTATCGAGTGCCGCGCCAAAACCCGATGCGAACGGCAGCATCGCGCTGAGTGTGTACGGTCCCGGAGGGACGTTTTCCAACCTGAATGATCCATCCAATGCCGCGTCCGCGTGAATCTGAAACGCGGCGGTCGATCCATCCACGTTCGGTCCGAGGCCGACGACGCCGGAGTTCAGATTCACCATCGCTCCGGGCGCCGGAGCCCCGGAGGAATTGAGCACCACGCCCGAGATGCGCGCGTTGGGTACCGAAGCCATCTGGAAGTCAGCCGTCGCCTCTGCACCAACGCCGAGCGTGATGCGCTGTGCTTCGGCCAGGCTTGGTGAGCCGGGGTAATAAATCGGAGGATCGCGCTTGACCGCGTCGACTGCGCTGCCGCTGGCGGCGACGAAGTAGTCGCCTGGTGGCAGACCATAGACGCGGAAGGCACCCGTGTCGTCGGTCTGATCGCCCGGCCCCACACTCTGCAGCCGCCTGCTGCCCTGCACCATTCGTGAGCGGAGCACCTGCACGCGGATGCCTGCCGCGGGATCGCCAAACGCGTCCGTCAGCCGGCCGTAAATCGCGCCGCCTCGGATCAACGCGACATTCGCGCCGTACTCTTCGCCTTCCCTCAGATTGATGGTCGTTGACGCTTCGAACGGACGTCGTTGTCCGAACTGGAGCGTAATGAAGCCGGTTCGCGAGACGACCAGCTTGAATTGTCCGGCCGGCAGATCGCGCAGCTCGTAGCGACCGTCACCGTCGCTCGTCACGAGTCGACTGAAGCGACCGTCACTCGACAGCCGTACTTCCGCGCCTCGGACGGGCGCTCCCGTATCTGCCGTGGTGACCTTTCCACGAATACTTGCTGTCAACGGGTCCACGCGTTGGGTGCGCGGGCGAGTTCGTTGCGCAGCCGCGTCGCTCGCGAACGTGAGCGCCAGCGCGACGAGCATCACAAGACGGGCCATCGGCCTCATCGTTCCATGACCGTCAAATCGAGCGCACGCTTCTCGGCTTCTTCCAGCGGAAACCGTACGGCGACCTCACGCATGCGCTCGAGGAACTCGGGATCGTTGGACTCGCCGTCTTCAAGATAGTTCGTGGCGACCGCGAGGTAACGCTCGCCAGACGGCAATCCCGTGATTTGGAAGCGGCCTCGCTGATCGGCTCGCGCCATCCGCACGTAGCGTGATGGGAACGTCCACTTACTCGAGTCTTCCGGAAAGACGATCACATCGAGCGTATCCGAGCGTGCGGGCACAGGAAGGATTCCAGTGATCTCCGTCGCATGATCCGTCAGCACGATACGAGCCTCGGCGTCCTGTGCTGCGGCGAGCACCACCTTCGTGTCGGTGACGTCGAGGCCGTTGACCAGGATCGCCTTGACAGCCCAGCCTGCCGGCAAACCGTCGACGCGCAGGTAAAAGGCCTCGGTAAGCTCACTGAGCTCGAAGGAGGTGCCTGAACCGCTATTCATGACTGCACCGCCCGCGCGTGCAGCTGTCGCAACCACGTCGAGCCCACCAGGGATGGGGCGCGATACGCCGGTATCAGTGACGAATCGGCCGTGAATAGTGGCCGCTCTTCCCGTCACGAGCGTCAGCCCGTCGAGATCCTCGCTGCCGACCGTGAGTGGAAAGCTTGCAGTCTCAGTGGGGCCGTCGCCCCGTGACGATACCGTCAATGTGTAGTGACCGGGTGGGACATCCGGTAACGTGAAGGTCCCATCATCTCTGGTCACGCCGCCGAGTCCCACCGGAACGCCGAACTCGGCGGAGTCGGACGCCAGGTTCAGAAACACGTTCGCGGGGCCACCGCTTGATGCGAGCACGAGTCCGGATATGCGCACGTGTCGAATCGGCAAGAGCGAAAACGTCGCATTCGTTTCGCCGCCGAGTCCCAGCCTGATGCGTTGTGCCTCCGCCAGATCGCCTGTGCCGGGATAGTACGTCGGCGCATACGTCGTCTCGACGAGCGAATCCGCGGGCGCCACTCTCAAGCTTGCCGCGAGGTAATAGTCCCCAGGCGGCAACCCGTACAGTCGGTATGCGCCGGTGTCGTCGGTCTGATCCGACGCGCCGACGGATTCAAGCCGTCGAACTCCTTGCGACATGCGCGTGCGGTAGGCGCGCACTTTTAGACCGGCCAGAGGTTCGCCCGTTTCGTCGTATACGCGTCCCGCGATGGCTCCACCGCGCGTGAGCGGGATCTCGACCGACAGAACCTGATTCGTCGCGAGCCTCGTGGGGGACGGACTCTCGAACGGACGGCGTTGGCCGAGTTGCCAGGTGAAATAGCCGGCTTTCGAGGCCGTGACACGCCAGGCGCCGGCGCTCAGCCCCTCGAGGCGGAACAATCCCTCGTCGTCTGTCGTTGCGAAGACGCTCCCGGCCACGTCGCTGAAGGCTTCCAGTTGCGCTCGCCGAACCGGACTGTTGGTACTGGGATCGACGATGCGGCCGACGATCGATGTGGTCCCACTCTGACGGCCGGGGCGCCCAACACGGGCGGATCGTCGTACGGGCTCGCGCTGCTGAGCGACGAGCACCCCTTCGCTCAGCGCGGCGATCGACAGAAACGCAAGTACGGCGACAATCCTGTGTTTCATGAGCCGTCTTACGAGCAATCTCGCAACGCGATAAGTATCGCGTCATTGCCCGTAGGCTTCAATGTTGTTTGCGCCGAAGCACACAGCGTGCCGCCAGTTTCCCGGAGGCGCCGGTCATGAAACCGCCAGGGTGCGTTCCTGCGCCGCAGAGATACAGCCCCTGAATCGGCGTCTCGTACCGCCCGATACCGAGCAGAGGGCGCATCGCATACAACTGGTCGGGCGACAACTCCCCATGAAAGATGTGGCCGCCCCACAACCCGTAGTCCGTTCGGAGCTCGGCGGGTGTGATCAGCTCGGCGGCGACGACGAGCGATCGGATTCCGGGTGCATGCGCGCCGAGCACATCCAGGACGGCGGTCAGCAGCCCACTCTTCGATGATGTCCAGTCCGACCCCCGGAGGGCATACGGGGCATAGTGCGCGTATACCGACGCCACGTGTGCACCCGCTGGAGCCAGTGACGGGTCGAGAATCGACGGGATCGTGATGTCGAGCCAGGGTGAGGCGGAGAACTCTCCGTATTTCGCGTGATCGAACGCCCGTTCGAGATATTCGAGCGTGGGACCAAGGTGAACACGTCCCGCGATGAGTGAGGGGTCACTGACGCCACCGAACGATGGCAGCGCCGAGAGTGCGAGGTTGACCTTCGCGACGGTGCCGGCGGCCCGATAATTTCGCATCTGTGCCACGAAGTCGGGCGCCAGGTCGATTGGATCGACCAGATCGAGGAACGTCGTCTTCGGATCGGCGCACGAAAGGATTGTCGACGCCTCGATTTCACGCCCCCCGGCAACGACCGCTACCGCCCGGCCATCTTTCACCACGATGCGCTCCACGGGGGTTTCCGTGCGGAGCTCGGCGCCCGCCGCTGACGCGGCAGCAGCCATGGCTTTCGTCACCGCACCAGGACCCCCTCGCGCTCGCACATCCCGACCGCCGGCGAGCCGGCGATGCGCCTCACGCAAGAGCAGCACGAGCGCGCTGCCTGCCGACCGTGGGCCGAGCATCGTGCCCGAGACACCGCGCGCGGCGATTGCCGCACGGAGCACATCGGTCTCGAACCATTCGTGCGCGAGATCCGCAACGGGCATGGACAGCCATCGCAGCAGACGATGCTCATCGCGACGGTCGAGCAAACGAAACGCGCGTCCGGTCTTCAGCAGGTTCCAGATGTCGCCAGCACGCGGGGCGTCGAGGTCGGGCGGTGGTGAGCCGAATGTCGACGCGAGGACCGACGCGACATCGTCGATCGCGTCACAGAATTTCGGGTACGCATCCGCGTCGCGTGAACTCCAGCGCCGAAGTCCTTCGGCAGTCAGCTGCGCGTTATTCCGGAGGACCAGGGAGCGGCCATCTGTCGCGATCGCGCACACCCTGGCGGATGTGTCGAGGAATTCCGCGCCGTGCCGTACCAGGGCCATGTCCCGCACGATTTGATCCTGGAGAAGAACTTCATGAGAGAGCCGTGGGCCGTGGAAGCCTGGATGGATCTCACTCGTGATCGCGCCCCCGCCGATGGTCGGCCTGCTTTCGAGCACCAAAGGCTTGAGACCTGCCTCGGCCAGATAAAACGCGGCCGCCAAGCCGTTGTGCCCGCCGCCGATGATGATCGTGCCGCTCATGCGCGGGTTCGTCAGGCTCTGTCCGCCAGGATCTTCAGCGCGGCATTCCTTCCCGGTGCGCCCATGATGCCGCCACCCGGGTGTGTCGCCGATCCGCACATGTAGAGACTGCGAAGCGGCGTCTTGTACTGTGCCCACCCGGGCGCAGGGCGCAGGAAGAAGAGCTGCTCGAGCGTCAGCTCACCCTGGAAGATGTTGCCCTCGGAAAGGCCCCATTCACGCTCGAGGTCGAGCGGCGTGACGACCTGTCGATGAAGGACGATGTTGCGCAGATTCGGTGCATAGTCGGCCAGCGTGTTGATGACCGTGTCGCCAAACGCCTCACGCTGCTCATCCCAGGTGCCCTCCTTCAGATGGTACGGGGCGTATTGCACGAAGCAGGACATGACGTGCTTGCCGGGTGGCGCGACACTGGGATCGGTGAGCGATGGAATCACGATGTCTATGTAGGGCCGTCGAGAGTACTGGCCGTACTTCGCCTGGTCGTAGGCACGTTCCATGTAGTCGACACTCGGCGAGATCGAGATCGCTCCGCGTAAGTGAGGACCGGGCCCTGGCAGACTCGTGAAGTCAGGCAGCGTGTCGAGCGCCAGGTTGACCTTTGCGGACGATCCGCGGAACTTGTAACGACCGACGTCCTCGACGAACTCGTCGGGCAGGACTCGGGGATCGACGAACCGAAGAAACGTCAGCCGCGGGTCGACGCTCGAGACGACGAGCCGCGCGGCGATCTCGTCTCCGTTCTTCAACACGACGCCTTCGGCGCGGCCGCCGCGAACGAGGATCTGACTGACCTCCGCAGCGGAGCGGATCTCGGCGCCGGCTTCGCGGGCGGCCGCGGCAATGGCGTTCGAGATCGATCCTGTGCCGCCGCGTGCGAACCCCCACGACCGAAACGCTCCGTCGATCTCGCCCATGTAATGGTGGAGCAACACGTAGGCTGTGCCCGGCGACCGGACGCCCAGAAAGGTCCCGATGATCCCCGACGCCGACATCGTTGCCTTGAGCACGTCGGTTTCGAACCATTGATCGAGAAAGTCGACCGCGCTCATCGTCATGAGCTGGATTTGGTTGTATTGATCCTGTCGCGGAAGTCGCTGAAAGCGGCGCAGCAAGAACAGCAGCTGCTTCAGGCCGCGCGGGTCGAGCGAGGTCGGGTCCGGCGGGAGCATGCTCAAGATCGGCTTGACGAAACGGCCCATCTCGACCATCGCGCGGCCGTACTCGTCGTATGCTTCGGCGTCGAGTCGTGAATGACGGGCGATCTCTCGCCGCGTCTTGGCGTGGTCGTTGACACGCCAGAGATAGTCGCCGCTCGGCATCGGCGTGAACGTGCCGTCGAGCGGGAGAATCTCGAGGCCGTGACGAGGCAGATCCAGCTCGCGAATGATCTCCGGACGCAGCAGCGAGACGACGTACGAGCAGACGGAGAAGCGGAAGCCTGTGAAGACCTCCTCAGTGACCGCGGCGCCGCCGAGCACGTGGCGCCGCTCGAGCACCAGCACCGAGCGGCCGGCGCGCGCGAGGTAGGCGGCGGTGGTCAAGCCGTTGTGGCCGCCTCCGATCACGATCACGTCATAACGCACGAGGAGATGGTACGTAGCGAGTAATGCAAAATGCAAAATTCAAAATGCAAAATGCAAAAATCAAACGCAAAATGAAAAGTCACGGAAAGCTGCCCATGGTGCTCATCTGGCATTCTGTACGTCCGTTTAATTTTGCATTTTGCATTTTGCATTTTGAATTACGGTGATGCACAGTGAGGGACTGCATCAAGGACCACCCATGCGATTACGCACGCTCTTGATTCTTGTCGCGCTGGCAGTCAGCGCAGTCTGCGCTCAGGCGCAGTGGTTGAACCATCCAGCCGCCGGAACGCCGCGGACGAAGGATGGCAAACCGAATTTGAGCGCGCCAGCACCGCGCGCCTCCAACGGCAAGCCGGATCTGTCGGGAGTGTGGCAGGCGGTGCCCGCGCCTCTCGAGGTGCGACTCAAATTCTTCGGTGGGGATGGAACGCAGACGAGCGGAGAGCCACCACCGTCGCTTTACTTCATGAACGCCTTATCGGACTACAAGCCGGACGACATCGTACTCGCGCCGCCGGCGGCCGCGTTGTTCAAGCAGCGAGGTGATTCGATCTCGAAAGATCTCCCGTCCACGCACTGCCTCCCCCTCGGCGTGCCGTTGATGGACGCCGGCCCATTTCCTCACAAAATCGTCCAGTCACCCGACCTGGTCCTGATCTTGTACGAAGAGCTGACGATGTTTCGGCAGATCTATACCGATGGACGCAAGCTGCCGGTGAATCCAGAGCCCGCGTTTGCCGGATACTCCGTTGGGAGATGGGACGGCGACTCCCTGGTCGTCGAGACGATCGGCTTGAGGAATGACAGCTGGTTGGATGCGTTCGGACACCCGCTGAGCGATACCGCGCGTGTGACGCAGCGCCTTCGCCGCCGTGACTTTGGAACGATGGACGTGCAGGTGACGATCGACGACGGCAAGTACTACAGCAAACCCTTCACATACACGTTCACGAAGCGACTGTTTCCGGATACGGACGTCCTCGAATCGGTCTGCGAGAACGAGAAGGATCGCCAGCACCTGAAGTGATCACAGCAGTGTCCTGAGGATCGCTCGCCCGACGATGAGCCACGTCTCGGGCTCCGTGAAAGACGAGGGCACATGAACGCGGCGATGCCGACGTAGAGGAATCGGGCCCGGCGGGTTCGACCGAGCCGCGCCGAGCGTCGGTCTCGTTGACTACACCGGGGCCATCCGATATGGTCTGCCCCGAAGGACCGAAGGCGGATGTCACCGACACGCAGAGACTTTATCAAAACGTCCGCGGCCACAGCGGCATCGCTGGCGGCGGGAGGCCGACTCGGTCTCGACTCGGCCGCGCAGACGCTGACCGCTCCGAGCGCCGATCCCGCTGCCATCGACCTCGCGAATCAGGCGCTCGATGCGGCGCGGGGTGCAGGCGCCTCCTATGTCGACGTGCGGATCGGCCGGTATCGTCGTCAGGCAATCACGACGCGCGAACGTCAGGTGATGAACGTCAATGACGGCGAGTCGTACGGACTCGGCGTGCGGACGCTCGTCAATGGCTGCTGGGGCTTTGCGGCCACGAGCGTGATGACGGCGGCTGGTGCGCGAAGCGCCGCGCTCGAAGCCATCGTGATGTCGCGTGCCGCCCGTGCCGTCCACGTGCGCCCCGTCGAGCTCGCGCCAATCATGCCAGTCAAAGGGACGTGGATCACTCCCGTGCGGCGCGATCCGATCGAGGTGCCCATCGAGGACAAGATCGCGTTGCTGCTCTCGACCAACGAGGCGGCTCTGAAGGTGAAGAACGTCCGCTTCGTCAACTCAGGTCTCCAGCTCCTGCGCGAGGTGAAAACGCTCGTGACGTCGGAAGGCACGAACGTCACGCAGACGATGATCCGCGTGGGGCCGTCGTTTTCGGCGACGGCCATCGGCAACAACGACTTCCAGACGTATGAGGAGGAGCTGGCGCCGCGCGGGCTCGGTTGGGAATACGTCGAGTCGCTCAACCTGCCGGGCAACGCCGAGCGATGGGCCTCGCTTGCCGCCGAGAAGTTGACGGCAAAGAGCGTCGATGCGGGACAGTACGATCTGATTCTCGAACCCACCAACCTGTGGCTCACGATTCACGAATCGATCGGACACTCGACCGAGCTCGATCGCGCCATCGGTGAAGAAGCCAACTACGCGGGGACGAGCTTCGTGGCGCCGCCCGAGAAGGTACTCGGCCAGCTCCGGTTTGGTCCGCCGATCATGACCGTCCAGGCGGACCGTACACAGGACGGCTCGCTGAGCCGTGTCGCGTGGGACGACGAGGGCGTGCCAGCAGACAAGTGGCTGATCGTCGAGAAAGGTCTGTTCAAGGATTATCAAACGACCCGCGAGCAGGTGGCGCGGATACAGAAGCTCACTGGCGTGACGAGATCGCACGGCTGCTCGTTTGCGGAGTCGTGGAACGCCGTCCAGTTTCAGCGCATGCCGAACATCTCGCTGCTGCCAGGCGATCAGGACGTCGGCGTCAACGAGATCGTGGCGGCCACCGATCGCGGCATCCTGATCAGGAATCGCGGGTCGTGGTCCATCGATCATCAACGCTACAACTTCCAGTTCTCGGGGCAGGCGTTCTACGAAGTGCGAAACGGGAAGATCGCTGGAATGCTCAGAGACGTGGCGTATCAGAGCAACTCGCCTGTCTTCTGGAACTCGATGGACATGATCGGCGGCCCGTCCTCGTACTGGATGGGCGGCGCCTTCAACGACGGCAAGGGTGAGCCGTCGCAAAGCAACTCGGTGAGTCACGGCTGCGTGCCGGCGCGGTTCCGGAGAGTGACGATCCTCAACACCGCACGGAGCGCATGATGTCGCAGACGTCCGCACGGCCGGTGGCGTCAACCGCCGTCTCGCAGCTGCTGACGCGCGAACAGGCGAAGGCGCTGGCCGACCGCGTGCTCGGACTGAGCAGCGCCGATCAGACGCGCGTGAACATCACGAGCCAGTGGACTGGCAACACGCGGTTTGCCGACGCGAGCATCACGACCTCGGGTGGCGTGACCAACACCTCGGTCACGATCACGGTGACGATCGGCAAGCGTCAGGCGTCGGCATCGACCAACGTCCTGGACGAGCCCTCTCTGAAGAGGACTGTCGATCTTGCCGCCCGTCTCGCGCGGCTCTCCCCTGAAGATCCCGAGTTGATGCCGGAGCTCGGCCCGCAGTCGTACGCGACCGTGAGCGCCTTCCTGGAAGGCACGGCCGATCTCGATCCTGAATCGCGCGCAGCGGGGGTTCGGCGCGCGATCACGGGCGCGACGGCAGCCGGCAAGACGGCGGGCCAGGTGTTCACGGCCGGGTATCTCGAGGCGAACGCGCGCGCGGTGGCCGTTGCGACGAGCAATGGCCTCTTCGCGTACCACCGAAGCACCGATGCGGATTTCTCGCTGACCGCGCGGACGCCGGACGGCACCGGAAGCGGATGGGCGCGCAGCGGCGCGCGCGACTGGAATGCGATCGATCCAGCGGCGCTGGGCCGCATCGCCGCGCAGAAAGCCGTGGCGAGTCGAACGCCGCAAGCGATCGACCCCGGCATGTACACGGCGGTGCTCGAGCCGCAGGCAGTGACCGATCTGATACCGCTGCTCGCCGGAGCGCTCAACGCCCGCAACGCCGACGAGGGTCGTAGTCCCTTCTCAAAGCCCGGCGGCGGCACGCGCATCGGCGAAAAGGTTGCCGACGATCGCGTGACGCTCTACTCGGATCCCACCGACCGTGGACTGTCGGCGCAGCCGTTCGACAACCAGGGCCTTCCAATCGGCCGCATCGTGTGGATTGAGAAAGGCGTGTTGAAGAACCTGGCGTACACGCGGTTCTGGGCGCAGAAGCAAGGCACGCGGCCGACGGGTGCGCCGCTCGCCGGTGGGCTGGCGCTGGCCGGCGGCACCAAGAGCACCGAGGAGTTGATCGCCGGCTGCACGCGGGGAATCCTCGTGACGCATTTCTTCTACATTCGTGCCCTCGATCCACGAACGGTTCTGCAGACAGGGCTGACGCGCGATGGCACGTTCCTGATCGAGAACGGCAAGATCACGCGGGCGCTGAAGAACTTCAGGTGGAACGAGAGTCCGCTGCTGCTCCTGAATCGCCTCGAGGAGATCGGTCGTCCGGAGCCGACGGAAGCCGGGAGGCTGATGCCCGCGCTCCGCGTGCGGGGCTTCAACTTCACGTCGCTGTCAGATGCAGTGTAGGGCGATGCAGTGTAGGGCGGGTTTGCTCTGCCCTTCGACTTCGCTCAGGGCACCCCGAGCAACGTCGAGGGGTGTAGACCCGCCGGACACACTTGGTGAAGCCGGCGAGTCGTGTGGCTGGAGCAAGACAATGAACGCACCTCGTTGCGCGAACGGTTCTATTGCGGTGGCAATCGCGATCGCCGCGGTATGGTCCTCCGGCGTGGCCAGTCAAGATCTCCCGCATCGGCAGACGTCCTCGACCTCTGACGCTCGCAAGCCATACGCTCCGCCGCGCACGTCGTGGGGCGATCCCGATCTGCAAGGCACCTACACGAACAAGTACGAGCAGAGCACGCCGTTCGAGCGGCCGGCGGAGTTCGCGGGGCGCCGCGTTGAGGACGTGTCCGGCGCAGAGCTGGCCACGGTTCTCGAGAAGCGGAACACACAAGTCCTGACACGATCGGCGGGTGTTGGCCCGCTCCAGTTTCGCGACCCGCTGGACGTGACGAAAGGCAGCCGTGCCTGGCTCATCGTCGATCCGCCCGACGGAAAAATCCCACCACTGACCGCGGCCGCCGCACGACGGCACACCGGGCCGCCAGATCCGTTTCAAGACACGGGCATCCAGGGCATCGTCAACGCGCGCGATCGCACTCACAGCAGCTTTGATGAGGGGCCGTTCAACACGATCGAAGATTTCAGTTTGTGGGAGCGCTGCATCACGCGCGGAGTTCCCGGCGCGATGATGCCGCACATTCTCGGCAACTCCTATGAGATCGTGCAGGCCCCCGGATTCGTGAGCATCCGCTACGAGCTGATCCACGACGTTCGTGTCATCCCGCTCGACGGCCGTCCGCACGTGTCTCGCGGGATTGCGCTCGAAATGGGCGATGCGCGTGGGCACTGGGACGGCAACACGCTCGTGATCGAGACGACCAACTTCAAAGACCGAAGCACGTTTCGAAACGCCAACGCCGCGACGTTGCGCCTCATCGAGCGCTTCACGCCGACCGCGCCGAACCGGATTGAATGGGCGGTGACTGTCGACGACTCATCGACGTGGACCAGACCGTGGACGTTCACGATGCCGTTGACGATGAACGACAGCGAGCCGGTCCTCGAATTCGCGTGCCACGAAGGGAACTACGCCGTGCCACACATCCTCAGCGGAGCCCGCGCCGCAGAGCGCCTCTATCCAACCTTGCACTGATTCTTCAACGGCTCAGTCGGATCAGCCGCTTAGAACCTTGACCGGTGCTGTTCGGCCGCGGTAGGGTCCTCCCGCTGTCGACGATCTTCGTCCTCATGTTGGAGGCTCACATCCCATGACGCCTTCGGTCCGTCTCGTTGCTGCGCTCGTACTCGGACTTGTGTCCGCCGAGTTCCCCAACCACCTCGTCGCGCAGGATCAGGCCGATCAGATTGAGCCACCAGGACAGATACGACGCGGCCCTTTGAATGGTGAGCGAGCGAGCAATCGCGTCTACATCGTCCGCATGGCAGATGTCCCCGTTGTCTCCTACACGGGCGGCATCGCAGGCTTGCCGGGAACGAAGGCGGCTCGCGGGCAGAAGATCGATCCGAATAGTGCTGAGGTCAGTGGGTACGCGGGCTATCTGGACGGGCAGCACGTCCGGGCGCTGAACGCCGTCGGCGGACGCAAGGTGTACGACTACCGATACAGCTTCAATGGGTTTGCGGCGGAATTGAGCGATGCGCAGGCGGATGCCATTCGCGGTGTCGCCGGTGTGCTGAGCGTGACCAAAGACGACGTGCAGTTCGCGGACACATCGTCCACGCCCACGTTTCTCGGTCTCGATGCGCCCGGCGGTCTGTGGGATCAACTCGGGGGCGTGGGGCGATCGGGTGAGGACATCATCATCGGCGTGATCGACTCTGGCGTGTGGCCCGAGAGCGTGAGCTTCTCCGATCGAACTGGATCGAATGGAAGCGCGACGAAAGACGGCAAGCTGAGCTACCAGCAGATTCCAGGCTGGCATGGCAAATGTACGCCCGGTGAATCGTTCCCGGCGTCGAAGTGCAATCAGAAGCTCATTGGGGCGCAACGCTTCAATGCGGCATGGGGTGGAGATGCCGGTCTCAAAGCCGAACTGCCATGGGAATTCGCGTCGCCCCGTGATTACAACGGACACGGCACGCACACCGCGTCGACGGCGGGCGGCAACCACGATGTTCCGCTGATCGGGCCAGCCTCGATCTTCGGCAGAATCAGCGGCATCGCGCCACGCGCGCGGATCGCCGTATACAAAGTGCTGTGGTCCCTGCAGGACGGATCGCAATCCTCCGGATTCACATCAGACCTGGTGGCAGCAATCGATCAGGCGGTTGCCGACGGCGTCGACGTCATCAACTTCTCGATCAGCGGCACGCGAACGAGCTTTCTGGAAGCCACGCAGGTTGCCTTTCTCTTCGCGGCCGACGCCGGCGTGTTCGTCGCGGCCTCGGCAGGCAACGAAGGGCCGACGTCGAGCACGGTCGCGCACTCTGGGCCGTGGGTGACAACGGTTGCCGCAGGTACCCACAATCGCAACGGCGAAGGCTCGGTACGTCTTGGCAATAACGTGACCTATAACGGCGCATCGGCGGCGACTGCGGTCGGCCCGGCACCGCTGATTGATTCCACCGCGGCCGGTTTGGCCGGAGCCGATCCCACCGCGCTCGCGCTTTGCTTCACCGCCACCGACAACGGCGGAACTCCGGTGCTGGATCCTGCCAAGGTCGCCGGCAAGATCGTCGTGTGCGATCGCGGCGTCAACGCTCGTGTGTCCAAGAGCCTTGCCGTTCGCAACGCCGGCGGTGTCGGGATGATTCTGCTCAACACGTCCGCGAACACGCTCAACGCGGACTTCCACTTCGTTCCGAGCGTGCACCTGTCGCACCTCGACCGCGCCGCCGTGAAAGCGTATGCGGCGGGTGCGAGTCCCACGGCAACGATCAATCAGGCGACGATCGTCTACAACGCGCCGGCGCCGTTCACGGCCGCGTTCTCCTCGCGCGGTCCACTCATCGCCGGTGCCGGGGATCTACTCAAGCCCGATGTCATCGCACCTGGTCAGGACATCGTTGCCGCCGTTGCGCCTCCAGGCAACGGTGGACGGTCGTTCGATGTGTACAGCGGAACGTCGATGTCGAGTCCGCATGTCGCTGGCCTCGCTGCGCTCTTGAAGAACATGCATCCGGACTGGACACCGATGACGATCAAGTCGGCGCTCATGACGACCGGCACCGACGTGATCGACGGTGGTGTCCCCGCGCCCAACACGAATCCCGTGCTGATCTTCCGCCAAGGTGCCGGGCACGTGGCGCCCACTCCGGCGGGCGATCCGGGACTTGTCTATGACGCAGGCCTCAACGATTGGCTCGCGTTCCTGTGCGGTGCCACGACCGGCGTGGTGCCGTCGGTGTGCTCCGCGCTGTCGTCGGCGGGCTACTCGCTCGATCCAAGCGACCTGAACGTCGCTTCGATCGCGATCGGTGGGCTACCGGGCACTCAGACGGTGACCCGACGGGTGACGAATGTCGGAGGCAACACCGCGACCTACGCCGTGTCCACGACCGGACTAGGCGGCATCACCGTCAACGTGACATCGACGTTGTTGACGCTCGCCCCGGGAGCCACTGGGTCGTTCAGGGTGACCTTCACGAGGACGACAGCCGCGCTGAACACCTATGCCGGTGGCCAGCTGCGCTGGACCGACGGCGCGCACACGGTTCGGATTCCGATAGTCGTGCGGCCGATGCCGCTGTTGGCTCCGCTGTCGGTGTTCGGTACCGGTGGACCGATCAACTACAACGTGACGTTTGGGTACACGGGCACCTTCGGGGCCACCGCGCGCGGTCTCATTCCAGCGAATCAGACCAACAGCTCTGTCGCAGACGATCCGGGCAATTCGTTCAGCCCGACGGGCCCCGGTGTCGTCTCCTTCCCGGTGGCAATACCTGCCGGTACGACCCACGCGCGCTTCTCTCTCTTTGACGCCAACGTGACACCTGGCAGCGACATCGATCTCTACGTGTATCAAGGGACGACGCTGGTCGGTGTCAGCGGGACGAGCAGCTCGAACGAAGAGGTCAATCTGATCAATCCGGCAGCCGACAACTACACGGTCTACGTGCACGGCTTCGCCGTGAACGGAACGGCAAACTTCACGCTGTTCTCCTGGCTGCTCGGATCGGTGAACGCGGGCAACATGACGGTCACTGCACCTGCGACCGCGACGCAGGGCACGACTGGCGCCATCAATTTGACGTTCAGCGGCCTCGCGCCCGCGACGAAGTACCTGGGGTCGGTTGTGTATTCCGGCGTCGCCGGTTTGCCAAACCCGACGATTGTTCGCGTGGATAGACCCTAGATCGGGCCTTGGGATTAGGAATCCTGTTACGGCACTGCGGCAACAGGAGCGGTCGTGCTGTATTCGTAGACCAATGCGGTCTTCGTACGTGAGTTGGGATCAACCCACGACCCCAGATCGTTCTGGAGTACTTGAAAGACGTCGTGCGCGCGCCTGGCCGATCGGCCGCGGTACTTTTCGGCCGCGTCGCCGTACCGATAGCTGAACTCCACGGCCACTGGCGCAGTGTTGCTGCCGTTTTCGTCGTACCAGACGATCAGCGCGCTTTCGGCGTACGTTTTGGGGTTCGAGTCGATCTGCAGGCTCCCGCCAGTGATGACGAGCTCGCGAGATGTGAGCCCGTTGACCTCAGTGACTCGCTGTGTCGCTTCCGCCGCGTCGAACCGCTTTTCCAGGCCTGGAAAGAACAAGACCACGTCGCCCACGGTTGACGGATTGCGCTTGCTGGACACTTCTCCACAAAAGGAGAGGCTGTAGAAGGAGGCGAACGGCGCCTTGATGTCTTCCTCGAACTTGCTCGTCGTGCGCGCACGGCGATCCTTCAGCCGGCGACTCTCGGCGACGTAGCGGTCCGGATGACGGAATTTGAGCGTGATATCGGCTCGTCGGCCGCCAAGCGCTCGTCGAACACGGACGATGTAGCCATTCGCGCGCAGGAGCTGTGCGTCGCTGTCGAGGAACACGATGAGACGGCGCTTCTCGATCCGTTTCAGGTCGCCACGAGACGGTGCGACCTGCGCGACGGCCTGAGAAAAATCCTGCCAGAATGCGTGAGCCTTCGTCAGCAGCGTCTGCTCGGTTCCAGCGAACCTGGCTGGCTGCAGCATGACTTTGTACTCCCGGGAAGTGACTCGCTGTCGCTTCGGCATGTTCCCTCTTGGGTGACCCAATATAATCCTTCGTGCCGTGCCCGTTGGGACGCCATTTCACAAGCGGACGTTCGAGCTCTGCGAGTCGTTGAGCTATCGCGACTGGTCCGGTTACTACACGGTGAGTGCGTATGAAACGCACCACGAGCACGAGTACAACGCCATCCGCAACGCGGCAGCGCTCATCGACATCTCGCCATTGTTCAAGTACACCGTAGCCGGTGTGGATGCGCCCGCACTCGTCGATCGCGTGATTACGCGAGACGTTCGCGCCATGGATGTGGGGCAGGTCGTGTACACGCCCTGGTGCGATGAGCGCGGCGCAGTCATCGACGACGGCACCGTTGCGAGGCTCGAGGAGACTCGTTTCCGCTGGACGGCGGCCGATCCCAACCTGCGTTGGATCCGGCAAAACGCCGCGGGATTGCGCGTGACGGTCGAAGATGTCTCGGAGCAAACGGCCGCGCTCGCGCTTCAAGGACCGGTGTCCGGTCGAGTGCTCGAGGCCTGTGCTGACGCCGACGTCGAAGGCTTGAAGTATTTTCGCGTGACTCGCGGGCATATTGCCGGTGTGCCGGTCGACGTTTCCCGCACCGGCTACACGGGAGACCTCGGGTATGAGATCTGGATGCCGAGCGATCGCGCGCTCGCCGTCTGGGACGCGGTGATGGCGGCGGGCGAGCCGTTCGACCTCAAGCCGGTTGGCATGTTGGCGCTGGACGTCGCGCGCACCGAGGCTGGCCTGCTCCTCATAGACGTGGATTTCGCCGGTAGCCGAAAGGCGATGATTCCGTCGCAGCAGTACACGCCGCATGAACTGGGTCTCGGCCGGCTCGTCTCGCTCGACAAGGGACCCTATGTCGGCCGCGCGGCGCTTGCCGCGGAACGTGAGCGCGGACCGCGTCGCATGATTGTCGGACTCGAGATCGACTGGTCCGATGTCGAAGCGCTCTACGACAGAATCGGGCTGGCTCCAGTGGCACCGGGTGCCGCCTCGAGAGTCGCCGTCCCCGTACTGAAGCATGGGCGTCAGATTGGCCGGGCGACCACGACGGCCTGGTCGCCGACGTTGAAGAAGCTGATCGCGCTGGCGACGATCGACGCGCCGTACTTCAATGAAGGCAGGCACGTCGAGTTCGAAGTGACCGTCGAAGGGGAGCGGCACTTCGTCGGTGCGACCGTCGTGCGAACGCCGTTCTTCTCCCCGCCGCGCAAGACAGCTACCCCGCCTTTCTCATAGAATCCCGTCCACTGCGAGGAGGCTCATGATTCCAGAACGTTATGCACCGATAACCTACGCACTGTTTCGGATCGTGTTTGGGTTTCTGTTTTTCTGCTTCGGGTTGCAGAAGATGTTCGGGTGGTTCGGGGGCCAGGTTGCACCGTTGGCGAGTCTGATGGGCGCGGCGGGCGTGGTTGAGACTGTCTGCGGGCTTCTCATCATGATTGGGCTGTTCACGAGGCCGGCGGGGTTCCTGGCGAGCGGCGAGATGGCGGTCGCGTTCTTCTACATCCACATACGTCTCATGGGACTGGTCCCGCTCGTCAACATGGGCGAGCGGTCGACGATGTTCTGTTTCGCGTTTCTCTACATCTGCTCGAGAGGCGCCGGTATCTGGAGTCTCGACAGCATGTTGAAACGTCGGTAGCCGAAGACACGCGGCGTTCCGGACGACCGATCGGTCCGGACGCTGCGCACGCCGCGCTCCACAATGGTCTCCACGTTATCTGCCGACGCCCGTGCCTCGCTCGTCGCGGACCTCCGATCGCTCGTGGGTGATCGCTGCACGACCCATCCGACGCAGATCGAACAGCACAGCCACAGTGAATCCTGGCATCCGCCCGGTGAACCCGATGTCGTCGTCTTTCCAGTAACGACCGACGAGGTCAGTGCCATCGTGCGGACTGCGGCCACGCACGGCGCGCCTGTCGTGCCGTTTGGGGCGGGGTCATCGCTCGAGGGACACGTGAACGCGGTCCGCGGTGGAGTGTCCATCGACCTCTCGCGCATGAATCGCGTCCTTCGCGTGAGCGTGGAGGACCTGGACGTGACGGTCGAGGCCGGCATCACGCACCGGCAGTTGAACAAGGCGCTCGTCAATTCAGGCGTGTACTTCTGGGTCGATCCGGGCGCGGACGCCACGATCGGCGGCATGGTCGCGACCGGCGCCTCCGGTACGACGACGGTTCGTTACGGAACGATGCGCGAGACCGTGCGGGGGCTGACCGTCGTGCTCGCCGACGGTCGCGTGATCCGTACCGGGGGACGCGCACGAAAGTCGTCGGCCGGCTACGACCTCACGCGACTCTTTGTCGGGTCCGAAGGGACGCTCGGTGTCATCACCGAAGTGATCCTGCGCGTGCACGGCCTGCCCGATGCCGTGTCCGCGGCGGTGTGCCCGTTCGACTCGATGGAGGGCGCTGTCCGAACCGTCATCACGACGATCCAGCTGGGCATCCCCGTGGCGAGGATCGAGCTCCTCGACGAGGTGATGATCGACGCCGTCAATCGCTATTCGCGCCTCTCGCATCCGGTGAAGCCCACGCTGTTCTTCGAGTTTCACGGTACGAGCCAAGCGGGCGTTGCCGAGCACGCGACCACGGTGCAGGAGATTGCCTCCGAGCACGGCGCCGGTGAATTCCAGTGGGCGACGACGACCGAGGACCGTGCCAGGTTGTGGCAGGCACGCCACAACACGCTTCCCGCGTCGCGCGCGATGCGGCCGGGCGGGAGTGCGTTTGTCACCGATGTCTGCGTGCCGATCTCGAGGTTGGCCGAGTGCATCCTCGAAACGAAGAAGGATCTCCAGGCATCGCGTGCCTTCGGCCCGCTTGTCGGGCACGTCGGCGACGGGAACTTTCATCTGAACTTCATCTTCGATCGCGATGATCCCACTGAGCTTGCCGAGGTGAAGGCGCTCAATGCACGTCTCGTGCACCGGGCCCAGTCGATGGGCGGCACGTGCACCGGAGAGCACGGCATCGGGCTGGGGAAGATCGACGATCTGATCAGGGAGCACGGCGGAGCGGTCGATGTCATGAGAGCGATCAAGCAGGCGCTCGATCCGGACAACCGGATGAATCCGGGAAAGCTGTTTCGTTAGGGCTCGTCCCGACGCACGACGTCGTCGAGCGCGGCGACCGCGTCGGTCAACTGGTCGTCACGCAAGTACGGCGCGGGTCCGAGTCGCAGGATGTCGCCACGGGCGTCGACGAGCACATCTCGATCCCGCAGGCGTGTCGCGAGCTCGCGCGCCCGCGTTGCCCGTATCGCCAGAAATCCGCCGCGTCGTTCTTCATCCAGTGGTTCGACGCGGACCATCGACGCGTCCAGGTCGAGCGCTTCGACGGCCGCTTTGAGCACACCGACCTGACGTCGGTTGATCTCGCGCAGCGCATCCGGCGTCAGCCCCTCCCGCAGATGAAAGTCGAAGACCGCCGCGGCGCGATAGTGCGAGGTCGGATCGTAGGTCGCGCCCGCAAACGCGGCGGCGCCCTCGCTGTACGTGACCTCTGTGCTGCCGCGCTCCAAGGCCTCGAACTCCGCAAACCAGCCCGTGAGGACCGGGCGCATCCGGGGGCCCTCCGGGATGCGCAGAAAGCAGTTTCCTTCGCCGAGCTGGCAATACTTATAGCCACCACCCGTGACGAACGCGCCGCCAAGTCCCATCGATGAAAGATCGAACGGCACGACGTTGAGATGATGGTAGGCATCGACGAGCAGCTCCACACCATGTCGACTGCACGCCTCAGCCACGCCGTTGAGCCCAGGCACGATCTCCGCCGTTTCGTACAACACCGACGACACCAGAACGGCAAGCGTGTGATCGTCGATTGACGAGATCAGTCGATCCGCGAGCGTGTCAGCGGGGCGCGCCGCGAGCTTTGCGACCTCAATGCCTTCCTCCGCCAATCGATCGAGCTGTCGACGGAGTGTGTGGAATTCGCCGTCGGTCGTCACGAGTCGTTGTCGGTGACGGACCGGAAGCGCGGACAGCCACCGCGTGACGAGTTCGTGCGTGTTCTGGCCGAGGGCGATGTTTCGCGGCACGTCGCCGAGAAGCCTCGCGAACCCAGACCGCACGCGTTCGGCCTGCGCGGCCGCCTTTTCCCATTTCTCGTCGACGTACTCAGCGGCGTCGAGCCACGCCCGTGACTGTGCGTCGAACCCGACGTCTGGCCACGCCTGATGCGAGTGCCCCGTCAGCAACAGCCGCTCGCTGACACGGAAGCGCGAGTAATGAGCAGCCAGGCGATTCATGAAGGGCTATGCTACGCTCGACCGAGTACAGGAGGCCCGATGATCTCTGGCGCCCGCACGCGTCGATTCCTCTGGACAGCCACGCTGCTGCTTTCGTGTGCTGCGCCCGTCCTTGCGCAAGTGCGCATCGTGCAGACAAATTCCGCAGGGGACAACATTCATCTGATCGACCCGAAGACGCACGCGATCGTGGGCGAGATCACCGGGATCCCGATCAACCACGGAGCCGCGGCGGCGCCCGATGGCAGCAGGTTCTACTTCAGCAGCGAGGCCGAACAGACGCTGCACGTCGTCGACGGCAAGACGCTGCAGACGATGAAGAAGATTCCGCTCAGTGGTCGTCCGAACAATATCTCGATTACAAAGGACGGAAGCCGCGTGTATGTCGGGATCGTCTCGGCGCCCGGCGCCGTGGACGTCATCGATACGAAGACGCTCGAGCGCGTGAAGAGCATCCCGACCAAGGGCGGCATCCACAACGTGTACGTCACGCCAGATGGGAAGCACGTCGTTGCCGGCTCGATCGCGGGCAGACTCATGACGGTGATCGACCAGAAGACCGACGAGCCGCTCTGGACTCTCTTCACTGAAGGCGTGCGTCCGATTGCCTTCGAAACCAATCCCGATGGCTCGACCAAGCGGCTCTTCGTGCAGCTCTCCGAGTTTCACGGCTTCGCCGTGGTCGATTTCCAGCAGCGCAAGGAGGTCAGTCGGGTCACGCTGCCTGCCGACGTTCCCGTTGAGAAAGTGGACAAGGGTCCGTTCAACGGATCGCCATCGCACGGTATCGGCGTGGCGCCTGACGGGAAAACGCTCTGGGTCACGAGCCGGCCCAACGCCCGCGTGTACACGTATTCACTGCCAGACTTGAAGCTGCTGTCCGATCCGGTCGACTTGGGCGGCCGGCCAGACTGGGTCACGTTCACGCCTGACAGCACGTTGATCTACATCGCCACCGAGAACACCGACTCCGTTCATGCGATCGATGTCGTGTCGCGAAAGGAAGTGGCGAAGATCAAGGTCGGGAAATCGCCAAAGCGCAACATCACGGTGGTGATGCGTTAGCGAGATGGTCGGTCCAAAAGGACCGGCCCTACTGATCCCTCATCCTTCCTTTTTCCCAAGATTCAGCGCGAGGTACTCGACGACCGTCTCGATCTCCGACGTCTTCAGGTCCGCACCGTATTCGACCATCGTGATGACGATGTCGCGCCATTTGGCCTTGTCGTAGTAGCCGCGGAATTTGGTGACCTCGCTGAGGTCGTGGCACGCCGTGCACTGCGCCTGCAGGATCTTCTTCCCCTCTCCATCAGGCAGCTCATCGTCTGGGCCGGCCGCACGTGAAGACGCGGGCGCCGCGATCATGGTCGCCACGAATAACGAGACCGCCCCGCGGAACACCCAGCTCATACGAGCATTCTAGCTGGCCCCGCACGCCTATAGGCGCGCGCGGATTTCCCACAGATCAGGAAAGAGGTTCTGTCCCAGCGTCGTGCGCAGATACGCCGCGCCTGCGGAGCCACCGGTGCCAGGCTTGATGCCGATGGTCCGCTCCACCATGCGCACATGCCGATAGCGCCACTCCGCAAAGCCCTCGTCGAGATCGACGAGACGCTCGCAGATTTCAGCCGTCTTCGCGTCCTCGCGGTAGACGCGTAGCAGTGCTTCCTGGATGTCAGCGCTCGGGACGATTCGCGCGGTCACGTCGCGTGTGAGATGTGCCGCGGGCACGGGATATCTTTCGCGCGCGAGATACTGCAGAAAGGCATCCCACAGGGTGGGCTCGCGGTAGCGACGCTCGAGCGCCGCGCGACCGCGGCTGCCTTCCACGAATCGCGTGAGAGCGGCTTCGCTCTTCGCGCCCAGGACGAACTCGATCTGGCGAAACTGATCAGACTGAAAGCCGCTCGCCGCCTCGAGCCGCGCGCGAAACGACGTGAACTCCAGTGGGGTCATCGTTTCGAGGATGTCGAGCTGCGCCACCAGGACCTTGAGGATCGTCAGGATCCGCTTGAACGTGTGCTGCGCCCGGTGCGGGTGATCCTCTCGAAGGAGCCGCACGACATGGTCCAGCTCGTGTAAGAGCTCCTTGAACCACAGCTCGTAGACCTGGTGGATGACGATGAAGAGCATCTCGTCGTGCTCCGGCCCTTCGGAGCGAGGCTGCTGAAGGGAAAGGAGCTGGTCGACCTGTAGATAGCTCGTGTAGGTCACCGACGGGTGTGGAGTGGTCATGATGAATGCTCTTCGGGCACGTCGAGGCCGACCGCACGCATCAACGCGATGGCATTGCTTCGCGTGACCGGGCCGGGTTTGAGTCGGTAGTCGAACCGGATCTCGCCGCCATCGAACCAATCCTCGAAGTGCACGTTGAGGCCTCTCGGAGCGAGCGCCCTGGCGATGCCGGCAAGCGCCAAATCGTGCGTGGTGATGAGACCGATCGCTCCTCGGTCGAGGACGCCGCGCAGCACACCTGAAGACCCAATGAGACGGTCGTGGGAATTGGTGCCGTGAAAGAGCTCGTCCAGCAGGAAGAGGAGCGGTAAGTCTCCGCGCGCGAGGTCCGCGAGCTCGCGGATGCGCGTGATCTCTGCGTAGAAGCGGGACCGACCCTCCTGAAGCGAGTCTTGTATTCGCAGCGTGGCGCCGACCGCAACCGGCGAGAGCCGCAGCGCGTGCGCGCGAACAGGCGCGCCTGCCAGCGCGAGCACCGCATTGATGCCGACCGTTCGGAGCAGAGTGCTCTTCCCGGACATGTTCGAGCCGCTGACCACGAGCAGCTGCGTGTGGTGTCCAAGCGACACGTCATTGCGCACGGTACGGGAAGCGGGGAGGAGAGGGTGGCCAAGGCCAGTTCCCTCGAACAGGCCGATGCGCGTGGCATCGGGAGTGATCTCAACGAGCTCCGGGAACGGATCGTCGGGGTGCTCGAAGCGATACGCGGACAGCGAGGAGAAGGCTTCGAACTCTCCAACGGCGATGAGCCATCGTCTGATGTGCACGCCGTGCGCTCGCCGCCAGTCCTCGATCGCCCATGCGATGTGCGTGCCCCACATGAACGGCAGCGAGAGCACCAGGAAATAGAGATTGTGCTGCCAGTCGTGCCACTCGACGAGTCGATGGACGTCAGCAATGGCCTGCGATGCGGGAATACCGTCGGTGGCGAGCTCCTGGCGCAGCGTCGTCAGGCGCGGCGAAGAGAATCGCGCGCGCTCGAGGTGCTCGAGCAGTTCCACGACCACGTCGAGGTCTCGCGCGGCGTAGTCAGCGCCGTTCAACACGCGTTCAACCCGCTTCTGCTGGGGCCACGCGAAGCCGATTTGCACACCAAGAGCGACGACCAATGGCAGGGAGTTCCCCGTCGTGAGCCACAGCGCCATGGTGATGACGACAACCACTGTGAGCGCGCGCGCGAGCCACCTCACCCACGATGGAGAGAGCAGCGCCGGCGCCTCGGCCCACGCGATCAGCGCGTCGCTTTTGACAGCAGCGAGTTCAGTGCCGACGATCGAAATGGCCTCGCGAAGGTCGAGCGCATCGGTGAGCTCGGTCACCCCTGTCTGTCGTTCTCGAATCTCGGCGCAGGACGCCGGCTGCTTGAGCCAGGCCGCCAGCGTGGCCTCTCCTCCTCGCGTTCGTGCGATCGAGAGCAGCTCGAAGAGCGAGCCCGATCCAAAGAGATCGAGATCCTTGGCGTAGAGGTGGCGCTCATCATCGAAGCGATCGCCCGGCACGCCGGTGCCCGCCCAGCGATCTTCGATTCGTGCGAGTCCGCGTTCGTAGAACGCAATCGCCCGAGCCGCGGCCTCACGAGCGCGAACGACACGATCGTGTCGCTGAATCAGAACCGTGAGCGCGCCAACGGGCAGGAGGATCCACCAACTGGACACGAGTCGGGCCCAGGCAAGCCCCACGGCCAGCACGACAAGGGCAAAGGCGGCGAGACGAGCCTGACTGAAGCGCAGGTCCAACCTGGTCAGCGCGTCGTGCGCCGTTCGACGCTGGCCGAGGCGGTCGCGATAGTGATCGGCTGGTAGCCCAGGCACGCCTAGATTGTGGCTCAGCGTTTCGACGAAGCCGCCGCGGGCGGGGAGGGACGAGGGACTCCATCCAGACTGTGCTACCGCAAGTATGTTACAGTACAAAAATAGTACGTAGTGAAACTAAACTCGATCCGAGGCTCCACAGCGGCTGATATAGCGGCTTCGATAGAGCGCGCCGCCCACAGCGAGCGGCCGGCCAGCGGCCGTTTGCCCACCATTCGGGAGCTGGCCGCGGCGTTGCGGGTCAGCCCCGTGACGGTCGCCGCCGCCTACCGCCTCCTCCAGACGCGAGGGCTCGTGGTCGGCCTCGGTCGGCGAGGCACTCGGCTGAGACCCCATGCGACATCGCGCGCGGCCCCGCGCGTGAACCCAAGCAGTGACGGCGTCGTCGATCTCGCGACGGGAAACCCCGATCCGGACCTGCTGCCGCCAATCGACGTCGCCTTGCGAGCCGTGAACACCGCGCCGCATCTCTACGGGGATCCGCTCGAGTTGCGATCGCTCATCGCATTCGCGTCAGCCGAGTTCGAGGCAGACGGTATTCCTTCAGATGCGGTGACGGTGACGAGCGGCGCGCTCGATGCGGTCGAGCGCGTGCTTCGTGAGCACGTGCGCCCCGGTGACCGCGTGGCCGTGGAAGATCCCACGTTGCCCGCGTTTCTCGATTTGCTTGCCTCGTTGGGACTCACGCCTCACGCATGCGCGATAGATGACATGGGTGTGGAACCGGGTGCGCTCGAACGTGCCCTCGGACAGAACGTGCGGGCCGCCATCGTCACACCACGTGCGCACAACCCCACCGGCGCGGCGATGAACGCTCGCCGTGCGGCCGATCTCTCTCGACTTTTCCGTCGCCGTACGCAGGTCGTGTTGATCGAAGTCGATCCCGCCGGACCGGTGTCGGGCGCGGATGCGATCACGCTGGTCGACCCGTCACCGGAGCGATGGGCGGTGGTCAAGTCGACGTCGAAGTTTCTCGGCCCCGACTTGCGTGTGGCGGTTGTGGCCGGCGATCGTCTGACGATCGCGCGCGTCGAGAGACGTCAGGCGTTGGGCATTCGGTGGGTGAGTCATTTACTTCAGAGTCTGACGTTGGCCCTCTGGTCCGATCCCTCGAGTGGCCGCCTCCTGGCTCGAGCCGCCGGGGTCTACGCGCAGCGCAGGACCGCGCTCATCGAGGCGCTGGCGACCCACGGGATCACGTCGCACGGCCGTTCAGGCTTCAACGTGTGGATTCCGGTGGCCGAGGAGACCGCGATCGTTCAGGCGCTGGCGGAGCGAGGTTGGGGCGTTGCCGCTGGCGAGCGCTTTCGGCTGCGGAGCGCGCCCGCCATTCGCGTCACCACATCGGCTCTGGTGCCGGACGAAGCGCGACGGTTTGCCGCGGATCTGGCAGCGATTCCCCACTCGAGGGCAACGGCCTTTGCGTGAGTCGCGGCTCGAGCGCGGCATTCAGGAATTGCACCAGCGGTGCGACGCTCTTGAAGACTTTCAGCAGCTCCGGGTAGAAGCGCGGGCTCGTCGCCAACGATGCCGGGTGCTCACACGCACCGAGAAACTGTTTGAACTGCAGGTAATGGGCCGCCGGGTGATCTTTGGCGTAGCCGAGCGGAACGCGCGTCAACCGATCGCCGGCCATCTCGCCAACAGCCCGCTTGAACGCCGGCGTCGTGACCAGCTTGTGCAAGCGCGGATGGGTCGATGCGATCTGCGCCCGAATGTCGTGAAGGTCGGCCGTCGTCGGCATGTACATTCCGCCGCCGATCCACACCCACCCGGGTGCGATTTCAAAGTACAGACCGGCCCCTTCACCGCGTGGGAACCCACGGATGGGAAACCGTGCGGCGACGTGAGTCTTGTATGGCGTCTTGTCACTGCTGAACCGCGTATCCCGGTACACGCGAAAGAGCGAGATCTTCGGATCGGCGACGAGCTCCGGCGCGAACGCGCGCATGTCAACGGCGAGGCGTTCGAGCACCTGCACCATCGGCCCGCGGACGTGGCGTTCGTAATCCTCTTTACGGGGAACGAACCATTCGCGTGTGTTGTTGCGCTTCAACGCGCGAAGGAACGACAGAGTCTTTGGACTAAACATGAAAGGTCAAAGGGCAAAGGGCAAAGGTCAAAGGCTACTTCAAGTTCCAGCCTAGAGCAGCCCGTGGTGAAAGCCGTTTTCATCGTCCCGACTTTTTCACCCGAAGCTGCAACCCAGGACGGCTGTCATTCGTCTAGCTGTTGTTCGTCTAATAGGCTCAACGGATCTGATCTCGCGCAATTGGGAGAACACATGACGAAGCGGCCTCTCCGATCCCTGCTAAGGCGAAACCCCGTGGACAAACTGTCAGCGCGTGACGCAAGCCTCCTGTATTCGGCTGACGCGTACGATGCGATCGTCTGCTATCGGGAGGTCACTCCAGGGACAGATCCACGCGCGATCAAGTAAACAGCTGGAACTTTGGTCCGAGCAGCCCTCTAACTCAGACTTTCACCACGGGCTGCTAGTCTAGACTAGACCTGCTACCTTTAACCTCGTACCTTTTACTCAGCCTTTGACCTATGCCGTTTGACTTTTGACCTTGAAGAGATCACGCCGGAATACTCCTTCTCTCTTCGACTTTGAGGACTCCGCTCCGCCTCCGCCAACGGGCGGGTCGACCGATGGCGTCGCGCTGCACGAGGCGGCGCAGAGTCGGTATCTCAATTACGCGCTCTCGGTCATCACGTCGCGGGCGCTGCCCGACGTACGCGATGGCCTGAAACCGGTGCAGCGCCGCATCCTCTACACGATGTGGCAGCAGAACCTGACGGCGGACGTCAAGCATCGGAAGTGCGCGAAGGTCGTCGGCGACGTCATGGGCAGCTACCATCCGCACGGAGACGCCGCGCTCTACGAGACGCTCGTGCGCATGGCGCAGCCGTTCTCGTTGCGGTATCCGCTGATTGACGGCTCGGGCAATTTCGGGTCGCTCGATGGCGACAGCGCCGCGGCCATGCGCTACACGGAGTGCCGACTGGCACGGCTCTCGGACGAGATGCTGACCGAGATCGATCAGCACACCGTCCATTTCCGCCCGAACTACGACGGCACGAAGACCGAGCCGGTCGTGCTGCCGGCCCGCATCCCGAACCTCTTGATCAACGGTACCACCGGAATCGCCGTCGGCATGGCAACCAACGTTCCGCCGCACAACCTTGGCGAAGTGTCTGCGGCGCTCCTGAAGCTCCTCGACAATCCCGAACTGAGCAGCGTCCAGTTGTGTCGATACATCAAGGGCCCCGACTTTCCGACCGGCGGCCAGAT